>OKRU01002592.1_pt1 | contig 16001 bp, 16 predicted proteins | sample 1601131 | NCBI WGS metagenome assembly OKRU01 (sample SAMEA3541558, study PRJEB24748) | human gut metagenome | biome: human gut; feature: human-associated habitat; material: faeces | place: China | collected 2012 | reverse complement strand
GTGAGTTAGTATGTTCCTCACATCCAGCTTCCTTCAGATTTCACCTCACGATGAACACCCTTGCCTTCGACTGTATCCTTCCCACTACCGGGTGGATTCCGGACTTGCACCGGTTAGAAACGTGCGCCGCCGGGCGCACGACAAAAATACCACCATCTCAATGCACATAAGCATTGAGATGGTGGTATTTCAATCATACTTTCGGAATTCTGAATTTCCGTGACACATTCATGGGTGAAAAGGCTTATACCTAATTCTCATCTTCCTACTTCAGCCAAGATATGCTATACGGAAACCATTTTTTACTTTGGAAATCCTAACCAAATTGCAAAACAAACCAATAACATTCCAATTAAAACAGCAATTATATTCCAAAGTTTATTCTTTTTGTTTTTAATACCAGAAATTCCTAAAGCAATTAAAAATATTCCAATAATCGCCGATAATACCATTATAATAAATCCCATTTTTACATCCTCCGTTCAAGATGAATTATCTTTTCATGACGATCCGCCACTTCTAGATCATGTGTAACAGTAATAATAGTAGTGTTAAAATCTTGATTCATTTTAAAAAGTAATGATATAATCCTTTCTTTGTTATCACCATCCAAAGATGCTGTTGGCTCATCACATAAAATGAGCTGAGGTCTCATTATTACTGCCCTAGCAAAAACAACTCGAGATTTTTCACCACCAGAGCATTCAAGCGGTTTCTTTTTTAATATTGATCCAATCCCAATTCCATCAATGATACTCTCAAAATCTCCTGCTTTGCAATTTTGACCAGATTTTGCATATAACAAAGGTAATTTGATATTCTCCTCGATGGTCAAAGAATTAATTAACGCTGACTCCTGAAGAACAAAACCAATCCTTTGATTTCGCCATTCCGCTAATTGGCTTAAATTCAGATCATTAGTTTTTGTTTCAAAAAGTGTATAAGAACCGTTATAGTTCCTATCTAGCAATCCAAGAATATTTAACAAAGTTGTTTTCCCTACTCCGGATTTTCCAACAATAGCAATTTTTTCACCACAATTTACTTCAAGTTTGAAGCCATTTAGAATTGAAAGGTGTGATCTCTTATTTTTGTACACTTTTTCTTGAATAGTTAGATCGATAATTTTTTTCATTGTAACACCCCCAAAGAAATCGGAACTTTTTTAATTCTCCACAACATAATTTCGACAATAATCATTCCAATAATAATATCAAAAAATAGCACTGCCCCTAAAGCTAACCAATCCATCCCTATTACACCAAATAAACCAAATGTAGAAAAAGAAGCATCCTTTCTTATCCAAGTTCCATATCTTGAATAAGCAGTTATAATAAAGAGAACTATCAAATTAGCAAAAAACAATATTCCATAATAACCATAAAAAATCTTTCGTAACCTTGAATAGCTTAATCCAACAAATAGATTAATTGTAAAATCTTTAATCATCACACGTATACTAGCTAAGGAATTCCAGATAGTAAGACCAATTATAATCAATGTTAAAATTGTAGTTAGTATAGCTATGATTTTTAATGAGCTGAAATAATATTTATTAAAATACTCAAAATTTTCTTCTTGGGTATAAAAGTTAAATTTTAAACCCAATCTATCTTGCATAACCTTACGTAAGCCTTCAATTTCATTCTTCGATGTTTGAAGAAGTATGATATCGAAGAGTCCCTGAAGTTGAAGTCCCACATTTGAATTATTGAGAAAATCTTCATTAACAGGTATCACAACTGAAAAATTATAGTACTGTTTTGAACTGAGGGAATAAAAATTGGAATGATATATATTTGGTTTTAAAATCCCCTGAACTTTTAGAATTATTTGTTTCTGAAGCACAGGATCTTCAATTTTTATCATAGAGCCTAGCGGATATGTTTCACTTAATCCTTTTCCAATCAGAACAGGGATTTCTATATCGTCATCAAAACTGTAATCAAAATCTAAGTCTTTTCCTTGTGCAATTTCAAATTGCCTATTTAACTTATAGTATTCTTCATTTAAATAAGCGAATGAAACTTTCATATCATAATCATTAGGCAATGATACAATGAACCCGTCTGTGAATAAGGCATAGCTAAGATTATTATCATTTAAATAATCATATACATTTTGTGTGTCACTTTTGTCAATATTACCCATATTCATGTCACTGTTCGGATCTAAGTTAGCTATATAATTCCCTGTTTGATTTAAATGTTTCATCTCTTCATACCCTTGGAAAGTTGAAACAGTGGAGCGAGCTGCAATAAAAACAAGGTAATCACTCAGAAAAAGCAACAAAAATACACTAAATACAATTAACAACTTTCTCAAAAAAATCTTTGTTATAAAAAACTTAAAAATTTTCAACCTTGCTCACCATCCTTGAACTAATTAGTATATAAACTACAAAAATGCCAGATAAATAAATGTTATTAGTTAAGCCTATGCCTAATATAGCATTTATTATCATTGATATAACAAAGGCACTCCCTAATATTATCAAACATTCAAAAATATACCTAAGAATAGCGGACTGTATTGTATCACCTACAAGAATTCTACAATATATCTCCACTTTTTTTCTGTTCAGCATTTGATAATGCTCAACTATTACTATAAATGTCAATAACAACATAATCAAAGTTTGATAGTCATAAAATTGCTTTAAAAAAGTTTGTAGAAGATGAGAGTCTATACTTAAAGTTTTTGCATAATCAAACATTACATTAAAGCCAAAACAAAGTACATAGAAACTCAACAATTCAAATCTATCAATAAACCTAAACAGAGATTTCTTCATCTAACCTCCTGCAATATCATTGTGCATAGGATAAAATATTTGCAGATGACTGCTTAAAAGTCATAGTTATTCTCTCACACAAGAACAGGTTACTCTGAATCTACTTGCCCTACCTTTTTAACACTCTTTTCTTCTGCGGGATTTTTAGCCTATTTCAAATATTCTGGCGTAGGTACTTTGCTCATCCCTATATCACCATAATTGATATTTTTATAAAGGGGATTATAACTTTGCAAATGATTTTTTGTTTTCAAACTATATTTAGGTATCTTGAGCCACAAAAAAAATTATCCGTGGTTCCAAGAAAATTTTGTAGTGTACGCTTCACCCCAATGGATCAAATCATCCCACACAGAACCTTCAACCCTTCCGTTATACGCGGTTTTGGTAAGGAGGGTTACTCCGTTTCTGGAGTATGTAAAAGATGCCCAGCTATAACCTGAACCTTCATAATTCCATGCAGCTCCATCGTATTTCACTTGGAGAACTTCTACGCTAGAAGCACCGTTTAGATCGTCTCCGAAAGTTGCTGCGTATGCAACGATTCCAAGTCCTAACGTAAGAGTCATGGCAAGGAGTAATGCAGAAATTTTTTTACTAATCTTTGATTTAATTTTCATATTGTCGCCTCCGTAGTTATTGTTATAATCCCCACTTACGAAATTTATTATTATTCAAAACTGTTTATACTGCAATATCTCTTGCAGAAAGTAACCTCTTTTTGCAGAAAGTGACCATCTAAACAAAAAAATCCCCTTGAATCAAACCTAAGTTCAATTCAAGAGGACTTTTCTCTATCGGCTTTTTCCGCTCTTTACCGGCACATTCTTTGTTGCGTTATCCTTACTCATTACTTTCTCTGCTTGCTGCTGGTGTGCCTCAAAAGCCTCTGCCCCATACTGGAACTCTGGTTCTGTCACCATTGCAAGTTCCACAGAGTTTACAGCTTCCATGTTGTCAATGCTGCCTGTCTCCCGTTCTGCCTTATCCGTCTGGTAATGTTTCACGTCTACGGCAAACTGTTCAATCTTTTCTATGACGGCATCCGCACAATTTAAGATACTGAACAATTACACCAACAGTTATATTATTGACTCTGGCTATAGTATTTAGCGCATTGGTCTTTTCATCATCAATATTTATAGCATATTCTCGTAAAGTATATACTCCATCGCTTATTGGCGGTATATCTCCAAACAAACATTTGGGAGTGTACCCACTCATATAAGCATCCCAATATTGTTTAGCTGCTTCAAAGTCCTGTGTGTAGAGCCATTTCACATAATCATAGAAAGAATGTGCCACACTCTCTACAACTACTTGATTCATCTTTAGAGATTGTAAAGTTTGTAAAAAGTCTTTAAGAATGATCATCCGGCTCCAACCATCAATAATGAGATGTGAATTGCTCCACAAAACACGATACGCTGAGTCACTTCGTTTGAGCAAAAATATCCTCATAAAGTTGTTCGTTGCAAAACTGTTAACCGTATCACTTATACGGAAAGCTTCAAAATACTGCTCCTGCTCATCCAATGACATTTTACTAATATCATCATACTCAACTTTTATAGGTGCATCTCTCTTTATTACAGTGACATGTCTGCCATTATCAAGTTCTTCAATAGCCATGCGAAGAGTTTCGTACTTTCTAACCATCATATCAACAGCATTTTGCATAATAGCAAGATTAACAGAGGTATTAATATCAAATATGCGGCTGTGATAATATGGTTGTATTGCATTGTTGTAAGTGGTCGCTTCGTAATACATAACCTCCTGGAAAGGTATCAAAGGATAAATGAACCGCAGCTTTTCCATGTCATGCAGAATACAACCACAATGTCCCGAAAATGTCGGGAAACAGATAATCTTAAGTTCAGAATCTATCTCCGGACTATAAGCCATAATCTCAAGCTGTTCTCCATACAGTGTTGCCCGCTCGTAAGTACACAGCCATTTATCGTCCATATTGGAGAAGATACTGCCGAAGGTATTCCCAATGAGTCCACTTAGAGGTACTCTCTCCACCTCTGCCAGTTTCTCATTGCCATAGCGGAGTATCCAGTCCACTGCATGCCTGTCCTCATTGAATATCATCTCAATATCCGTAAAGGCAAACGGCATCTGATCAAAGCTCCGATAGAACGCATGATACTCTTCCGGTGTCTTAGGAGTGTTCGGCAGGGCAAAGGTTGCTATAAGCTTTCTCTGCTTCTCCTGCAGCTGTGCAAGGATTTCCTTTCTCCTGCGTGTTGCTTAGTTGAGCTCTTCCCCATTGATAAGTGTCAGCGTATCTTCTAATGCATGGATTGCCATGATACACACCAGATAAGTGCGGGGCACTTTCAGAAAATAATCCCCGACCTGTACCTCCATTGCCTCTAAGGTGCTTCTGGTTAACTGTTACTCCTTGTGTCTTATGGATTTGTTATTATTTTACTGTATTTTAGGGGTATGGCAATGGGGTTAGTCAAGACTTGGAATTCTAAATTTTTATCTCTGCTATTATACGTTCTTCCTTCTGCCTCTCTTCACAATAATCCCAGAAGTCTTTCAATGCTTCCTCATCCGATTTCCACGGCAACGGTATGGGATCCAATTCATCTAATCGCTTCACAAGTTTCCGTACCTCTTCGGTATCGAACTCCTCATCACTTGCCTCCCATAATAATCTTTGTTTTTCTCTTGTTAACTCGCTTTTTCTCACATTTTCATTTCTTCATAGAGATATTTTCTAAGTCTATGTCATTCCCCTTGGCCATGAATCATGGATATTCGGATGTTTAAAGCCAACCGGTTTGCTTTTTGTATCTCGATTACAAATATTATTCTACGGATAATCACGGAGAAAATCGTTACCCAAAGTTCGTACTTCATGTACGATTTCCTCGTACATTTACAAAAAACAAGACAGACTCAACTACTGAGTCTGCCTCTACATCTGAACATGTACTATAAAATTATTACTTACTTCCTCTACTCTTTTGATATGCAGGATTATTTGGATTCATTTGATTTGCTCTGTTATTTGCCGCAGCTCTAGAAGCCGAGTTATTCGGATTCTTTTGATTAGCATAATTATCCATCTGCTTCTGAGTGTGATTATTACTTGATACCTTGCTCATTTTCTGTCCTCCTTTTTCAGTATAGACAGTATTTACTGCTTCAAGGTAAATATGAAAAGAATCTGTTTCCGAATGCTTATTCTTATTCTTTAAGTATAGTGATGCTAATTGATCCTTACCATTATGGCTAAAAATATAATCTTCCTTCTTAGATGCATCATATAACAAAGCAATTTCATTAAGTTGATATTCTCTAGATTTCCTATCAACAACCAATCTACAGTACTGACCGTTATTATTTCTTATCAATATACCTAAATCCAAATTATAGCTTTCTTCCGAATGTTCAAACCTTATAACAGATTTTCTTTCTCTCCCATAGAAAAACAAATCACCTGCAATATCATCAAATGCTTTTCTAACACGCCCTCTTAATCCTTGGAGATTATTTCGAACATCTTGCGGTACTTTTGAAAAACAAATATTATAATCGAGATCAAAATGACCGTCCTCATCAGCAGTTACCAGATTACTCCTTACACTACCCACAGGCATAATAGAGGCTTTCATACCATATTTTTCTTCCATTACATCCACTAATTCCTCAAGAATATCCTCTACCTCGGCTTTGGGACCGGAGAGTCTTTTCTTACCTACGTATGTGTACATACTGTCTCCTTTCTTTCCCAAGCCTCCCATCTAGCTATGCACCGCTAAATCATTACAGAATACTCCCATATACGCAGTTTTGTCAATATCATATTTTAAAAATTCATCTGTGCAGCTAATTTTATTTGGTTAAGTAGCAATTCTTTCACTTTTTCATCTTTTATAGAACTCAATACAGCAATTACACTTCAATAATTCTTCTGTGTGTTCCAAATGACATCCTCTGAGCATCTTCACTATAAAAAATTTTCCCTGCCTATATAAAAATTAGCAGATTATGTGTCCGTAAAAACGGACTCTAAAGATGATTTTTCAGACTTTTTCAGTCCAAAATCTCCTCCATTTTTAACATATTACCACCAGATTTTTATTTTGCGGTCGCCCTAAAAGCGACTTCAATAAATGCAAAAATCGGCATCAAACCCATTCCTAGATTCAACACCGATTCTTCTTGCTATGCTTTCTTGATTTCTTTGTCGCCTATGGCATTAGTGGTTGTTAATAAGACTTATACTTCCAACAATCTTCTTTTTGTCATAAATAAAATAGCCCTCACGTCTCTGCCATTTTTGATTTATATCTCCCATAAAGTACTGTTTTTCACCAATTACCGTCCAAAAAGCTTGTGCTCCTGTCTTCGTAATATATTCATCGAAGACATCCCTACGAATCACGATTTCAGTATGCTCATTTCCCACAAGAGCCAAATCCAAAGCTACTATTTCTTCATCTCTGTAGAAAACTCCATCGACATTTTTCTCATATAGATGCATCTCTTGTATTATTTGCCCCGCCGGAATTGCAAAAGAAGAGGCTTCCTCCTGAGACGCATCATACTCTTCTTCCCACATGAAATTAACTGCAGCCGAAAAGGCTTTCAATCCTGCCTCATCTTCCTCTTCATCGCTTCTTACAAATTCTGAAGCATATCCAGGACTCCAAGCATACTCCCGTGAATACAATGAATAGCAGCTTTGCATTCCGTTAGAACTACTAGCAAAGCCCGCCTCTGCTAAATCCTTCTCTATACATTTTGATTTTTTGTTTGGCAATATATACATTGTAGCAATTGTCCATATATGTTGCTCACCCCTAGGGAAACCCGAAACTGAATATTCATCATTTTCCGGTCGCAATTTATTTTCCTGATAAATGTATAATGATATCCATTCGCTTCCATCTATATCCTTATGAATAAATCGTCCAGGAAAATCTGTGAACATTTTATCTTCTCCACGTACCCATAATTGAGCCTCCTCATCTGATGAATTAATATCACAGAAGCTTTCCTCTCCATACATAGGTAACGACATTTTCGGATTGGTTTCTTTTAAATGTATTTTAATATTCAATGTAGGATCAAAATCTCTTACATATGGGTTCCACGAGCCTTCATAGGCAACTCCTATTTCATCATTCCAATCCCAGCTCTTTACATTGTTCGTATCTGATACTCTCGCCAGAATATTATACATAGCAATCCATTGATATTTTTTTCCAATACGCTCAACACGTTTCACATGATGCCTATCGTATCCACTTCTTTGTTGATCATATTCTGCAAACCACTCTGCATTATATCCCAAATCATTCAATATAAATTGCATAGCGTAATAATAAATGTTTGATATGTCTACATTGACAAAATCCTCCAAAGCTGACTGGAAAACATATCTTCCAAAATCGCCATACAGCCCCACGCCTTTTACCATTAAATCAAACTTCATCGAAAACAGCAGCGGCCAAAGTCCACTGTCACGATATTTATCATCACCATAATCAATTTCCTCAACCACCGGAATCGGTTCTGATTTATATGGAGGTTTCACTTTTTGTAATTGTATAGTTTCCAATTCTTCAGGATATTCTGCCGCATACCTTTCAACTATAAGACGTGCATAATCCCTCAACAAAATATCTGGATAAATCATCTCTTTATCAAAGACTTCTTTATATACCCACTGTGCTAAATTTTTAAATACTATAAAATCCTCATTCTTTCGCTTCATCACAGCACCAAACACAATACCATATAGACGCTGTAAAATGTACGGATCATTAACATCCTTAAACAATTCCAACAATTTTACACAAACCGAAAAATGATCCTTCAGAACTTCAATAACAGCTTTAGAGACCCTATCTCTAAGATTCCTGTTCGAGGAAGAAAGCATCCAGGTATATGTAATCGTTAATAAAAATGCTTTATTATCAGACATTCCATCCAATGTGTTTCCAGCCTCAATGTAATGAGCAAGGCTAATCATTCGATTATTCTCGTCAAAATCATTGATAACCATAGTCCACAAAAGATCTCTTTTGTTCATTGGATATTGATTTAATAATTTGGTTAGACCAAGTGCATTAAGATCACTTTTTTCTTTTACAGAATTTTCTATAAAAACATCCCATACTCGCCTACGGTCAGCTGGATACTTATTTATCATCTCAAAAAAATTATCATACGTTATATGTGAGCTTCTCCATATAAAAGAAGAATAATAATCATCTATAAGACAATCCTTGTCCCAATTATCTTCCACCTTATCTATTAACTCAACAAGCTCGTCTCCGTATTTCATTGCATATAGCGACGCAACCATGACAAATATAGATTCATTACCATAATTATTTATGTTCCCGGCATCATCAATATCAAGTAACTCTTTTTCACAGAATTTTGTGATTTTTTCCTTACTCTGTTCTCTATCAACTATTCTTGCTGCTTTTAAATAATCTTCCAAAAGATTATATCCGATATAATAATGCTCCTCCTGTTCTCGAACAAAAGATGTTAGGACACCTGCTCTTTCTATAGCATTCAAGTAACTGATCTTATTAACAACACCATATAAACTCCAGGAATTTAGACCAAATAATTCCCGCTTTGTAATGGTTCCATTTCCTGCTACATCGAGCATTTCATAAATTAACGGTTTTAACAAACCTACAGTTTCTGATAATCCTGCTCCTTTAGAGCCTTCTTGATCTGCCTGTTTTAAGACCTTATCAATAAGAGTCAACAAGCCTTGTTCTTCTCCGTCATATGTAGAACAAAACCATGTCAAAAACAGCGGATTCGTCATCTCCGAATGCAAATAATACTCAGGCGAAAAAGGTATTCCAAAACTTGATAAAAACTCATAGATTCTAGCTGGAGATTCATCTGCCAAGCCTGTATGTCTAATCATGGCAATTTGACCAGAATCTTTTTTATCAAGTATATCTTGGCTTAATGTCAACTCCTCAAAACCTGTTCTTAAAGAAATAATCAATTTGACATGAACATACTGCTCTAATGTTGCAATAATACGGTTAAGACCATTTTTCCAAGCATCCCTGCTTTTACTTTCATTAATTGCATCTATTAAAATGATAGCATCTTCACCAAGCAGCTCACCCTTTTCATCCATCACCGACACAAGAGATTCAAAATTTTGATCAAAACTTACCCCTTCCAGATTGTTCATTATCTGAGCTTCAATACTTTCATCCGAAATAAAGGTCTGTCCTAAAAGCAATAAGACCGGACGCCCACTGTCTACCATTCTTTTTGCAGCTGTAGCAAGTAACTGAGATTTTCCAGTTCCCATATCACCAGTAATAATTGCACTTTTACACCTAAGCATGGTTTTCTCAGTTTTTGAAAAATCAAGGCATGACACTACTCCCAGTATTCTCTCGATAGAAAACTCTTCATCTCTAAGTTTTTTATATTCCGGGGCTTCGTATGAATGTTTTGACATTTCATCACGAATCTCTATTAATCTGTTTTTTAAATCATCCCAGACTTCACTGCATTCATTTTCAAAACGATCCTTCCAGTCAAGCGCACTCAAAAAAGATCTTACATCAATATCCGCTATAGATTTTGCCCATTTTGTAAGTTGCGTTATTTCATTTTTATATTTACCATTACATCTCCATCTTAAGTCCTTTAATTCGCATATAAGATTCTCTTTCTTAGCATTAACCTCTGCAATACCGGCACTTTCTCTCAAAAAAAGAGAAATATTCCTTTGCGCTTCTGTAGCAACATTGAATAACGAATTGTATCTCCTACCCAAATTTGCAAGACTCAAATCAACATTTTTTTGAAACCACTCATCATCCAGACTATCAAGGCCAAAATAACAAGAAAGAACCGGCGGAAAATTCATAGCTTGATCTAAAATAGTCTGACCGGTAACCAATTCCATCTTGATTCCTTCTAAAGATAATAATTTCGTAATTTCTTTGTATGAGTCACATGTTTCCGTTATATCTTTATTGCAATAGAGATAAATAATATCTAGTTTGCCTGCATAATGTGCAATAGCTTCGTTTACCGATTTTTTAATCTGTGCATACCCAATTGCATTATCAAAATGCTTTGCCTGAAAGCTAATTTTAGTTCTTCCATCTTTGGCTAATACCGGTGCGACCTCTACCCCTGGATGATTATGATCAGAGTGAAGTATCGTTCCCTCCTTGCATAATTCTCTGAGAAAAAGGGAGCGCGACAAATTTTCAAACGCTATTTTTTTATCAGAATGAAGCTGTTCAAAATGACTCCACGTCAATTCATACTGGTTAGTTCCGATCACTACCATCCACCTCCGTATCTCTTCTAACATAGCTAATTTCTATGTCATATCCCAATGCTTCCGTAATCTATACAAATGTAGGGTTTATAACGCCGCTTGTTTTCTTTATAACCCTATTCACATAAGATTTTGTAGTTCCAATCCGCTCCGCAACCTATGCCTGCGTCGTTGAATTCTTTATACATTTAACTTTTACATCAATTTCAATGTTGTTTTTTACCATAATAATAACCCTCATAAGATTTCACAAATCAGATAACTAATTATACCTTATGTCTCATGATAGAACAACTACTCCCCTTGCCTTTTATTCCTGAGCATATGCTCGCGCGGACCTGCCACGATACACTTCGAGCCGTCCATGACCGCCAGTTCATCCATTGTCATCAAATCTTTGCCACAATGTCAAGTGATGAATTGGTGTCAAATTATCTATCTTGAAGCTATAAGGGCAATTCAATATAATAAATAGGGATAAGCAATCTATCTGGAAAAAATTTTTATAAAAAATGAAGCCACACTATCTTTTTACAGTGTTCATTCGTTATACATGGCAGAAAGAGAAATGCGCATTGACTTTCAATAACGGGAAAGGAGGATTTCGTGGATATAGATTTTTTGTTGCTACAAAGAATGAAGCGTGGAGACGAAAATGCTTTTGATGTATTTGTTCGCAAATACTATAAGGAAATATTGAACTATTGTAACTATCATTGCCCTGATACATCAACCGCAGAAGATTTAACACAGGAAACTTTTTTGCGCTTCTTCGAGAAATTGTCTGACTACCGTTATATGGGAAAAACCAAAAATTATTTGTATACGATTGCTGGAAATCTTTGCAGGGATTCCTATAAAAAAATCCGAGAAAGTTTGTTAGAGGAACAGTCTTTAGAAATTCAAGATTGTTTACATCCCCCTGAAACAGACGAGCTTCTTAACAGGCTGACGATTAAGGCAGCTCTGGATAGATTACCCGCTGAATTAAGGGAAGTTATTATCTTGTATTACTTTCAGGAACTGAAACTTACAGAAATATCCAGCACCTTACAAATAGGTTTGCCATTAGTAAAATACCGGGTAAAACAGGCAAAAACACATTTAGAAAGACTGCTAAGGGAGGAGTGATTTTGTGAATATTGAAGAACAACTCAAAAGGTATCGGGAAAATCAGAATATTATTCCTGATGAACAGCACATAAAAGAAACCGTAAGAAAATCAATAGAAAGTTATTGCTCCGTTGAGCAGGAAAAGCAACTAACGTATTGGGAATTTTTATGGACAGAGTTACATCTTATACGCAAGCGGTGGTGGCTGCTGCAAATGCTTTTGTTATGGACTGCTGCAACCCTTTTGCCAGATCTTTTAGACAATAGGTATGTGATAAGAATGTTAGGTATGATAGGGGTACTCTTTATTGTTCTGATAATACCGGAATTTTGGAAAAACAAATCTTGTGACTGTATGCAGATAGAAGCGACCTGCCTTTATTCATTGCGACAGATATATGCAGCCAGAATCTTTCTATTTGGAATTGTCGATTTATTTATGATAAGCCTGTTTTGTATCACACTTAGAGGAAGTGTCAATCTCGCGCTATCAGAAATTGTCATCCAGTTTTTGTTTCCAGCCGTGGTGACTGCTTGCATTTGCTTTGGTACGTTGTGCAGCAATAGTCGTGTAAATGAGGGAACTTCTATTATTCTCTGCCTGTTATGGAGCGGAATATGGTGGTTCATTATCAATAACGAAACCATTTACGTTCTCATTACACTTCCGGTTTGGTATGCTTTGTTTGGAACTGCTGTTGTTTTTCTGATTGGTGCAATTTATAAAACCATATTTGATTGTAATAAATTTTGGGAGGTGGATTTAAGTGGAACTACAATTAGTTAATCTGACAAAAGAGTTTGGAAATTTTCGAGCAGTAAACAACCTGAATCTTACGATTTCAAATGGTGTGTATGGTCTTTTAGGTGTCAATGGTGCTGGAAAAACCACTTTAATGAAAATGATATGCTCACTGCTGACCCCTACAAGTGGAAAGATATTATGTGACGGGCAGGATATTGGGGGAATGGGCGGCGAGTACCGGAATCTTTTAGGATATTTGCCGCAGGAATTTGGATTTTATCCGGAATTTACGGTAAAGGATTATCTTTTATACATTGCAGCCTTAAAAGGGATTCGCCCGATTGTGGCAAAGAAAAAAGTAAACAAACTACTTGCACAGGTAGGACTTTCCAAAGCTGCTAATAAAAAAATGCGGAAATTATCCGGAGGCATGAAACGTCGGGCTGGCATTGCACAAGCGATACTGAATGACCCTAAAATTTTGATTTTGGATGAACCAACTGCCGGACTTGACCCCGCAGAAAGAATACGTTTTCGCAATCTAATCAGTGAACTGTCAGAAAACCGTATTGTTATATTATCTACTCACATTGTTTCGGATGTGGAGTATATTGCAAAGGATATTTGGCTTATGAAAGACGGTAAGATTTTGCAGCAAGGGAATTTAGATGAAATCGTATCTTCCATGCCGCAAAAAGTATGGACTTGTCAGACTTCCCATGAAAAAGCAGCAAAGTTGATGAAACAATATAAAGTATCTAATATGAAATCAGAAAATGGTACTGTTGAATTACGAATTATTTCTGCCAGGCAGCCGCTTGAACATGCAAGACTTGTGCGCCCTAATTTAGAAGACGTCTTTTTGTATTATTTTGGAGAAAAGGATGGTGACATGGAATGATTCGATTTGAAATAAAAAAGATATTTTCAAAAACTGCAAATAAAATCGGTCTGATCGTATTGCTGGCAGCCATCGCTGTTACTTGCTATTTTGCAATATCTTCCATGGACTATGTGGATGAGGAGGGGGATACACACACAGGAATTGCGGCAGCAAGGTACTTGCGTGATACAAAAGCGGAATGGGAAGGCCTGATCACAGAAGATGTGCTTCGAGAGGTCATTCGGCAAAATCGGCTAATCAACGAAACCTATCCTGACAGCCCGACAGATATTAAAACCAGCAACATTGGCTATTCCAAAAAACAGGGATTTTCTGATATTAGGGATTTAATTAACTCTGGATTTTCCGAGTTCCGAGAACATAATTACTATCGGGCAGACAGCTTATCAGAGGATGAGGTTGGAAAGCTTTATGATAACCGCATCTTAAATCTGGAGAAATGGCTTAATTCTGATGAAGCAAAAGACCAATTCAGTGAAAAGGAAAAAGCATTTCTGGTTAGTCAATATCAAAAACTGGAGACTCCTTTTTATTATGAATATGCAGGCGGTTTTACTGCTGCTTTGGTCTATGCACCCACAATCATTATGCTGACCGTTTTGATTATGAGTTTCTTTGTAGCAGGTATCTTTTCAAACGAATTTGGGTGGAAAGCGGATTCTGTTTTCTTTTCCGCAAGGTATGGCAGAAATAGGGGGACTTTTTCTAAAATAGCGGCTGGGTTGATTGTTATTACCGGAGTTTACTGGTTGGTAATTCTGATATATTCCGCAGTAGTATTTAGTGTTGCAGGTATTGGCGGTGCAAATTGTGTTATTCAGACAAGCTGGGCTTTCTGGAAAAGTTTTTACAATATTACCTATTTGCAGGCATACCTCTTAACCGTGATTGGTGGATATGTGGGAGCATTATTCATTTTAGCTGTTTCCATGCTGGTATCTGCCAAGACACATACAACTGTTTTAGCTGTTACAATTCCATTTGTACTGTTATTCATTCAATCCTTTTTGGGTGGATTTTCAGTATTATCAGATGTATTAGGACTTTTGCCAGACCAGCTCTTGCAGATAAATATGGCAATTAAAACCTTTACTCTTTATGAAATTGGTGGGAAAGTGATAGGATCAGTTCCGATTATTTTAACAATTTATTCCGTTCTATTCCTTATTATTTTACCTGTTCTGTATCAGGTATATCGAAAAACAGAAATAAAGTAAAAAGCGAGTGAAAAGCTAACTTGAAACTCTAAGCAATTTATGAGGTATTGATAAGGAAAAGAAAATCAAACAAATATAATAAGCCCGTCTGAAAGATAATCTTATACCTTTCAGACGGGCTGCTTTGTTATGGTTTTGCGGTGCTTATTCCGGTATCTCACCCACAAAGTTGTAGATGATTTTCACTTCCTGCTGTTTCTGTCCATCCACTTTCTTCATTTCGCCGACTACAATCCGGCTGATCAGACGGTGCAGCATGGCTTCGTCCAGTTCCTGAATGGCAGCATACTGGCGGCTTTCATCTGCTCGGTGATTACCTCCAGCCGGTTCTGTGCCTGTTCGTTTAAGTCTGCAAGGTACGTCCAGAACCTGCCGGACAAAAGCAGGTCATTGTACAAGACCGGACGCCATTCTTTCAGATAATCCCGGTGCATCCGTCCCCAGCGTCCGATAGGACGGGATTCCTCCGGCAGCCGCAGGTCAGGGATATAGTAGTCACCGACCAGTATATAGTCAATGCCGTTCTCGGTGATTCGTTTCGGTAAATGTTCCATAATCGACCTCCTGTATTCATTTTTCAGAATCCAGTTGATCGTGTCCCTGTTCGTGATAGATTCAAGGCAACTGAACTCTTCACGAAGTATTATGGCATATCCTTGCTCTATAAAAATATTCCTGTCCATTTAGTTGAAATTGACCATCATAATTCTGCATCCTCAAATTCTCCTTTATTATTAAAATCTTTGTTCTATATGTAATTAAGCCCCATCAGACAGATTTCTCTATCCAATGGGGCTTCTATGTCATATTTTTGCAATTTTACAAATTTCCACCAATAAGGTACATCACGTTTTTAGTACAGCTTCGCGCCTGCCGGAATATGGTTGTCCACCATGAGCAGGTTCAGC
>OKRU01002591.1_pt1 | contig 16006 bp, 12 predicted proteins | sample 1601131 | NCBI WGS metagenome assembly OKRU01 (sample SAMEA3541558, study PRJEB24748) | human gut metagenome | biome: human gut; feature: human-associated habitat; material: faeces | place: China | collected 2012 | reverse complement strand
TTTGGACGACTGGTATGTCATCACGTTGAACCAACTGGTACGTGTATGCCACCCTGACCTGAAAAGAGGGCGCGCGGTTCATCGAATCGTGCGCCCTCTGCATTGCGGTAGAGCGGGGCAGGCCAGTTTTGCGAAAGCTGTCTTTCGTTCAGTCGGCGGGCCGTTCTTTGGGGGGCAAAAGGCTCGAGATCCTCGTCTGCTCGCATTGTGGCAAACGGCTGTGGCAGTATTGTTTGAAGGAAAGATGCCGTTAAACGTTGGCCTGCGTCATGAGTCGAGCCAGCCGTGCCGCCAGGTGGTTGGCCTTCGGTAATAGGATGAAGGCATCTGCAGAAAGACGTCGGGTAAGGTCATGTCAATTCGTTCGTTTGAGGATTCGCGCTCGATTTCCGACCCGGCCTAGCTCGTTGATGAGGAGACGGAGGCCTTGCCGTCCAAGGAGGCAACCGAAGGCCTTGTCGGCTTTGCAGCTCTCGATGAGCACGAGCTCGAGTTTCTCCGCTTCAATTCGAACGCGTCCGACTACAGGGGCCCCCGCGTGCCGACCGCGGAGGAGATTGCGGAATTCTGGCGCCGAAAAATGCACGATGCGCAACCCTGATCGAGGTTCAGGAGGCCGTGTCTTTAAGAGGGCGATGCGGTAGAGTCGGGCTCTCAAGCCTCATCTCTACCGGATTGCTTTTATTTTGCAGAGCGCTTCCCTGTGCTCAGATAAATTCTGTTTTGAAGATTTCCATAATAGTAATCTTCACATAGGAGACTTAGGAATCGTTTGAGTGAATCTTTGTTTTTGGGGATATTAATTTTCCCGTCTTTAACGGTAACATCAAGGTCTGCGAGCTGGGCGTATGTAATAAATTTATTGATATCCAACGAATTCAACACGCCACTTTTCTCAATTTCGAAAACTTTTTCCCTCATATTTTGGTTTGCGATGGCTTTGAGTTTGTCGTCTTCTATTGGATTGAATGAGGGATGATGGTTGAAGTTGACGAGTTCTTGGTCTGTAGCCTCTCTGAAATAATCACCTAATGCGAAAACGCGTTTCGCAAAAAAGAAACTCTTGAAGTAAAGATTTGAGCCATCAAGGACTGCGACAAGCTTTGAGTCGAGAACGAAGCCGGCTCCTTCGAGTTTTAAGAATTCGTTGCTGTAGATGGTTTTTGAAAATATTACAAAACGTTCGTTCGATAACTTCTTTGGGTTGTCAAAGTACTGGAAAAGGAGTTTATCCTCGCTGTCGTTTGGCTTTACGAAGAGTGCGACAATGGATTGGAGCGATGTTGTTGAAGGATCGTAAACGCCGCAAGCGGATGTGGATCTCGTTGCTTCGTGGAAAGAATTGCTGTAAATGTAATTGTCAATCAGGAAGATGTCGTCTTTTGATGCGCCGTTCCTATTGCTTGCGGAGAATTTGATGATATTTTCGGGTTTTTCGTAATCCTTATAGCATTGCTGAAATATTGCAACAGTTTCGGATTCTAAATTTAAGTCTTGCATTTTCAGGCGCAAAACTTTTCTGTCTGAAGTGAGGGCAAAGATTTTCATTTTCCTACGTCCATGAAACAACAGTTGTCTATTTCAACTGTGTTGATTGTTTGGTTGGCAATGTTGAATACGTTTTGCTTGCTAAGTAATAGTACTTCTATGTTGTTTTGAAGCACAATTTTGTAGAGCCGGTACCCGGCTAGAGAAAAAATCCAACTTGGGTAAACAATGTTGGAAATTATAAGTAGAATCAAATAGATGGAACATGCAAATGTTATGGTTAAGACTGTTTTGTCACTCATTCCCGAGAAAACTAGCGGAAGAACGTATGCTAAGAAGCTTCCGAATATCTCCCCCGTTACTTGACTAACGGAGCTAACTTCTAATTTTATCCGCTCTCCTTTTTTCTTTCGTTCGTGAATGATATAGAATGACCATGTTGCAATGATCGCGCAGGCAATAACCAATGAGATCAACCACTTCCAGTTGAAGCCTGACATGTACATTGCAAAAATCACGGAGAGCGCAAATGGAATTGCTCCAGAAAGAGCTAAAACAGTATTATTTTTTCCGATAACCATCACACCTAATCCTTTTGTTGTGGTAGTCATCACTATGACTATTCATGGCTTCCAGCATCGCTTCGTCCGGTTTGGAGGGATGTCACTTCAGTGTATATATAACACCTTGAAAGCCTATCGAGGTTCTTTCACCTAAGGAAGTTCTTCAAAAGTACCCTTTAACAACCTAAAAGTCGTTCAAAACGGTCACGATACTCAAGTGAAAATGACGTTTTGATAGAAAAGTCCGTGAAATACACGGACTTTTTCTTGCTTTCAATAGTGTACGTATGATAGCATATAAGGGCGTTATTGGAGATACTCATGGGGCGCCCTCTCACTGGAAAAACGCATGTTGGCATTCGCCGCGAAACCCGCTCGAATGGCGATGTCTACGTATACGAACGTGTGACTGGATATGATCCGAAAACTCAGAAAACAAAGACGCTCTCTACCCGACTTTTGGGCAAAATCCTGGCTGGGTCGACCGAAATGATCCCGACCCGCCCCAAAAAGAAGCGTTCCGAAGTTATCGAGGCACCCGTCCAGGCCGTCCGCACCCATGTCGGACTTCAAAAAATCCTCGAGTGGGCAGGTCATGAATCCGGTATTGATGCGGATCTCCAGAGGAGCTTCGAGATCGGCGACGCCCTCAAGTTGAGTTCGATCGCTCGGTACTGGGTCGCGACTGACGGTGACACGTTGCCGCGCATGGAATCATGGCAAGTAATGAATCCGCTACCGTACGGACACCCCATCACTCAGGATGTTTACGGCAAGCTGTTCGCCTCGGTTGGTCGAAATGAATCTGGAGTGCAGTCGTATTTTCAGTGCCGTGGACAAAGAGTCTTGTCGACGGGTTTGAATCTGGCGCTGGACACCACGACTTTCTCGACGTATTCGAAGAATCAAAATGAAGCGCGTCAGGGATTTAACAAGGATGGGGACGGGCTTGATACGATCAAGCTTCTCGTGCTGTACTCTGTGGAAAATCGTCAGCCCGTCGCTTTCAGCAAGCAGCCCGGGAACATCCCTGACAAGATCTCGCTCGCCAATGCGCTTCGGCAGCTTGACATGCTCGATCTGGCGTCGCCGGTCATCGTGGCCGACAACGGGTTCTACAGTCAGGACAACATGACGCATTTTGCCCGCGAGCACACGAAGTTCTTGATGCTCGCCAACAGTACCGACAAGTGGGTTCGCTCGGAAATCGACGCCGCACGCGAAGAGCTCGGGCACTTCAGGAACGTCTGCCCGTTTGACGTCGATGTCAGCGGCGTCATGCGCCGCAGGCAGCACGGGTTCAGCATCGTGCGAAAACGCACGCGCGGGAATTTCGAAGCCGGGGAGACGGAATCGTTTACGCGACGCCTGTACGTCCATGTATTTCACAAACCGGAGGCTGCTCCGATTCAGGAGCGCAGGCTTCGCGAGAGCCTTTTCTCACTCAAGAAGGATCTGGAGGACGGCGTCGAGGAATTTCGGCCGGCTGCCCAGAAACAAATCGACAGCTACCTCACGGTGAAACGTACGGCCAAAGGCGTCAAGGTCGACTTCAAAATGGACGAGATCGAGGAAGCAAAGCGCTATTGGGGGTATTTCGTCCTTGTGAGCAATGAAATCAAGGATCCCTTCGACGCGCTGAAGGCATACCGTTCCCGTGAAAAGATCGAAGAGCTTTTCGCTACGTACAAGGACAGTTTTGATGGGCGAAAGCCGAGGACGTGGTATCCCGAGAATCTGTACGGCAGGCAATTTGCCCAATTCGTTGGTCTGGGCTACCACTGCTTCCTTGCGAAGAGAATCCTTGATGTGAAGAAGGCGCTCTCCGAAAAAGAAACCGAGGGAAAGACGAAGGAGGAGTTGAGTCTCGAAGCAAAGCTGCTCGCTTGGCTCAATCAGCACTCGCTCATTCAAATTTTGGACTGGTTCCGTTGTGTCGACTACGTCGCCGCAACGGGGAATGCCAGTGCATCCAAATGGACAACGGAAACGACGACACGTGACCAGCTCTTTCTCAAGATGTTGGGCGTGAAGTAATTCGTGGGGGCTTTAGACGACTTTAAGGTTGTCATCATGTCCATTTTTTTTGCTCAAAAGCGACAGACCGCAGGCTTTCACGGGAAAGCGCTGCGGCCTCGGAGTCCTCGAAGGACGGAAAAAGGGCGAAAAAAAAGAGACCCAGCGAATACCGAGTCTCTTCTTCTCAAAGCTTCCGGATGAAAGCAAGACGATTCAGTGCAAACCGTCCGTCCGGACATGCTTCGAATTAGGCACCCTTGACCTGGTTGACGAGGGAGGCGAAGCCTTCCTTGTCGAAGATGGCCATGTCGGAAAGGACCTTGCGGTCGAGACCGATGCCGGCCTTCTTGAGGCCGTTCATGAACACGGAGTAGGTCATGCCGTTGGCGCGAGCGCCGGCATTGATACGGGCGATCCACAGACGGCGGAACGTACCCTTCTTGTCACGGCGGTCACGATAGGCATACTGACCGGCGCGCATGACAGCCTGCTTGGCAACACGGTAGACGTTGTTGCGGCGGAGGCTGAAGCCCTTGGAAAGGGCGAAAACTTTCTTATGACGGGCACGAGCCGTCACACCACGCTTAACTCGGGGCATCTTCTATATCTCCTTTAATTAGGCGTAAGGCAGCATGCGACGCACGGAAGCGATATCGGATTCATGGATATCGACCATGCCGCGGAGCTGGCGCTTGTTCTTCGTCGTACGCTTCGTAAGGATATGACGCTTCGTAGCGTGGGCACGCTTGATCGAGCCACTGGCGCGCGGCTTGAAACGCTTGGCGGCAGCGCGCTTAGTCTTCATCTTCGGCATTTGCCGTTACCTCTTTATTTGATGAACCACAGGCGCCCCATCCAGACGACGGGAACTTTCTCAAGCCCGAGGCTCACTTGTTATCCAAAAAACGGACCGACTTGCGGTCCGTTTTTTGGGAAAGACAGAATTCTACCTCAATTTTGAGGCAGTGTGTGAAAAAATCACTTTTTCTTTTTAGGAGCCAGCACCATGATCATCTGGCGGCCTTCGAGCTTGGGCTGATGTTCAACCTGAGCCACTTCGGCGAGCTCCGTGCGGATGCGGTCCATCAGCTCCATGCCGAACTGCTGGTGAGCCATTTCACGGCCGCGGTAGCGCAGCGTGACCTTGGCCTTGTCGCCGTCATTGAGGAATCGCACCAGGGAGCGGAGCTTCGTTTGGAAGTCGTTTTCGTCCGTCACCGGGCGGAACTTCACTTCCTTGACCTGAATCACCTTCTGCTTGGCCTTGGCTTCCTGAGCCTTCTTCTGTTCCTGATAACGGAACTTGCCGTAGTCCATCAGGCGGCAGACCGGCGGCTGGGCGTTCGGCGCGATCTCAACGAGGTCAACGTCGGCGTCCTCAGCCATGCGCAGGGCTTCCGCAGTGCGGACAATGCCGATCTGGGCGCCATCGACGCCGGTCAGTCGGACCTCAGGAACTCGGATCTCACCGTTGATCCGATGCTTGCGATCTTGTGCTATGACAATCTCCTAAATCGTTAGTTTTGCGGTTAGTGCGCAAAGGGCGAGCGGGCTTCGTCCTCCTGCTTGATCATCGCGATGAAGTCATCGAGCTTGATCGAGCCGAGGTCCTTGCCACCGCGGGCGCGAACCGCCACGCAACCGGCCTGCTTTTCCTTCTCGCCCACGACGAGAATGTACGGAATCTTCTGCAGGCTCAATTCGCGGATTTTATAGTTAATCTTTTCGCTGCGCAAATCAGACTGCACGCGGATGCGGGCAGCGTGAAGCTTGGCGGCGACTTCGTCGGCGTAGTCCTTCTGGGCGTCCGTGATGCAGGCGACCGCGCACTGGACCGGGGCGAGCCAGGTCGGGAAGGCGCCGGCGTATTCTTCGATCAGCATGCCGATCCAGCGTTCGAGAGAACCGAGGATGGCGCGGTGAAGCATGACGGGAACCTTGCGCGAGTTGTCTTCGGCGACGTACTCGGCGCCGAGGCGGCCCGGCATCTGGAAGTCCACCTGGATGGTGCCGCACTGCCAAGAGCGACCGAGGCAGTCCTTAAGATGATATTCGATCTTGGGACCGTAGAAGGCGCCTTCACCCTCAAGAACTTCATACTTGATGCCGAGAGCGTCAAGACTCTGCATCAGGGCATGCTCGGCCTTGTCCCAGACGGCGTCCTCACCGATGCGCATTTCGGGGCGCGTGGCGACCTTGTAGGCGATCTCGGTGAAGCCGAAGTCCTGGTAGACGTCCTTGACGAGCTTCGTGAAGGCTTCGCATTCGGCGAGAATCTGGTCTTCCGTGCAGAAGATGTGGCCGTCGTCCTGGGTGAAGCCGCGAACACGCATCATGCCATGGAGCGAGCCGGAGGGTTCGTTGCGGTGGCACTGGCCGAATTCGCCGAGGCGGAACGGCAGATCACGGTAGCTGCGCAGCGCGCAGTTGAAGATCTGGATGTGGCCCGGGCAGTTCATCGGCTTGAGGGCGTAGTAGCGGTTCTCGGACTCGGTCGTGAACATGTTGTCACGATACTTGGCCCAGTGACCGGAACGTTCCCAGAGCGAGCGGTCGAGAAGCTGCGGAGCCTTGACTTCGCCGTAGCCGTTGTCCTGGTAGATGCGGCGCATGTACTGCTCGATCACCTGCCAGAGGGCCCATCCCTTCGGATGCCAGAAGATCATGCCCGGGGCCTCGTCCTGGAGGTGGAAGAGGTCGAGCTCGCGGCCGAGGCGACGGTGGTCGCGCTTTTCGGCTTCCTCAAGCATCGTCAGATAGGCCTTGAGGTCGTCCTTCGTGGCCCAGGCGGTGCCGTAAATGCGCTGGAGCATCTCGTTCTTGGAGTCGCCGCGCCAGTAGGCGCCGGCAACCTTCATCAGACGGTGCACCTTGAGCGCGCCCGTGGACGGCACATGGGGGCCGCGGCAGAGGTCGGTGAAGTCGCCCTGACGGTAGAGCGAGATCGTTTCACCCTGCGGGATGGCTTCAATGAGTTCGGCCTTGTACTTTTCGCCGAGATCCGTGAAGAACTTCACGGCTTCGTCGCGGGACATCTCGATGCGTTCGATCTTGATGTTGCGCTTGACGATCTCGTCCATGCGCTCCTCGATGGCCTTGAGGTCCTCGGGGGTGAACGGACGGCTGTAGGAGAAGTCGTAGTAGAAGCCGTTTTCAATGGCCGGCCCGATCGTGACCTGGGCTTCCGGGTAAAGCTCCTTCACGGCCTGCGCCATCAGATGGGCGGTCGAGTGACGGATGATTTCAACACCTTCGGCGTCGCGGCCCGTGATGATGGCGACCTGAGCGTCCTTGTCGATCACATGGGAGAGGTCGACGAGCTTGCCGTCGACGCGGCCGGCGAGAGCGGCCTTGGCCAGACCGGCACCGATGTCGGCGGCGACATCGGCAACGGTGACGGCGGCGGCGAATTCGCGCTTGGAGCCGTCCGGAAGGGTAATTGCAACCATTTTTAACCTCGTTTTCTACAGGCGAAAAAAAAGTGCGAACATGAGCCGCACTTCTTTGCCTTGGACATTTTGTTGGACAACGTTTCGCTCACGCCCTCAATTTTTTCAAAGAGAGGGTGTTGTTGTGCGAAAAGTCTGCGAAGAACACATCGTTCAACAAAATCCCAAATAAAATTCTGGTAGGCACGATTGGATTCGAACCAACGACCCCCACCATGTCAAGGTGATGCTCTAACCAACTGAGCTACGTGCCTGCCGTGTGAGAACGAAATTATGCCTGAGATTTTTGAAAAAGCAAGACCGTCGAAAAATATTTTTTCGGCACTCTGCACACAAAAACCCGCAAACCACTGTAGCACAATGAAAAAAGGCGAGAAACCGAAGTTTCTCGCCTACCGTTTTTACGGTATTTTATTTGTAACCACACCTCAAGGGGTCTGCGAAATCAGCAGCGACGGGCCGACAGGACGCCCTTGAGCTCGCGAATGGCCGTGAGTGTGGACGTCAGGCTCGAAGCCGAGGGAATCTCGACCGTGAAGCGCATGTGGACGTCGGTCTTCACCTTCTGGGAATTCATGCCCACGAGGTTCTGCTTGGCCTTCATGAAGATTTCCGAGATGTCCCTGATGAGGCCGGGACGGTCGGTCGCGACGACGAAGACCTCGGCGGGAAAGACGCCGTCGCCTCCCCTGCCCCAGCTCACTTCGATGAGGCGGCCGTGGTCCTGCTCGGACATGTTGCGGATGTTCGGGCAGTCGGCGCGGTGGATCGTCACGCCGCGGCCGCGGGTGACGTAGCCGACGATCTCGTCGGGCGGCACGGGATGGCAGCAGCGAGCGAGCTGCGTGAGGAGCGAGTCGACGCCCACGACGAGCACGTCGCTCTTGCCCGTGTTGCGGGACTGGCGGATGAGGACCTCGTCGGGTTCGGGCGCGGCGGGCTTGGGCGGCTGCACGGCGGTGGCGAGCGCCGTCTGCGTGATCTCCTCCTTGCCGTATGCAAGGCAGAGTTCGTCGACGCCCTCATAGCCGAGGCGCTTGGCGAGATCCTCGAGCTTGACCGCAGTCTTGCCGAGGCGCGCAAGCTCCTTGTCGATCTTCTCGCGGCCCTGGGCGGTGAGCTCCGCAGTCTGCTGGGCGTTGAACCACTGGCGGACCTTGTTGCGGGTGCGCGGACTGGCCGCAAAGCCCTTCTCGGCGGAGAGCCAGTCGCGGGACGGCTGTCCCACCTTGGCGGCGATGATCTCGACGGTCTGGCCCGTCTCGAGCTTGGTGTTGAGCGGCACGAGCACGCCGTCGACCTTCGCGCCCTTGGTGCGGTGGCCGAGCTGCGTGTGCACGGCATAGGCGAAGTCGACGGGCGTGCCCCCGCGGGGCAGCTCGACCACGCGGCCCTGCGGCGTGAGCGCATAGATGTGGTCGTCGAGCACGGCCTCGCCCTCGGGCTGGCCCTGGTTCTGCATGTCGCTGCCCCAGGCGAGCAGCTGGCGAAGCCAGGCGACGCGCTGCTCCTCGGCGCTCGTCGCGCCGTTGGAGTTGCCCGCCTCCTTGTAGCGCCAGTGCGCGGCCACGCCGAGCTCTGCGAACTCATGCATGGCGCGGGTGCGGATCTGGATCTCGAGCGGACGCCCCGCCTTGTCGGTCACGACCGTGTGAAGCGACTGGTAGCCGTTGGGCTTGGGCTTGGCGATGTAATCGTCGTACTCCTTCGAAATCACGGGGAAGTTCTCGTGGACGATGGAGAGCACCTGGTAGCAGCGCTCGACCGTATCGACGATGATGCGCACGGCGCGCACGTCGAAGAGCTGGTCGAAGCGCAAGTGCTTGCGCTGCATCTTCTTCCAGATCGAATAGATGTGCTTCGGACGTCCCGAGACTTCGGCCTTGATGCCGTTCTCCTCAAGAAGTCCGCGGATGCGCAGCACGGCGCTCTGCATGAACTCGATGCGCTGCTCGCGCGATTCGTCGAGTTGCTGTGCGATCTCACGGTATTCGGACGGGCGCGTGAAACGCAGCGACAGGTCCTCGAGCTCCCACTTGAGCTGCCAGATGCCGAGGCGGTTGGCCAGCGGTGCGTAAAGGTCGAGCGTCTCGGTGCCGAACTTCTCGGCGCCCTCGCGCTTCGAGGCGGCGAACCAGCGCAGCGTTTGCAGGCGGCTCGCAAGCTTGAGAAGGACGACGCGCAGGTCCTTGCACATCGAAAGGAACATGCGGCGCATGGCCTCCACCTGATGACGCGTGTTCGCCTCCTCGTTTTCGGAACGGGCGCGGCGGGAAAGTTCGTTCACTTGTCCGAGCTCCTGCACGAGCCCGTTGACGGCGGGACCGAAGCTCTTTTCGATCCATTCGCCGGAATTCTGGATCACGGAAGGCACGCAGAAAAGATAGGCTGCGCTGATGAGTTCCGGATCGTCCCTGACCTCTCTGAGAATGCTTGCGATGCCGTCGGCATGCTGCATGACGTTCTCACCGGTCGGAAGGGTAAGGTCGCGATAGAGCGGCTCGACCATGCTGCGTGCAAGCGAGACGTCCACGACCAGGGCAGGCGTTTCCGACATTTCTGTTTTATCTCCTCCAGGCGCCTCCGCAGGCCTCTTTCCCAGCAGCGGAGGGCTTCAACAGTCATGCAGGCGGACGTCCCGCGGACTTCCCGCAGGGCGCACGCCTGCATCTTCCATTTTAGAGGATCATCTGTCGGATAGGCAGACCCGCGACGCCCGACGCCTTCCGACGACGGGCGCAGACCCCGCCTAGAACTGGTAGTCGAACGACACGCCGCCTGTCCACGAACGCGAGCCGTCGGGCCCAGTGGAGCCGCCGACATGCAGCCCCGCCACGCTGTCGCGCAGACGCACCTTGAGGGCGGCGTCGCCGAAGATCTCGCCTCGAGTCAGGTCGTCGTGCCCGACGCTTGAGGAGGTGCCTCCCGCGCTCACCGTCTGCCTGACCTCAAGGTCGCCCGCGCGCACGCGTCCCCCGAGCGTGACGTCGGCCTTGATCCAGGACGAGGACGCCGGACGGAAGAGCCTGTGCCAACCCGCCTGCAGCTGCAGCGTGCCCACCCACCTGCTCTCCTCCTCCACGTCCATGACACGCTCACCGTCAAAGGCGATCCCATATGTCGACTTAAGATAATTCGTCAGGGAGACGGCGCCCGTGAAGTTGACGTCCTTGTAGCCGCCCCAGTCGGGATAGAAGCTTCCCGCGACGCCCGCCGTCATGGCCCGGCGGGACGGATCGCCCGTGGTGAGCATGTCGCCCGTCGAGATGACGCGGACCTTGTCGTTGGCGCCCGAGAACATCCCGTAGCCCGTCACCGCAAACCTGTCGCTTGATTCGCCGTAGTAGACTGCCAGGGAAGCGATGTTCGACTCCTGACTGACGTCGAAGACATCGAAGGAGCTTCCGACGTCCGCGTCGGCATAGGAGACGACCAGCCCGCCGAATCTGGTGAGGTGCCTGAGATGCACCTCGAGGTCAAGCCCCGTCACGTCCCTCGACCACTCGGCGAATCCTCCTGTACTGCCATCGACGCTCTTGAAGCGCCCCCTGCTCGAGCCTGTTCTCGCGGACACCCTGACGGCCTGGTCGTCCTCGAAGGCGACTGCAGCCCTTGACGTGAGCTCGACGACGTTCTCCGCCGTCCTGATCATCTCCGTCGAAGTGCCCGCCCCCACCATCAGTTCGGTCATCCAGTTGATGGTCTTGCCGAATTCACTCGGGCTCTGCCTCCTGAGGAACTCCTTGCGCAGCGCCTTGGGCGCATCGGCCTTCATGGCTTCGACGCCCAGTGCGTTCACGACCTCCTCAAGTGGCCCCTCGTAGCGCCACTCCCGCTCAACGACCCTCCAACCGTCCTCCGTCTGCTCGAACTTCATCGAGCACACCTGCCCATCCTTGGTCAGAAAACCCTCGAGGTGCTCCACGCCCGTGACCTCCGATCCCGCGACCGCCTTAAAGACGAGGCGCTCTTCCACAGGCACTTCCTGCGCCTCGTCGTCCGCCTCAAACTCTTCAGGTTCGCGCAGGTCGTCCATGCCGTCCGTGATGATGAAGACGGCCCCCTTCTCAAAGACGGCCTTCGTCCCCTTGCCGAACGTGATCGCCCCCTTGTCCTCGGCGAGTCCCATGAACCACGACTTGTTGATCACGACGCCCGCCGACGGTCCCAGATGGAAGTTGGCATTCGTCTCTTCGGAGCCCTCGACGCCGAAGCTCATCTGCACATCTGGCGTGACGTGGAGATGCCCTGCAATGACAAGCACGTCCTGAGGGTTCCTGCCCACCGTTTCAAGCGCGGCGCGCCCGCCGTTTGCGAACGCATGCACAAGCTTCGCCCCCGCCTTGAACTGACCGTCCGAATAATCAGCCTGATTCTCGTCGGAAAGCAGACGAAATCCACCCAGATCACCGAGGTCTTCGTCGGGATTTTCGTTGCCAGAGCCGCCGTCCTGACCATCATCCTCAGGCAGGTTCGACGTGTCCATCACGATGGTCGTTGTGCCGCCCGAAGCCAGCACGTTCACGGGACCCTTGCCGGCGGGAAGGACCAGCGAGACGCCCGTGAGGGCGTTCGAGACGCCGAAGCCCTGAAGCCTGAAGGTCGTTTCCTGCTCGACACGAGGGGCGATCAGGACGTTGTTGAAGCCCGCCGTGATCGTTGCGGTCTTCACGCCCGTCACAAGAATGTCGCGCGTGTCCTCACCCGGAACGAAGACGGTATGCTCGAAGGGATCGAGCTCGATTTCCATGCTCTCCTGCGCCATTGCGGGGGCGCCAAGGGCAGCGGTGACGGCACCGGAAAGAAGTGAGAGGCGGACGGCGTTGAGGCCCAGAGAAGGGACGATGGGGGTGCTGGCTTTCATGAGGGAGCATCCTTAAGGTTGCGTTGTCGGGCTTCGTTCCGCTCGTACGGACATATAGGAAAAACAAACGGCAAACCCCAAGGCTTCATTCCCGAAACGATTGTGGCACACGCGTTTCCATCATACACGCAGTATCAATACCACTTATCATATCGGTACTCATGCGAAACTCACCACATAGCGTATCGCACTCCCTGCACAATTTCCACCAAAACCAGTATTTACCCTCTCTTCTAGCAAAAAAAGGCGCCGCCTCCAAAACAGGAGGACGGCGCCGTGAATGGTCGTCGCGACAGGCGGACGGAGCGTCCGCCGCGACCCGGACAGGTTCAGCCGATCAGTTCTTGAGGGAGTGGATCGGCGCGGGGATGCGGCCGCCGAGCTTCACGAAGCCCGTCGAGTCGCCGCCGGGCACGCGGATGATCGCAGCTTCGCCGAGCAGGCCGCCGAAGACGGCCTTTTCGCCGACGCCCTTGCCGGGCACGGGAATGATGCGCACGGCGGTGGTCTTGGAGTTGATCATGCCGATGGCCATTTCGTCGGCGATCATGCCGGAGATCGTGGCCGCGGACGTGTCGCCGGGGATGGCGATCATGTCGAGACCGACGGAGCAGACGCTCGTCATCGCCTCAAGCTTCTCCATCGTGAGGGCGCCGCTGCGGGCCGCGGCCTCGATGGCGCTGTCCTCGGAGACGGGGATGAAGGCGCCCGAAAGGCCGCCCACATGCGAGGAGGCGAAGACGCCGCCCTTCTTCACGGCGTCGTTGAGCATGGCCAGAATGGCCGTCGTGCCGGGAGCGCCGATCGAGGAGAGGCCCATCGTCTGGAAGATCTCGCCCACGCTGTCGCCCACGGCGGGCGTCGGCGCCAGGGAGAGATCGGCCACGCCGAACGGCAGGTTCAGGCGCTGGGCGACCTCGTTGCCGATGATCTCGCCCACGCGGGTGACCTTGTAGGCCGTGTGCTTGATGACCTCGGCGGCGTCCGTGATCGTGAGATAGTCGCCCTTGGCCTCGAAGGCGCGGTCAAGCGCCTTCTTGACGACGCCTGGACCCGAGACGCCCACGTTGATCACGACGTCGGGCTCGCCCACGCCGAGGTAGGCGCCCGCCATGAACGGCACGTCCTGCGGAATGTTGCAGAAGACGACGAGCTTGGCGCAGCCGATGGCGTCACGGTCGGCCGTGGCCGCGGCCACGTCGAGGATGCGCTCGCCCATGAGCTTCACGGCGTCCATGTTGATGCCGGCCTTGGTCGAGCCCACGTTGATCGAGGAACAGATGCGGTCCGTGGTGGCAAGGGCCTCGGGAAGCGCGTCGATGAGGTTGCGTTCTCCGGGCGTCATGCCCTTTTCAACGAGCGCACCGAAGCCGCCGATGAAGTCGACGCCCACGTCCTTGGCGCAGTCGTCGAGCACGCGGCACGCCTCGACCATCTGGTCGCGCGTGAAGCCCGCGCAGACGGTGGCCATCGGGCTCACCGAAATTCGCTTGTTGACGACGGGAATGCCGTAGCGGTCGCCGACGATGTCGCAGGTTTCAACGAGCTTCTCGGCGTTCCTGAGGATCTTGCTGCGGACCTTGTAGGCGAACGTGTCGAAGTCGGGGGCCGCGCAGTCGAAGAGCGAGATACCCATCGTGACGGTTCTGACATCGAGGTGTTCAGAACGAAGCATGGACAAAGTCGCAAGGACTTCAGAATCAGTCAACATGTTTTAGCTTTCCTTTCGTCTCAAACCACACGGACGCGGTGAATGGCTTCGAAGATGGCGGCGTGCTGCATGGAGAGCCTCAGCCCCATGCGCTTGGCGCGCTCGCCCATGATGCGGTGCAGAGAGCGGGTGTCGACCTGCTCGGGGATGACGACCTCGAAGACCTGAAGGCTCTGGTCGTCCTCGATGCGGAAGGCCTTGAGGCCCTCGACGTTGATGCGCTGTTCCGCGAAGATGCGGGCGAAGGTGGCGATGATGTCGTTGCGGTCGTGGCCCCAGATGCTGACGATGAAGGGCTCGCCTGCGGCGGCCTTGCCTTCGGCCGTCTCCACGTCGCGGATCGAAACCGTCAGATGAAATTTCTTCGCATCGTAGGCGGTCTGGATCTCCAGCCGGATGTTCTTGTTTTCAATGTCCTCGGGCTTGTTCACGAGGTACACGGCCGTGAACTGATCCCTGAGGGTCGTCTGAGTCATCTGCTCGATGTTGCAGCCGAGTCTTGTCAGCGTCTCCGCCGTCGCGGCCACGATACCGGGCTCGTCGAGCCCGATGATCGAGACGAGTATGTCCTTCGTTTTCATGAGCAATTCGCCTCCAATTTTGGGGTACTTAGCCCATCTTAACGAAGTTGGCGCAGCTTGAGCCGCTTAAACGCGGCTTGTGTGGTTTGGATTGACTGAAATAAGAGTTCATCCCTAGTGACGCCGCGAAGCCGGGCGGCAAGCGAGGCCGTCTGGGCGACGTCGGCGGGCTCCGACCTCAGGTCTCCGGAGTCCCTTCGGGCCGACGAGGGCATGTCGGGCGCATCGCTCTCGAGCACGAAGGCGTCCGCAGGCACCTCGGCGAGATGCCGCCTGATCCTCAGGCTCCCCTCGTAGGTGGCGGCGCCGCCGAACCCGAGCTTGAGGCCGAGCGCAAGGAAGGCGTCCCGCTCGGCATCCGAGCCGTTGAACGCATGGACGACGCCCGTGACGCGGATGCGCCTCAGATGGTAGAGAAGCCTCGAGGCGCTCTTTCGCACGTGAATGGAGCACGGCAGGTCGAGGCGGGCCGCAATCCTGAGCTGCTCCCTGAAGAAGTGCTCCTGACGTGCGTCGATCGTCATGACGAGCCCCTCAAGTCCGATCTCGCCGATCCCGATGAAGTGCGGATCGGCCATCGATGCCTCGGCGATCGCCGAGAGTCTCTCGAGGTCTTCCTCATGCGCCTTGGGAACGAGGAGCGGATGAATGCCGAGCATGTAAGCAAGCCCGTGCTCACGGGCGACACAGGCGGTCCTCTCCCAGTCGTCGGAGCCGCCCGCACACACCACCATGTCCGCAACGCCTGCAGCGCGGGCGCGCGCGACCACCTCCACAAGATCGGCCTCGAAGGCCGGCGCCTGCAGATGGCAGTGCGTGTCGACGAGTCCCTGCAAGGTCAGGCCTCCCTGATGACGCCCGCGTCGAGCCTGAGGATGCGGTCGCAGCGGGCCGCAAGTCCTTCGTCGTGCGTGACGATCACGATGGCCGTGCCCTCGTCGCGCGCGAGCTTGAGGAAGATGTCGAAGACGCCCTGGGCGGTCGCCTTGTCGAGGTTGCCCGTCGGCTCGTCGGCGAGAATGCAGACGGGCTTCGTGACGATGGCGCGTGCAATGGCGACGCGCTGGCGCTCGCCGCCCGAGAGCTGCGAGGGCAGGTGCTGCAGGCGGTGGCTGAGACCCACGGCCTCGAGCATCCTGCGGGCCTCCTCTCTCGAGGCCTCCTGATCCTCCCTGCGGATCCAGAGCGGCATCGCGACGTTGTCGAGCGCCGTGAACTCGGGCAGGAGGTGGTGAAACTGGTAGACGAAGCCGAGCGAGCGGTTGCGAAGCTCGCCGAGCGCCTTCTGGGAAAGCGTTTTGTTACCGCTTCGTGTACGGAGATGTGATCTC
>OKRU01002587.1_pt1 | contig 16026 bp, 26 predicted proteins | sample 1601131 | NCBI WGS metagenome assembly OKRU01 (sample SAMEA3541558, study PRJEB24748) | human gut metagenome | biome: human gut; feature: human-associated habitat; material: faeces | place: China | collected 2012 | reverse complement strand
ATAAAGGATTTCTCGTTGCCATACGACACTGAGAAATCCTAATGACCGATTTGGGATAAAAAAAGATGATGCCCCAAATCCAGGAACATCATCTTTTTTATGAGCCGAATGCGGGACTCGAACCCGCGACCTATTCATTACGAATGAAAATTAATATATCAGTTACCTTTCTAAGTATCAAGGTTTTACAATAGATATTTTATTTCAAAGGATACTCCAAAGCATATTTTACTTGTTACTTTAAAGCCTTCCCTATTCTATCTCCAGTAACCCATCCGTCACCGAACTGACAGTTCTTGATGTCTACAACATATACTCCTTTTATATCCAATCCCTTATCCAGGGCTTCGTCGAGTAATCACAAATATATAGTCTGTACCTTAATTCGTTATACTTACAAAGAAGATATAAACGACATAGCTGTTTGTTTATCTGTAATAGCGACCTTTTGGTACTCAGAAACAGCCTGGTCAATAAATCCTCTTTCCTTCAGCATTTTCAGTTTAGGAATTAATGCGGCTACTTGTTCAGCATCTACAGAAGCAATCTGCTGAACAACGGTAAGACAAAAATCTATCGCAGATTGTAAATCATCCAATCCAGTTTCATCTATATATAATTTGCACGCTTCAGGAATACGGTTCAATCTTATAAACTTGGATATGATATACTGCATCGAATCGTCTGAATCAAAGATAATATCATCATAAGATACGGTTTGTATCTTGTATTCATCAATTTGCTTTATATCATCTATTGAACAACCTGTACGTTCTTTCAATAAATCCTTTGCCTCATTGATTTTTTCTACCCGTTGCAAATCTTCCATGTTCTTTTCCTGTTTCTCTTGCAAATATATTTTATATTCTTCTGCAATTGGATTTCTGTATTGGCTTAATATCCTATTCTTTTCGTATTCGAATTCCTCATCAGTTAATATTCCTTTTTCTTTATACTCGTAAATTTTATCAAAAAGGTCATACATCACATATCTATCTTCCGTATTTTTCTCAAGCTTAACAGCCGTACCCGAAGCTGAAACCATGAACATTGATTTTCCACCTCCAGAGATTTCATCAAAATCAATATGGAGCCCCAGAATAGCATCAGCTTGACAACTTGAGGCTTTGTCGGTAAGTTCTTTCATCACCTCATCATAAATATTAGTCAATTTACTCTTATAACTATCTGAACGCCCACCAAACACATCAGTTAGTGTAGCGGCTATGTCTGAGAATATATTTGTTCCTATTACAACATTTGCATTTACTACGCTAATATATCTCCTTATTGAATAGCCTTCTAAATTATTTGTAGTAGTTATTATCATACTATTTCATTGTATTCATTCTAATACTCAATTTTATCAAAGCCATAGCCCTTACAGAAGAAAGTGGAAAGTCTTTCGGCTGATGATTCTGATTATAGCTTACCAGCTTTATCCAATCTTCACCTTTTTCGGAATGCTGAACATATTTTACAGTAAGATATTCGTCACCATCCAAATCTATTGATACAAGATACATTTCTCCAAAGAAAATATGACTCATTTCTAAAGGGACCTCTTTATATGCTACAATGTCACCGGATTTTAGTAATGGATACATGGAGTCTCCTTTAACATAAACAGCTCCATCGCATTTAGGGATGTTGGGGATATTGATCTGTCCAAGGATATTCTGATCTTTATTATCAAACAAGGACTTCAAGTTCGCGGCTGCTTCAACATCATAAAGGGTTATAAACCCATCTTCTTCAGCTTTTTCTATGCTTTTTGGATGAAAAATTTGAGTAACTTTAGGCTGTTGGCGTAGAGGCGTTCCACGACCAGTTAAAATATAATCTGGATTAATATCTTCCCTTGCAGAGCACACTGCAGATAATAAATCAGATGGAAGAGTTTTCTCCTTTCCACCTTTAGTTTTTCCATCCTTTAATTGCGAAAGTTTAGACTGTGCAGATTTTACTCCATATTTCTTTTCTATTTCGTATGAAGAAATTCCTGCTTTCTCAATACTTTCAAAAAATCTTTCAATAATTCCCATAATTTTAAAGCTTGTATTTGATACTTTAAAATTATAAAGTACCTTTGTACAGTAACAAGTACGAGGTGTTACGTAACAAATTGGTTAAACATTCCTCCGAGGAGGTTTAATATATGCACCCATGATAGCTCGTACCTATTGTGGGTGTTTTTAATATGGTTATTGTTCTTTTATGTTTAAGGCTCTGCTATTACTCCCGTTTATACCTGTATGCGCGGCAACGATACTTGTTTGGAAAAAAGTATTACTTGCATTGCTTGGCATGGATAAGTATTATATGTTTTCTAAGGAATCAAAGAGTACCAATGATTCTAAAGGCTATAAGACTTCCATGTCGTCTTATGATGATTTAAAAATTTTGTGCATTAAACCTAAGCATCTTCAAGTCCCTCAAGGACCTATAAATCCTTTTGAAGAGTCGGATAAAATCATCGACCACGCAAAAGAATCATACCTTGAAATTTTGAAGGAAGAGGAGCGCACTGTCAGAGAAAGAGCTAACTTTCTCAAGTCTAATCCTTAGTTTTCCTTTGAATGTATCATCGAACAATCTGTCTTCATAACGTTTTTCAAGCAATCTTAACTGGTTAATAATATAATCCACATCTTTCTTATTTTTAGTTTTTTCTGTTGTATCAAGCATCATGTAAATAGACTGTCTTATATCGTCAATTTTATTCAATTCGGTTGCTAAATGCAACAAACGCATTTCTATGTACATCATGGTTTTAGCGGTATGAATTACATGATTGTCGCTTATCTCCTTCAATTTTTCATCTATCTCATTTTTAAGCTCCTTTCTCAGGCCGAACATATTAAATGCAAAAAGGACAGAGATAATTGCCACTATTAAAGAAAGCATGGTCATTATAGTATCCAGCAAAGTCCATGTGATAGGTTCATATTTACATAGCCATAGCATTATAGATACAACACTTATCACTATTGAGGCTATACCTAATCCTAACGCCCAATTCTCTTTCTTCATATAATAATGTATTAAGTTCTCTAATTGTTAAACAATGTTATATACTTTATAATTCTAAAGAATAGCACTTACTACTTTAGAATTATAAAGTATCTTTGCGTTGTCAATAACAAAGATAATAAATAAAATATTAGTAACAATAAACATCACACGATTATGAAAAGAAATGTATTACACGAGATTATGAGTCTTGCATGGCAATTTGTAAAACGCAATGGATTTACAATGAGTGAAGCGCTAAAATGCGCTTGGGCAAACATGAAGCTGAAGGCTGCCATGAAGCAAAAAATAGTAAAGTTCTACTTCAAGAAAGTTGACGGTTCAGTACGCGAAGCATACGGTACACTGAAAGAAAACTTGATGCCAGCAACCAGCGGTGACAACAGAAAGAAGAATGACACAGTCCAGGTCTACTTCGATACTGAGAAGCAAGAATACAGATGTTTCAAGAAAGCTAATCTTATAAATATTGCATGACTATGACAGACATTGAAATCAAGGCTCTAAAAGACGAATTAGAGAGCGTAAAGAAAGAGAGAGAATCCTACAAAGGTCTTTACGAGATGTACTACAAAAAGTATGAAGAAGCCAAACGCAACATTGAAATGATTGTGACGGCAACAGAACTGATAAAAAGGCAAATGTCATGAGCTACACAGAATATGATTTGGACAAGCTCATATCAGAACTGAACAATGTTCAGCAAATGAGCGAAGAAGAAGCTTGCAAAGAATACAATGCAGAAAGCAAAGATACGCTGATAGCATACCTGAAAGAAGACATAGACGAAATGCGCAGAAAGATACAAGAAAAAGAAAATGGATATAAGGCTCTGCAATATTCACACGAGCTTGAAGAAGACTTCACTGCCATTTGCCTGCAACAAGGGCTATCACGCTATGCTTGAAATACAGCCCCTCACGTCTCGATACGTGGCAGAATCCGTAGAAGGTATCGGGGGCACACCGATTAGTTCTTTGACATTATGAATCTCTTACAACTCCAGAAACGACATAGAGCAGAATGCGTGCGATGACATGTACTGGCTGGAGTAACTACGATATACAGCAAAAGACGGCGCCGAAACGTCCAACGGCAGTAAGTATCATGAATCGGGCAACATGCACGCCGTCTTTTTATCTGGCCTTGAAATGGCAACAGATTAGATACGCTGGAATCTTGATTGATTACCAGCCATGAGTCTGTATAGGGTTCGAGTCCCGACAAGGCCACACAACCAAAAACAGAAGATATATGAAATACTTATTCGCGCTGGCATCTTGGATAACCATGCTGGCAACACTGTTCATTTCGGCAGACAACATAGTGCTGTTTGCAATGGTATTAATTGCATTCGTTTTTCTGTCAATCTTTTTGATCAAGAACGAAGACAAAGTAGAAAAAGAGGTTGACAAGACAGGTTTAACAAAAGAATAAACTTATGATAATGGAAAAAGAAGTTACGATTGATGAAAAATTCACGCTTCCGATGCTGTTTGAAGAAATCTCCAAAGGAGATGTATATAAAATACCATTCAACAAATCGCTGTTTGGCTCAATTCGAACAGAGGCGTCAAAACGCAACAGCGTGGCAAGAGAAATGAAACTTATCAGCCGTATGGAAAGCAAGTTCAAAGTCTCCAAAACCGCTTATCCGGGCTTTATTGCAATAATGAGAATCAGATAGTATTATGGTAAATGAAGAGGTTTTGAAAATTGTCCTGAATGATAAGACTTTCGGGCGTGACCAGGCGGCTGATATCGTCGGCGGACTTACCCGTTTGATGAACCTGGTTGGCAAGGGGCTTATCAGGGCAGAAAAGAGGACAAACAAGCAGAACGGCAAATGGTTCTGCAACGCGTATGATGTGATTAAACACGCTAAGCTTAAAAGCAATTATTAATAATTAAAAAGAAAAGAGATTATGAGTTTGATTAAGAAATCTAATGAATTGGTAATTCCTTCCACCGTAAAAATGATGATTTACGGTCAGGCTGGTATGGGTAAGACTACAGTTGCACTGAGTGCACCAAAACCCTTGCTTCTCGACTTCGACAATGGCGTAAAACGTGTGAATATGGCACATCTTGACGGCATTGATATCGTACAGATAAGTTGTTGGCAGGACGTACAGCAGATATTGCAGGAAGATCTATCCTCCTATCAGACAATAGTTGTTGACACCATCGGCAAGATGATGGACTTCATTATTTCATACAAATGCGGTACGCGCCAACCTCAAATCAAGGATTGGGGAGGCATCAATGCAGAGTTTTCATGGATGACACGCACACTTTCATCACTCAACAAGAACGTGGTATTCGTTGCCCACCGTGATACACGCAAAGAAGGTGACGACACGGTGTTCATCCCTGCCCTGAGAGAAAAATCCTACAACTCCATTGTAACAGAACTCGACTTGCTGGGATATTTGGAAATGCGCAATGAGAATGGTATGCAGAAACGTACTATAACATTCGACCCGACTTCAAGAAATGACGGCAAAAACACATGCAACCTGCCAGGCATCATGTTCGTGCCGAATATCATTGATAAAAACGGCAACCCTACTGCGAAAAACGAATTTATCACTACACAGGTTATACGACCTTACTTGAACATGCTTCAGGTAAAGAAAGAAGAAGCTGAAAAATACGAAAAGGTCATCGACGAAATCAAAGAACAGGTAGAACTGATAACTGACGCCCGTTCAGCAAACGAATTTGCAAAAATTATCAACAACTTCCAACATGTCGGCAGTTCCTTAAGCAAAGCTAGAGACCTGTTCAGCAAGAAAGTGAAAGAATTGGGACTTATATACGACAAAGAAAATAAGACTTATGCAGACAAGGCAGCCTAAATTCAAATTCTACGCCACACTTTTGGATGCTTTCACCAGCTATCTGAAAAGTGATGCTATCTGGGAAAGGTATTGGGGATTCAGTGAGAATCCCCCACATACCCCCGAAGAATTCAGACAGAAACAGTTTCAAAGCTTGATTGACACGATTAACCGCGTACCGTTCGACAGCGAAGCTACAGATAAGGGTACTGCTTTCAATGAAGTAATCGACTGTATGATTGAAAACCGCAAATCGGATAAGGTTCAGGTTGAAAAAATATTGTCCGACATGTCGGATGGCAGGCAAGCTGTAACAGGTTTGAGAGCCACTTACAATAACCGCCAATTTGATTTTCCTATTTCTATCTGTCGCGAATTTGCCAACTACTATAAAGGAGCATTGACACAGCAACTTGTGGAAGCAACACTGCCAACATGTTTCGGCAATGTCCTTTTATATGGATATATAGATGAACTGATGCCTATGTCCGTCCATGACATAAAGACCACTGGCAGTTATTATGTCGGCAAATTCAAAGACCACTGGCAACACATGGTTTATCCGTATTGCCTGATGCAGAACGGCAATGATGTAAAATTGTTTGAATACAATATTACTGACTTCAGAACGACCTATACGGAAAGCTATACGTTCGTGCCTGCACGCGATGTACCAATCCTCATAAATCATTGTGAGGACTTTATCCGATTCTTAAATGACAATAGAGAACTGATAACCGATAAGAAGATTTTTGCAGAAGATGAGTAACCAAATAACTGGACGGCTGATAGGTATCGGTCACACTCAACAAATCCCCACTAAAAACAGCAATGAAGCTCTTTTGAAACGAGAATTCTTGCTCGATGCCACGACATACGATCCTTACACCGGTCAACGCAGTGAATATGAGAATGTTTTACCGCTTGAAGTTTTGGGTGATAAATGTGCAGAATTTGACAATCTCAATATAGGCGATGTGATAACTGTTTCCTTTGCCCTGCAAGGACGGTCATGGACAAATCAGGACGGCGAACAAAAGCGTATGGTATCTGTACGATGCTACAAAATAGAAGCCAGACGGCCAGCACATCAACAGGCACAGCAAACAGTACCTCAGCCAACACCACGCCCTGAGCCTATATCAAGACAAACAACTATTGCGCCTCCCCCATTTCCCCCAGATGTAGACGAATACGGAAGACCTATTAATGAACCACCATTCTAACCTATGAGCATTTTCAACTTGAAAAATGAGTATGACATACCCAAATTCAAAGATTATGTAAATAAGCTGTACAAAGAGCGTGCGGTTGTGGAACTTAAGAAAAAGCATCCTAACCGCACACTTGCACAGAACAGTTACCTGCATCTACTTTTGGGGTATTTCGGTAGTGAATACGGTTGCAGCCTTGATGAAGCAAAAATCGACTTCTACAAAAGGACCTGCAACCGTGATTTGTTTGAGAGAAAAGCGGTCAACAAGAAAGGTAAAGAAATAACCTACTTGAGAAGTTCTGCAGAACTGACTACAAGTGAAATGACCCTGAGCATTGATCGTTTCCGGAATTGGAGCGCATCGGTAGCCGGAATCTATTTGCCGGCAGCCAACGAGCAACAGATGCTTATTTATGCACAACAAGAAATCGAACGTAATAAAGAGTTTATTTGATGAAAAACTGGTTTGAATGTAAAATAAGATATGAGAAGACCATGGAGAACGGCATGGTCAAAAAGGTAACAGAACCTTATTTGGTAGATGCCCTCAGCTTTACAGAAGCAGAAAAGCGGATTATCGAAGAGATCACTCCGTTTATGTCGGGTGAGTTTGAGGTTTCCGATATTAAGAGAGCGCATTACTCAGAGTTGTTTTTTACTGATGATCCAGACGCAGACCAGTGGTTTGCATCAAGATTGGAGTTTATTACCCTGGACGAACGGACAGGCATGGAGAAAAAGACAAAGACAAGCATCCTAATCCAGGCCTCTGATATTCGTGATGCGATGAAGCGGCTTGACAAAGGGATGGAAAAAACCTTAGCTGACTACAACGCTGTAAGCATCAAAGAAACAGCGATCATGGATGTTTATACTTATAAGGAAAAAGCATAACTGACAACCCCGGAAAAGTGTATAGGTATCGTGGGTGTAACTGTAACACCACCCCGCCAAAAGACGGAGAGATGCAGGTTCGAATCCTGCCAATACCACTGATTAAAAACACTTAAAACAATACATTATGGAAATGGATATAAAAATTAAACTACCTGAGAACGGAAATATTTACGAAGCGGAATTTTCATTATCAGTCTCCGGAATGAAAGTTTCAAATCGGGAAGCATTGAGAACGCTCCCCGAAATTATCAAACAATCTCTGATTGATTGCTTTGAGCTTAATTTCAACAGAGCTTTAGATGATAAAGCGAAAGACACGCTTTAGTCAACGTATGTGTCAAGGTAATGAAGAAAAAAATCAATTTTTGAAATGACAATATCAAAGTCTTCGTTTGCGGATTTTGAATTGCCACCTACTACAACAGACATAAATCTGAGGTTTGCAAGTTCATCTAAGTCTTTATTTAGTGGTAAATCCTTGTCAAAGGAATAAACGATGTGAATAAATTCACGGATGGCTTCATAAATACCCGGATATGAATTGAATGGGGAATCAATATTAAAAACTTCTCCTTTCTTCTGAATTGCCAATACTTCATTCTTGACAGTTTCCGCCTTTTCTTTGTAAAAATTCTTATCACGCATACGATTAAAAATTTATAATTAGACAAGGCAAAAGTAATAATCAAAAGGGGCATATCCAATTATTTACGATTATCAGGTTTAAAATTAGACAGTTTAAGATTTATTATCAGGATATGCCCCCCCTTTTAAATTAATGAAATATGCCGTACTATATCAAGAAGCCTAGAAAGAAGAAAGAAAAGCCTTTGCCATTATTCGACAAGGCAGGTATTAAAATACAGAAGAAGCCGGATTTAGTAGCCAAACTCGACAAAGTTTTCAGCCGCTATATCCGGCTTCGCGATTGTATGCCGAACGGATATTTTCGCTGTATATCGTGCGGTCAGATAAAGCCATACGAACAAGCCGATTGTGGACATTTTCATTCGAGACGCCACATGGCAACGCGTTTTGATGAAGACAATGCCCACGCAGAATGCAGGGCGTGCAACCGTTTCAGTGCTGATCATCTGATACTATATGAGAAGAACCTTATAAACAAAATCGGGCAGATGAGATTTGACAAACTTGCATGGAAAGCAAGACAAACAAGGAAATGGACCGATTTTGAGTTGATCGAACTTACAAAGTACTACAAAGCTCTTGGAGACAAACTTAGCAAGGAGAAAGGTCTATGAGTTACATATTGCGAGATTATCAAAAGAAAGCCAGTGACGCCGCAGTCAGTTTCTTTGCCAACAAAGCCAAGAAGAGCAATGCCATCATGGTATTGCCTACCGGTGCCGGAAAAAGTCTGGTAATAGCCGATATTGCCAGTCGTCTCGAAGGATACACATTGGTATTTCAGCCAAGCAAGGAAATACTCGAACAGAACTACCTGAAGCTATGTTCGTATGGCATTATCGACTGTTCAATATACTCAGCTTCCTTCGGGAGAAAAGATATTTCAAGAATAACATTCGCCACTATCGGAAGTGTAGTCAATCATCCGGAACTCTTCCAGCACTTCCGCAACATCATCATCGACGAATGCCACCTTGTCAACCCCAAAGCAGGCATGTACAAGGAATTCCTCACGATGCTACGTTGTAAGGTGCTGGGGCTGACAGCAACACCCTACCGCCTGTCGTCGAGCCGCGACTACGGATCGGAGCTGAAGTTCATTACCCGTACCAGACCGTGCGTGTTCTCTGAAGTTATTTATCAGGTTCAAATTTCTACACTTTTGGACATGGGATATCTATCTAAATTGAATTACTATCCGATGAATCCTATTGGATGGAACGAACTTAACCTGAAGGTAAATACCACAGGAGCAGACTACACAGACAAATCAGTAGTAAAAGAGTACGAGCGTATCGACTTCTACGGATTCTTGGTGAGTATAGTACGCCGGCTTATGAATCCCAAAGTCGGAGGCAAACGCAAAGGCATCCTCGTCTTCACACGCTTTCTCAAAGAAGCCGAACGACTAACCCTGTCTATTCCTGGAACGGCCATTGTTTCAGGAGGAACGCCGAAAAAGGAACGTGAGCATATCCTTGAGGCTTTTAAGGCTGGAGAGATACCAGTCGTAGCCAACGTTGGCGTGCTTACCACAGGATTTGATTATCCGGAATTGGACACTATTGTAATGGCACGTCCTACAATGTCCTTAGCCTTATGGTACCAGATAGTAGGACGAGCAATACGCCCCCATCCGAGCAAAGAAGCAGGATGGATCGTAGACCTATGTGGCAATATCAAAAGGTTTGGAGAAGTGAAAGATCTTCGTCTAGTAGACAGTGGAAATGGCAAATGGGCCGTGTACTCTAATAACAGACAGTTGACTAACGTAAGATTCTAAGATTATGGAAGGATATATAAAACTAAGCCGCAAGTTCTTCTCGAATGATATGTGGAATGAGGCCCGGACTTTTAGCAGTTGCGAAGCGTGGCTTGACTTGATTCAGTCTGCACGATTTGAGGCAACGCCCCGTATGGAGAGTATCGGAGGTCGAGAAGTCTCTTATACAAGAGGACAATATCCCGCATCCATAAGATTTCTATCAAAACGATGGCACTGGACAGAAAGACGAGTGCGGACATTTCTTGCTTATCTGAAAAGAGAAAACATGATAACGCTATCCCAGGATCAAGGGATGAACATAATAACCTTGATTAAATACGAAGAGTATAACAGTGCACAGTCCGACACACCAAACGGCACAAGTTGCGACACAGCTAATGACACAAATATTATACAGGAAATCAATGATTTGCGTACACAAGTGACACAACTAATGACACAATTATTGACACAGCAAGCGACACGCCCTACCAAAGAGGTCGAAAAGCGACACACGGGCGACACAAAGCAAATAAAGGAGAAGAATATTATTAAAGAAACTACTACTAACGTAGTAGCAAAGAAAGACGCAGCTAAAGCTGCTACTCTCTCACGGAAAAAAGATTTCTATAATTCACTGGTCCCATTTGTGGAAAAATATGGACGAGAGATGATCAGAGCTTTTTTCGATTACTGGTCTGAGATGAACAAATCACAGACAAAAATGAGATTTGAACAGCAACCCACATGGGAAGTAAGTAAACGTCTTGCCACTTGGGCTAAAAGAGAGAAATTCAATGGAAACAATCGGAGCAGTTATACAAGCAAGCAGGAAGCCAACGACTACGCAATGCAACAATACCTTGCAGACCGCGCAAGGCTCGAACAAGGCATACATGATGAAGTACCGAACCCCTTCTGAAATTGAACAATTGTTCTCGCCGGTACATTGGAGTTATGCTATCAACAACATTGAAAAAGCTTACTTGGCAGAATGTCCAACAATTTTCGATTATACTGAAAAATTCGGCATTGAGTATGCCTCAATGTGGATCCGTTCACAGGTAATGGCATTGTACGGCTCCAGTTCCAATCGTGAAAAAGGTGTTGCAGACGGCATCAAACTATTTTGTGATTCATTTACAGCTCAGGTAAAAGGATTCAAGCTGTCTGAAATGATGATATTCTTCGCCAGATACAAAGCCGGCAAATATGACAACTCATTTTCAAGTTTTGACGCACGAAGAATTGGAAATGCCTTTTTCAATGAGTTCATACCTGAACGTAATTATGAACTTGACAGGATTTACCGCCAACAAGAACAAAAAGACAGAGAAGCCAGAAGATTTGTCCCACCTCCAGGATACACATCCTTGTCATGGTACAAAAAACTGAAGACCTTGGCAGACAAAGGTGATGAGACAGCAAAACGCATGATCTATGAAAAATAAGATTCTCAATACTTGTATAGACTGCATAAACAGCATAAATAAACCACAATTGCCAGGAAATCCTCTTGTAAACCTTTGTAAAGCCGGAATGGGCAATCAAGTGACAATGGCACTGAAGAATTGCAGACTATACCAGAGAAGAAAGATCAGCAAGAATACATCAAAATAAAAGACACGCACATGATTAAAGAACAGAACACTGTCAAGGATGCAATAAAAGCATATCTTGACAATCGGGCAAAAGAGGATGAACTATTTGCCAAGAACTATGCAAAGGAAAATAAGAACATAGACGAGTGTTTCGAATTCATTATCGGAGAAGTCAGTAAACGTGGAACAGCCGTATATATGACAGATGAAGAAGTTTTTGGTCTGGCCGTCCACTACTATGATGAAGACGATATCAAAATCAACAAACTGCCAACCGGAACACGTGCAAGTGCTTCGGCAACAGCAGTTGAACTTTCTGAAGAAGACAAAGCTGATGCATACGAAAAGGCACTGAAAGAATATCAGCAACAGTGCATCGACCGTATGCGTGCATCTGAAGAGAAAAAGGCAAAGAGACTTGCAGAACGCAGAAAAGCAGAAAGAGAAAATAGCAAGACTTTGCAACCGTCATTATTTGAATTCTGATACTATGAGACCTCGCAGCAATATAGAACGGCATATAGCAGAACTGAGTGCAAAGCTACCAAAACTGACAGAAAAACAGAAACAGTGGGCCAAAGATACATGCTTCGAAAAAGTCGGTTACTACCATAAGGGAGAAGTATGGTGCATGAACTGCGGCAAAGTACACGAAAAGAATTCATCTCCACTCGGTATACAGCTCATAGGGGATGAAACGATATGTCCGCATTGCGGAACACGGCTGAAACTGGAAAACAGTCGTAAACGCAAATTTAAGGAACGGTGGTATTTCACAATTGCAACTACCAGCAGGGGCTTTCAGGTATTCCGCCAATTCATAATTGAAAAATCTATGTACAAAGTATCTGAAAATATCGCTGAAGGAAATGAGCCTTACTTCTGCATCAATGAAGCTGTACAGAACTGGATATCGGATGATGGAAAGGAATATGTAATGGCCAGGCCATGCAAGCCTATGGCTTGGGTATATGATGCATGGGATTTCAGTAAGCCGATGAGTCTGAAACCTAAGTGTAAGGCCAGATGCTCGTATAGCCCAGACAAATACGACATAAATTCTGAATTTGTCTATCCTATACGAAGAGTTATCCCTAAATTGAAGAGAAACGGCTTTACTTTCCGATGTAACAGAGTTTCTGCAAGCTGTCTTGCCGTCATGCTGCTGACAGACAATGAAGCCGAAATGCTTATCAAGACGAAGCAGTATGACCTTCTGTATGCAAAGAGAATTAGAGGCATACCAGAAGAAGTGAAACCATCAATCAGAATATGCAACAGAAACGGTTATATCGTAAAGGATGCTTCCTTATGGATTGACTACATACACATGCTTATGTATTTTCATCTCGATACACACAACGCTAAATATGTCTGTCCGGCCGATTTAAAAGCTGAACACGACAAATTCCTGAAGAGAAGGAACCGTGAGGAAGCAAGACGAAAGGAAATTGACAGAATGAGAGAAGCCCAGAGTTGGGAAAAAAGCTATGCCCTGGAGAAAGGGCGATTCTTCGGTATATGTTTCGGCAACGAAAATATCATTATAACAGTCATACGTTCTGTTGCAGAAATGGCAGAAGAGGGAGAAGCAATGCATCATTGTGTATATGCAATGGAATACTACAAAAAGAAAGAAAGCCTGATTCTGTCTGCAAAGGACAAAGCTGGAAACCGCATCGAAACGATTGAAGTAAATCTTAATACATACAGCATAGTCCAGTCTAGGGGCGTATGCAATAAGAACACGCCATATCACAATAAAATCATAGAATTGGTCAATCAAAACATGAACTTGATTAGAGCTATATAATCATGGGAAAGCTGAAAGTCTATTACGGCTGGGCAAAAACAGGCAATGTCCGCAAAAAAAGAGCTTTATCAGTCGTCTTTGAAAACGAAATGCAGGGTTGCAGAAGTGACCGTGGACAAAGATGCCTGAAAACAATTCAAGATACAGTGATTGAACGGTATCAGACGAATGAAGAAATGGCTGATGGGAAAAGTCAGAACAGGATATTCACTGAATATAGCTTGTTTCTCGACGAGAAACCTATAAATGGAAGTCTTGAAAGATGTTTGCAGATTAATAGCGATGCCGACAAGAACCATGTATCCAAGGCTGTTCGAGAGAAGATTGTGGAAGCATTACGGATAGCTTTTATGTTGGCCCATCCTGGTTATAAAGAACCAAGTAGCCAACTTGAATTAAAATTTGAATGATATGGTAAGCGAAGTATATAACATGGACTGCATGGAATACATGAAGTATATTCCTAACAACTTTTTTGATTTGGCTATTGTAGACCCGCCATACGGAATAAACGCCCCCAACATGTCAATGGGAAGTAATATGAACCGTAAGGATGGTGGTTACAATGCAGAAAGCGTAGCCCAAAGACTTAAAAAGAAACGCTTTAATCAAGGGGCAGGAAAACTCAAAAACAGAGCATTGAATACAATGCAATGCGATTGGGATTATCATCCACCATCAAAAGAATATTTCAATGAACTATTCAGGGTTAGCCGTAATCAAGTGATATGGGGAGGCAACTACTTTCCCCTACCTCCAACACGCGGAGTAATATGTTGGGATAAAATACAGCCTTGGGAAAACTTTTCTCAATTCGAACTTGCATGGACATCATTTGATTGTCCTGCCTCCATCATCCGTCTTTCAAGCCGTGGAGGTGATAACAAGGAATCTAAAATACATCCTACGCAGAAACCTATAAAGCTTTATCAATGGCTTCTTGAAAAGTTTGCCAAATCTGGCGACAAAATACTTGATACACATTTAGGAAGTGGAAGTTCCAGAATAGCTGCTTATAGGATGGGATTTGATTTTTATGGTACCGAAATAGATAAGGAGTATTTTGACACAATGGAAAAGCGATTCCGTAAAGAATGTCTTGGAGAGATTAAAACACCCGAAGGAACCATTGTACAGCTTAATCTATTTTAAACGATTGTAAAACAAGAAAGAGTTGATATTTTTTTACTAATAGATTATGAGAAGAGCAATAAATACTATCCCTCGTGATGAATATAATAAACTATTAAGGGAAGCAATGCAAAGAATGAGCAAGAGGTTTAACTTGCTATCTGACGAAGAAGAATCGAAAATGAGAAAAGCCGAAAATCAAGGGAATTACAATAGAGCTGAACGGTATGACTTTAATGCGCGTGCTTTGCGTTGTATGGCAGATATGTATTATCGGATTTACAAGATTGGAAAAGAGAACAAACAATGACATCAATAAAGCAGGAAGCCAGATTGGCCAACGGTCGTAGCCACCAGTGTGAGAAGTGCCCATTCGGGAAAGAATGATGCACACTTGAACTTCATCGAGTATGTGGCGACAATTTTGTTGAGGGTTTTATCAAGGGTGTTAAGTTCATCAAAAAGAAGATGAAGGAGGATAAGAAATGAAAGCAATATCCATAAAACAGCCGTGGGCGAGTCTAATCGCTCACGGTATAAAAGACATCGAGAATCGAACATGGAAGTGCCATCAGAAGTATATAGGCCAAAGAGTACTGATTCATGCGAGTAAAAAGTCGGACAACTTTTGGAGATGTCCCAAAGAGAGATATGTACAAGTAGACGCATTTTTATGAAAGTTGTCCAAAGGCGGAGTAGATTGGAGTAATTATCCTTATGGTGCTATCATCGGTAGTGTGTGATAGCTAGATGCGTACAGGATCATCCGTCTGTTTGGGCGGATAAAGGTTGCTGGAACTGGGTATTGAAGGATGCGGTTCTGTTTGATAAGCCGATAATGAATGTGAAAGGAAAACATATTTTTGAATATTGGTAAAATATTCAAAAAATATTTGACAATAGAAAAAAAAACACTAATATTGCTCATGATTTTTGATGGCTGGAAATGGAAAGGCAAGCATAAAAATTTTAATATATTTGATTGTGAAAAAAGTAAAATGATAAAATCAGAATTTACATTCCGGACACTGTCCAAAATTTTGTGTAAATGGAAACAGGATTCAGCTGTAAGTTTATTC
>OKRU01002584.1_pt1 | contig 16042 bp, 10 predicted proteins | sample 1601131 | NCBI WGS metagenome assembly OKRU01 (sample SAMEA3541558, study PRJEB24748) | human gut metagenome | biome: human gut; feature: human-associated habitat; material: faeces | place: China | collected 2012 | reverse complement strand
CGAAGAAGCGCTGGCAAAAGCCAAAGAGAAAACAGGAAACGCTGCTTTGACGATGGATGACCTTCGTCAGGACGAAGACTGTCTGGATACTTGGTTCTCTTCCTGGTTGTGGCCTATCTCCCTGTTTGACGGAATCAATCATCCGGGTAACGAGGAAATCAGCTATTACTATCCGACCAGCGACCTGGTGACCGGACCGGATATCATCTTCTTCTGGGTGGCACGTATGATCATGGCGGGTTACGAATATGAAGGAAAGATGCCGTTCAAGAACGTTTACTTTACAGGGATCGTTCGCGACAAGCTGGGACGTAAGATGTCCAAGTCACTCGGCAACTCACCCGACCCGTTGGAACTGATCGACAAATATGGTGCCGACGGTGTCCGTATGGGAATGATGCTGGCAGCTCCCGCCGGAAACGATATTCTTTTCGACGACGCGCTCTGCGAACAGGGACGTAACTTCTGCAGCAAGATATGGAACGCCTTCCGTCTGATCAAGGGCTGGACGGTTGACGATAATATTCAGGCTTCGGATGCTGCTAAACTGGCTGTCCACTGGTTTGAATCCAAGCAGAACGAAGTAGCAGCCGAAGTAGCGGACTTGTTCAGCAAATACCGTCTGAGCGAAGCATTGATGGCTGTTTATAAATTATTCTGGGATGAATTCTCTTCCTGGTATCTGGAAATGATTAAACCGGCTTACGGACAGGGAATTGACCGTACCACTTATAGCGCTACTCTCTGCTTCCTCGATAACCTGTTGCATCTGCTTCATCCGTTTATGCCGTTCATCACAGAAGAATTGTGGCAACAGATGTACGAACGTAATGCGGAAGAAGGAGAAAGTCTGATGGTAAGTGCATTGAGCATGGATACTTATGTAGACACCGCATTCGTTGCACAGTTTGAAGTTGTCAAGGGAGTTATCAGTAATATCCGCAGCATCCGTCTGCAAAAGAACATAGCTCAGAAAGAACCGCTTGACTTGCAGGTGCTGGGCGAAAATCCGGTTGCAGAGTTCAATGCGGTGATTCAGAAGATGTGTAACCTTTCTTCCATTACAGTGGTAGAGAGCAAGGCGGAAGGTGCTTCTTCCTTCATGGTAGGAACTACCGAATACGCTGTGCCATTGGGCAACATGATTGATGTAGAAGCCGAAATCGCCCGTATGGAAGCTGAACTGAAACATAAGGAAGGATTCCTGCAAGGTGTATTGAAGAAACTCAGTAATGAGAAATTTATCAATAACGCCCCCGCAGCCGTTCTCGAAATGGAACGTAAGAAGCAGGCCGATGCGGAAAGTATCATCAGCTCTTTGAAAGAAAGCATCGCAGCTTTAAAAAAGGCATAATGAACTGATACATAAAAATATGTAATGGAGAGGCATCCCGATAGATTTGGGATGCCTTTCTTTTTAAAAGATAAAAATAATACTATCTTTGCTTCCACTTTTAATCACACAGCAAAATGAAACAATTACTGCGAATATGCTTAACAGGTGCGTTCTTTCTTCTTTTCGAAGGACTCCTTTCCCCTATGTTGGCAGATAATGGGAAATCAGATAAAGAAATATTAGTTTTGAATTCTATTAACTTCAACCTTCCCTGGGCCAGAAACTTCTATTGGTATGTGCACGATGTTCTTCAGGAACAGGGAATAACTGCCAGAGCGGAATCATTGTCTGTCCCGGCCTTGCAGGATACGATGGAGGTAAATGCAGTCATCGAGCATCTGCGTCAGAAATATCCGCTTCCTCCTGCCGCTGTTGTGATAATTGGTGATCCGGGCTGGATTGTCTGTCGTCCTTTATTTGATGACCTATGGAAAGATGTTCCAGTGATCATAACGAACTCCCGTGACCGCCTGCCTGCTACCTTGGATATTCTGCTCTCTCATGCCTCGTTGAATGAGACCAACAGCGTCCCCGCCCAAGAGTGGAGAAAAGGCTACAACCTGACTACCCTGAAACAGCATTACTATGTGAAGGAAACCGTTGAACTGATCTATAGCCTGATACCTGATATGGATCGCCTGGCATTTATCTCGGACGATCGCTACATCAGTGAAGAAACCCGCGGAGACGTGAAAGAAGCTGTTGAAAAGCATTTTCCAAACCTGCCTTTAGAATTGCTTTCTACCACTCACTTGTCAACAGAAATGCTTCTGGACACCTTGCGCAGCTATAAAGCAAACACCGGAATTATTTATTATTCCTGGTTTGAGTCGCATAATAAAGAAGATAATAATTATCTTTTTGATCATATTCAGGAGATTATCACCAATTTTACGTCCTCTCCCTTGTTCCTGCTTTCTTCCGAAGACCTGTCCAATAATACTTTTGCAGGAGGCTATTACGTTTCTGCAGAATCATTCGGCGATTCCTTACTTGAAATTATTGACCGTGTGTTGCATGGAGAACAGGCGGAGGACATTTCCGAAAGTATAGGAGGGAAGGCGAGTGCCTACCTCTGTTATCCGGTGCTGGAATCCTACAATATTCCCTATCACCTTTATCCTGAACGAGCTGTTTATGTCAACGAACCTAAAAGTATATTTCATCAATACTGTGTTGAAATCCTTTCCTGTTCCATTTTCCTTCTTATTTTGATAGCAGCGATCGCCTATTATATACGTATTCTTCGCAAGGCATACACTCGTCTGAGTGAGGCAATGGAAAAGGCGGAGCAGGCGAATCAGTTGAAATCCGCCTTTCTGGCTAATATGAGTCATGAAATCCGCACTCCGTTGAATGCGATTGTCGGCTTCTCGAATATGTTGCCGGATATAGAAGATCGTAAGGAGATGCGCGAATATGCAGACATCATCGAAACAAATACCGACTTGCTTCTTCAACTGATCAATGATATTCTGGACATGTCCAAGATCGAAGCCGGCACTTTTGACTTCTGTCCGTCATTGATAGATGTCAACCAGACGATGGAAGAAATCGAACAGAGTATGAGGCTTCGCTTGAAAAAAGAAACTGTCACTCTTACTTTTACCGAACGTCTGCCGGAATGTACCCTTTATACAGATAAGAATCGTTTGATACAACTGATTTCCAATTTTGTCATCAATGCTATTAAATTTACTCAGACAGGTTCTATCAGAATGGGATATCGTCTGAAGGATGCCGATACAATTTGCTTTTATGTCTCGGATACAGGCTGCGGCATGTCAGAAGAGCAATGCAAGCATGTATTCGAAAGGTTTGTGAAATACAATCCTTTTGTTCAGGGAACAGGTTTGGGACTTTCCATTTGTCAGATGATTATCGATCGCTTAGGAGGGACGATTGGAGTTGAATCAGAGGAAAACAAAGGTTCTACTTTCTGGTTTACGCTGCCTTATCGGCAAGAATAGGATTGTATCTGTCTTCTTATCCTTTATGATTGTTTGTTTTATGTATTGCAGACTTCCAAGACTTTGGTCAGCTTATTACGATGAGACAATATTCTCACCACAATGAGAAAAAATTCTCAATGCAATGAGAAAAGATTCTCACTGCGATGAGAAAAAGTTCTCACTGTGGTGAGAAATAATTCTCATCATGATGAGAATGGTTGAGAATTTATGATCTGTATCAGCTTGTACTATAGATAAATACAGATTTACTATTTTCTGTTTTATAGCTTTAATTGATAGAGCAAAAAAGAACTTTACCTAAAAAGAGACCGTTTTTCTCTATTTAGTTGAAGGATGGTATAGATTTAATAGGTACGAATCCAATTTATTGGAAGGAGTCACTTATATTAAGGAAACAGTAAAGGAAGCAGCAATGGCAGATAATCTTTTAAATCGATGCGTAATTGTTTGAGTGCTTGCTGAATACGATAATCTACAGTCTTTGGAGACACTTCCAATGTTTCTGCAATTTCTTTGTAGCTCATATCCCGGAAACGATGCATAACAAATGCTTGCCGATAACTTTCCGGTAATGCAGTAACCGCCTCTTCAATACGCTTGGTTAGCTCTTTAATTTGATAGAAGTCCATATCCTGTATCATCTCTTGCATTTCTTCATAGAAACGCGTATCAGCACGTTTGATGGCATCAATGTGTGCAAGCTTATTTAAAGCCTTGTGATGTACCATTTTAAAGAGATAAGAACTTAATGATGATTCAATAATTAGGTTTTCCCGGTTTTCCCATATCCATAGAAGGGAGTCTTGCACAATTTCTTCTGCATCGTGAAAGTCAACATATTTATGACCATAGGCACATAGCACTGCATAGTATTGCCTGAATAGCATTTCAAAGGCTTTTAGGCCTCCACGCTGTATTTCAGATAATTGAGGGTCATTCCTCTTTATGCGTAGTTCCTTCATTTATTAAATTCTAATTTGCTGCAAATATAGCTTTTTTATAATAAAATAAAGATTTTCTGAAAAAAATAAGGTTTTCGTTTAGGAATGTCATGGTTTGGTCTTGTCATATAATAAAAGGTAGAATAAAGGATGAAAGAATTAGATAATAATAGAATAGAAGAATTGCTTCCTCGTTATTGTGAGGGGAGATTGAGCGAGGGGGAACGTCTGGAAGTGGAAGCGTGGATAGATGAGTCGGAGGAGAATAAACGAGTTGCTACTCAGACTTTTGCCCTTTATTTGGCTGTGGACACGGTTCAGGTAATGAAGAAAGTTGATACGGAGAAAGCTTTACTGAAAGTAAAGGGAAAAATGTCGGACCGTGAAGTGAGAAGGATAGTGTGGTGGGAGTGGGCACAACGTGCTGCTGCAATTCTATTTATTCCGCTTCTTACCTTATTTATATGGCAGAATTGGAAAGGGGATACTGGTGAGGTAGCGGAGATGATGGAAGTTAAGACTAGTCCTGGAATGACCACTTCGTTGACATTACCCGATGGTACAATTGTTTATTTGAATTCGGAATCTTCTTTGTCTTATCCTTCTCGCTTTAATGGAGATTTCCGTAGAGTGACGTTAAGTGGTGAAGCATACTTTGAAGTGGCCAAAGATCCGGAAAAGAAATTTATCCTTTCTACTACACATCAATCACAGATAGAAGTATTGGGTACATGTTTCAATGTGGAAGCATATGAACAGAATACAGAGGTTATTACAACTTTGATTGAAGGAAAAGTAGATTTTATGTTCGAGAAAGACGCTGGGGTGAAACATGTGTTCTTATCTCCAAGAGAGAAGCTGGTGTATGATTCGGAGACTGATAAAGTCCACCTTTATAAAACTTCGGGAAAATCAGAATTGGCTTGGAAAGATGGAGAAGTTGTTCTTGATAATACACCTTTGGAAGAAGCATTATGGATGCTGGAAAAAAGATATAGTGTGAAATTTGTTATTAAGAACGAAAAACTGAAGAATAGTTCGTTTACGGGAACCTTTACAAATCAACGTTTGGAGAAGATTCTGGAATATTTTAAAGTATCCTCTAAAATACGTTGGCAACATATCAATGATGATAAGGATGGAAGTGACAGAAAAAAAGAGATAATAGAAATTTATTGATTAACCTTTAACAATTTAGTAGTATGAAAGCAAAACCCACTTAGAAAAAAGTATGGGAAGATTTTGGCAGATCTCCCCATACTAAAATGAATCAATTGAAAATGCTTGTTGGCAGACAAGCATAGTTAACTCATTTTCAACTTAAATCAATACAAAATTATGCAAAACAATTTTAGCATCCAAGTTTTAAGGGTGGTAAAGTCTTTTTGGCTAACCTCGAAAAAAATCCCACGTACTATGAGACTGGTTATTTTATTCTTATTTTGTTTTGTCGGATTAACTAATGCGACAGATAGTTATGCCCAATCTGCAAAGGTTACGATGAATGTACGTAATCAGACAGTTGAGGATGTATTAAGAGCGATAGAGAAGCAAACAGAATTTAGTTTCTTCTACAACAATGCTCATATAAATTTGAAACGGTTGGTGACAATCTCCGCTAACCGTAATGATATCTTTAAAGTTCTTGACGAAGTATTTAAAAATACGAATGTAGAATATAAGGTAATAGATAAAAAGATCATTCTGTCCACGGAGTTGGCATCTGTCGAACAGGCGCATCAGGAAAAGGTAAAAGTAAGCGGACGAGTTGTGGATGCGGCAGGTGAACCGGTAATCGGTGCCAGTGTGATAGAAAAAGGCTCCTCCAATGGCACGATCACTGATATGGACGGTAATTTTATCCTGAATGTCGGTTCAAAAGACGCCATTCTTGAAATTTCTTATATTGGTTATCAAGGACAGTCCCTGAAAGTAACTCCGGGAAAGACGCTGTCGGTAGTATTGAAAGAAGACACACAGAGTCTGGACGAAGTGGTAGTAGTTGGTTTTGGCGTACAGAAGAAAGCGAACCTGACCGGCGCGGTATCTCAGGTAAAGATGGATGATGTACTGGGGAGTCGTCCTGTTGTAAATGCCATGAGTGCTTTGCAGGGTGCGATGCCGGGACTTCAGATTACTCCTAATAATGATGCTGCCGGTCCGGGACAGAGCAAATCATTCAATATTCGTGGTACGACTTCCATCAATGGCGGTGGTCCGTTGGTGTTGATAGATAATGTTCCGGGGGATATCGATATGTTGAATCCCGAAGATATCGAAAGTGTTTCTGTGTTGAAAGATGCTGCTTCGGCCGCTATCTATGGTGCGCGTGCCGCTTTCGGTGTAATACTTGTGACTACAAAGAAGGCGAAGAAAGGCGACGGGTTTCATGTCAATTATAATAATAATTTTGGTTTCCAGAGTTCTATCAATCGTCCGGAACAGGCTGACGGGCTGGAGTGGATGCAGGCTTACCTGGACGGCGAGTTCAATGCCGGTAAATACTACACCGGGCAAGATATCAAAACATGGATGAACTACCTGACCGAATATCGTAAGAATCCGGGTAAATTCCAGACTACCGGAGACGGGGTATATGTAGACCCGGAAACAGGATTGAATTATTATCTGAATGAGAAAGACCTGTATGCCAATATGCTTGATGATTACGGTTTTCTGCAAGCACATAATGTGTCATTGAGTGGTGGTACTGATAAGCTGGCTTATCGTCTGTCCCTTGGTTATAATAGCGAGCAAGGTATTTTGATCACCGATAAAGACCGCTACAAACGTTTGTCGGGTAGTGCCTATATTTCTGCCGAAATCACCTCGTGGCTGACTCAGTCTGTAGATATACGCTATGCTCAGAGTGACAAGAATATGCCTGTGACTTCGGATAAGACCGGATTGTATGATATGCGTTTGCCGGTTGTATATCCCGAAGGCTCCCTGACTTTGCCTGACGGCACCAGCCTGATGACGAATACGCCTTCCAACGTTTTGAGAATGGCAACGGATAACAATACAATCAGAGACAATGCCCGTATCCTGTCAAAAACGGTATTGAAACCATTGAAAGGGCTTGAAGTGGCATTTGAATATACATTTGACAAGACATGGAGTAATCAGAATGTGAATAAGGCTTCCATTGATTATACAACGGTTGAGCTGGCAAAAATACAGACTGCCACTACTTCTTCTCTGGAGACGACTCACCAAAGTACTGATTATAATGCCATCAACCTGTATGCTAATTATAGATATTCATGGAATGATACGCATAACTTGTCATTAATGGGCGGCTTCAACCAGGAATCCAGTGACTGGAAGAAATTGTATACTTATTCTTATGATATGATTAACGAGAAGTATCCGTCACATAGTACGGCTACCGGTGAGAATAAGGTTATTACAGACGATCATCGTGTGTATACTGTGCGTGGCGCTTTCTATCGTATTAATTATGATTATAAAGGCAAATATCTGTTTGAGACCAATGGTCGTTATGACGGCTCGTCTAAATTCCCGAAGAAAAATCGTTTCGGTTTCTTCCCTTCTGTATCTGTGGGTTGGAACATTGCCCGCGAGAACTTTATGAAACCGGTTGCAGGTGACTGGCTAAGCGATCTGAAACTTCGCGGAACCTGGGGACAAATAGGTAATCAAGGCATTGATCCTTATAAATTCGTTCCGACCATGTCGCAAGTGGAAAAGAAGGATGTGGCGTGGCTGGTGAATGGAGCGAAGCCGCTGACTTTGAATGCTCCGGGACTGGTCAGTGATAGTTTTACTTGGGAAACGGTAGAAACATTGGACTTTGGTTTTGATATAACTGCCTTGAACGGACGTCTGCAAAGTACTTTCGACTGGTATCGGCGTGATACGAAAGATATGCTTGCTCCGGGAGCTGAGCTGCCGTCAGTAGTAGGTGCTTCCGCACCTTTGCAGAATACCGCCGACTTGCGTACGAAAGGCTGGGAATTGTCATTGACCTGGAGAGATAGAATCGGTGCATGGGGCTATAATGTAGGCTTCAATCTTTATGACTCTAAAACAGTCGTTACCAAATACCATAATGAATCCAAGATTATCCTGAAAAGTGATGGCACGAATAATTATTATGAAGGATATGAAATCGGTTCTATCTGGGGTTATGTAACGGATGGTTACTATACAGCCGATGACTTTGAAGATACAAATACCTGGAAACTGAAAGAAGGAGTGGTGACAGTGGATGGAGTAAGTCCGCGTCCCGGCGACATCAAGTACCAGAATTTGCGCGATGATGGATCGAGTACGAATCGCATTGATACGGGAGACGGAACCTTTGACAATCCGGGAGACCGCAAGATAATCGGTAATAACTCTTTGCGTTTGCAGTATGGTATAAATCTGGGAGTCAATTACAAAGGATTTGATCTGAGTGTTTTGCTGCAAGGAGTAGGTAAGCGTGATGTATGGATCAGTGATGCACGCCGCTGGCCGTTTAATTCCGGACAGTTTGGTTCACTCTTTAAAGACCAGCTGGATTATTGGAAACCGGTAGATTCTGCCAATGGCGACTGGACGGCAGCCAATCCGAATGCGGAATACTTCCGTATTTACGGGCAAGGAAACAATTCCAGTTACAATACACGTGCGCAAACGAAGTATTTGATGAATGGCTCTTATCTGCGTGTCAAGAATGTGACTTTGAGTTATAATTTCCCGAAGAGCTGGTTGGCACCTATTACATTAACGAGTTTGAAAGCGTTCGTAAGTTGTGAGAACCTTCACACATTTACTAAGCTGATGAAGGGTTATGACCCGGAACGCCTGTCTTGGGGATATCCTTTCTATCGTACGATTTCTTTTGGTTTTAATGTTACTCTTTAATTTTGAATTGGTTATGAAAAAAATAATATATACTATGCTTGCGGCAGCAGCTATCGGATTTACTTCATGCAACGATAGTTTTATGGAACGCTATCCGGATACTTCGTTGACGGAGCAGACAGTGTTCAGTAATTATAATACTTTCAAGACCTATGCCTGGGGATTGTACGGAGTATTTACAAATACTAATATCCTGCGTATTCCCGGTACAAACGGAGCCTATGCCAGTGCCACATCCTATACAAGCGATATTTATGCAGGTTATCTGATGCGTCGTCAGGGTGACGGTAATCCGTATGCTTTTCAGAATGTATCCAGTTCGTCATCAGGCAATGGATGGGCATTCAGCTTTATCTATCGGGTCAATGTCATGTTGGCAAATATCGATCACTCAGGGATGACGGATGCGGACAAGGAGCATTGGCGTTCGGTAGGATATTTTTTCCGTGCCTATTATTATTCAGAACTGATAGCTCGTTTTGGCGATGTGCCTTGGGTAGATCGTGTACTGGGTGATTCGGATAAGGAAATAGCATATGGTCCCCGTACACCTCGCAAAGAAGTTGCCGATCATGTATTGAACGATTTGATATATGCTGAAGAGCATATAAAAGAAGAAGGTGACGGTGAAAATACGATCAATGTGCATGTTGTCCGTGCTCTTCTTTCCCGTTTCTGCCTTTTTGAAGGTACATGGCGTAAATATCATATGCTTTGGGACGAAGATAAGTACTTTGATGCTTGTATCACTTATTCCAAGAAACTGATGGATTCTTATCCCGAACTGAACAGTGATTGGGGAGAGATGCTGACATCTGACCTGAAAGGAATGAAAGGCATCATTCTGTATAAGGAATATGTAGAAAAAGAACTGACTAATTATGTACTGACTCATGTTGAACGGACATCCACCCATAATGTGGAAATGCCGCAACACATCATCGATATGTATCTTTGTAAAGATGGTAAAACGATTCATAACAGCTCGGAATATGAATGGTCGCAGGACGGGGATAATAGTATGAATGCTACTTTCCGCAATCGTGACCTTCGTCTGCTGGAGACTGTAGCTCCCCCTTATAAGGTGATCCCAAGTGCCGATAATACCAGTTGGGAGTATACTTCTGATCCCAAGGACCGTGAGTTTATGGATATCATGGGCATTACCCGTTACACAGGTTTCGGGGGCGGAAATGGGGAAGCCGGTAAACATAAAGTGTTCCCATTGATGAACTGGTCTGCTGCTATATTGAAAGGAATGCCTCACTTCTTCACCAACAATGGCGGACAAGGTTTCCTCGTAGCCCGTAGCGGTAACTATGTGTACAGATACTATAATGTATGGGACAATTCGAAAGAGAATGAAGGGACCTCAGATGTACCTTTGTTCAAGATTGATGAAGTGATGTTGAATTATGCTGAGGCTAAATTTGAAAAAGGTGGTACAGGTGCCGAGGGCTTCAATCAGACTGTTGCTGATCTTACTATCAATAAGTTACGCGATCGGGTGGGAGTTGCCCATATGAAAGTGGCCGAGATAAATGCCGGATTTGATCCGAAGCGCGACCAGACCGTAGACCCTGTATTGTGGGAGATTCGTCGCGAGCGCATAGTAGAATTGATGGGTGAAGGATTTGGATTCTACGATGTGCGCCGCTGGAAAAAGGCACCTTGGTTTATCAATAAGATACAGTATGGTCAATGGGCTACTAAAGAGCAGATTGGCGATTCCGGACAGTTTGTTGATCTTGAAAAAGGATACGCTGATACAACAGGAAAGAAAGAAGGTTTTATCTATATGTATAATGATCCTTTGGTAGCAGGTAAAGGTTGGTTAGATAAGTATTATTTGTATCAGGTGCCTACTAATGAAATCGCATTAAACCCAGAACTGGCCCCCAATAATCCGGGATGGGAGTAATAATTAACTGAAACACAAATTGAAAGAAGATGTGCAAATAACTGTTTGACACATCTTCTTTCTTTATTAGAGCCAATGCTATATCTTTCCGACTCTTCATATATTGGAGGTTATTTAATGTGTATCAGTATAAAAGAACTACATTTTATTTTCAGTAATCGGAAATTTGAAATATATTTAGGGGCTCAAACGCTCAAACACATTTGATGACCCTTAAAAAATAATGACTATGAACATGCGTCTTCTATTACTTTTATTATTTGGTTCTGTTGTTATGTATACAAGTTGCCAGTCCACGTCTGCTCTAATCGATTCATTGGCAGCACGTGTGACGGAGAATACGTCGAAAGGTCAAATCCTTTTCCGGTTGGTTACTGATGAAGCCGATCCGGCAAAGGACTACTTTGAGATAGACTCCAAGGATGGCAAAGTACTGATAACCGGAAACTCCGATCTTTCACTGGCTACGGGCTTGAATTGGTACCTGAAATACGTGGCAGGTATTCATCTTTCGTGGAATAATCCCTCGCAGAAATTGCCGGAAGTACTGCCTCTGCCTCAAAAGAAAATCCGACAGGCGACGGCTATGAAGAATCGATATTACCTGAATTACTGTACCTATTCCTACTCCATGGCTTTCTGGGACTGGGAACGCTGGGAGAAAGAAATAGACTGGATGGCGATGCACGGCATCAATATGCCTTTGAGTATAACAGGGATGGAGGTTGTCTGGTATAATCTGCTGAAACGTATCGGATATACGACGGAGGAGATCAATGAGTTTATTTCCGGTCCTGCCTTTATGGCATGGTGGCAGATGAATAATCTGGAAGGATGGGGTGGACCGAATCCCGACAGTTGGTATCGGCAACAGGAAGCACTGCAAAAGAAGATCATTGCCCGAATGAGGGAGCTGGGCATTGAACCGGTATTCCCCGGATATGCAGGAATGGTCCCCCGTAATATCGGCGAGAAACTGGGGTATCAGATTGCCGATCCCGGTAAATGGTGCGGTTTTCCTCGTCCGGCCTTTCTTTCTACGGAAGATGAACATTTCGATTCATTTGCTGCCATGTATTATGAGGAGTTGGAGAAACTGTACGGAAAAGCAAAGTATTACAGTATGGACCCCTTTCACGAAGGAGGAAATACGGAAGGAGTAGACTTGGCAAAGGCGGGAACTTCTATTATGGGTGCTATGAAGAAAGCGAATCCGGAGGCTGTGTGGGTGATGCAGGCATGGCAGGCGAATCCGCGGGAAGCGATGGTCAACACACTCGATTCCAGTGATTTGCTGGTACTGGATTTGTATAGTGAGAAACTTCCGCAATGGGGTGATCCGGAGTCGATGTGGTATCGGGAGAAAGGTTTCGGCAAGCATGACTGGCTCTATTGTATGTTGCTTAACTTTGGCGGTAATGTCGGTCTGCACGGACGGATGGAGCAACTGGTGAATGGATATTATAACGCCTGTGCACATGTCAACGGGAAAACCTTGCGGGGGGTAGGAGCTACTCCGGAAGGAATCGAGAATAATCCGGTGATGTTTGAATTGCTGTATGAGCTTCCTTGGCGGGAAGAACGTTTTTCACCGGATGAATGGCTGCAAACGTATCTGAAAGCGCGGTATGGAAATGATTTGTCACCGGAAGTAGCGGAAGCATGGCGTGCGCTGGAACATACAGTTTACAATGCTCCGAAGAATTATCAGGGAGAAGGGACAGTCGAATCCTTGTTGTGCGCCCGTCCGGGATTTCATCTGGACAGAACGTCGACATGGGGATATGCCAAGTTATTCTATTCACCTGATTCAACGGCAAAGGCAGCCCGCTTGTTACTTTCTGTTGCAGATCAGTACAAGGGAAATAATAACTTTGAATATGATTTGGTGGACGTGGTGCGTCAGAGTCTGGCAGATAAGGGGAATGTGCTGCTTGAAGAAATTTCTCAGAGTTATGATCGGAAAGATAGGGATAGCTTCGGGAAACAGACACAACAGTTTCTGGAGTTAATATTAGCTCAGGACAGTTTGCTGTCCACCCGAAAGGAGTTCTCGGCGTCTTCATGGCTGAATGCCGCACGTTCTTTGGGAACCACGGAAGAAGAAAAGAAACTTTACGAATGGAATGCTTCTGCGCTGATCACGGTTTGGGGAGACAGTATAGCTGCCAATCAGGGAGGTCTGCATGATTATTCCCATCGGGAGTGGAGCGGGATTTTGAAAGACTTGTATTATCAACGTTGGAAAACTTTCTTTGAGCAGAAACAACGGGAGTTGGACGGCAAACTTGGTGAATCAGCGGAAGAACCGATTAATTTCTATGGCATGGAGAAAGCATGGGCGGAGAAAAACAAAACAGCTGATTCATCAGATCATAAGTTACAAAATGTAATTGAAACGGCAAAATCTGTTTATCGGACAGCGATTGAAGCAAAGTAATTTATCTACCTACACTGCTCCGGCTTTTTAGTCAGCGCTGATAGGGAAACTTGGGTTTGTACGAATCATATAAAACGAAAAAAGAATAATCGGAAGTAAAAGGTATTCCCCTGTTTACTTCCGATTATTCTTTTTATAAATGATAATTGCTTCAGCAAGGCCATGCCGGGCAATCGAACATCTTTATTTCTCCAACAAATTTTTCAGAAACTCGTCCAGTTCTTTATCCAGTCCTTTCAGCAGTTCGTCATCCACAAGCAATGTATCGTCATCTATCAGCAACAATTCTGCAACTGTTTCCTTATCTTCATCTACCAGTACGAATGAATAAGGCTTTAATATTGTTACTTTATCGAAGTCTCCTGCATCTTTCATTCTGCAAAGGATACTTTTCAAGTTGGGCTCTACATTTTCCATGAAATCATCTCCATCGTAAGTTGCCCACTCTTCAATCATTACATTAGCCAATTCCTCGTCATCGTCGTTATAAATAGTGAGTTGTCCCGATGTTTGGTCCGGTTGTAAATGAATATCTGTTACGGCTGTCTGGTCGCAGCCACATACATATTTGCCGGCTGCCTTTTGGATAGCCGATTCGATGGTAGACAGAGATTGTTGGCTCAGTTTCATAGGTTCTTCCTTTTTGTTACCTCAAAGGTATAAAAAAAATAATAATCAATGCATGATTTCCTTAAAAATCATCATTAAATCGCTCCATTTGCATTTTTAGCTTGGGCAATTGACTGTTACGTTCCTTTAATTCATTTGCATAAAGGGTTGTAAGGTAGTAATTCGGTATATCGTCAATGGTGGCGTACGCCGCATTTTCGGGAATGTTTTTCTTATCTACTTTTTGGGCAAGTTGCTGTGCTTTGACTGCCCATTCTTCTGCTTTTGCCAAGCTGTCCTTCATCTCATAATAAACAGCGATATTGAGGGCAGCTTTCATCTTTTTCTTTTCCTTCTTGGTTCCGTTGTACACTTGTTCCCAAAGTTCGAAAGCTCTGTCCCATGAATTTTCACGGACAAAGATTGCCGCGTCACGCATCTGTACGGAGCCACCGGTGTACAAGTATCGTTTGCCTGTTTTCCAGAAAGGGAGTAACTGTTTGACAGGGATAGTCCCTGCAAATTCAGAAGCTTCCCGTAACATCTGTGCATCAGGTATCATGTGTGCAAATGTTTCTGTTACCGATCCTCCGTATTCTTCCCAAAAGATACTGTCGGTGGGGTGTAGCGTAGTCATCGGTTTGCTGCGCGAGGGCAGGTATACCTTCACCGTCGGGTAGGCTTTTACATCCACTGTCCCCAGGTAGCAGTTAAAATCACGGATATAACGAACCGTTTTGGTCGCTTTGAATTGCAGGTTTTCCATTGCGATGATACAGTCCACTCCCAAGTCTGATGTCAGCTGTTGGACTTCCTCCTGACTCAGTGTACTTTCACGAGGAAACTTGTCATTGGCCCGTAAAGCGGAATCACAGATCACCACTACATCAAAATAGTTCTGATGCGCGATTTCTTCCGCCAGCGATTCAGCTGCAATCTTAACATTACCATTGGCATACGCTGTGGCGTGGCTTATTTCGGGTACGTTTTCTTTCGGCTTTTCGGTCTGTGTGATCAGCTTGTTATCCGGTTCGGTGCTGGTGTTATTCACGATAGCCACTTTACGGAGTTGAGAAGGGAAAGTCATATCTCCGGGCTGCATATAGTCAATAGAAATCTGCTCCAGGCTCTGACAGCTGCCGAGTGCCAACAGTAGCAGAGAAACAAATGCCAGTGAATAGAATTTTGCCATAGTCTTGATATCTTTAGTAGTTTAAGCAAAAGTACTATTTTGGATGAATAAAAGAAAGCCTCAAACAGTTTTTAACCGTTTGAGGCTTTCTTTTAGATTATAATCTTACATCGGACTGCTGTTAAGCATTCTGTCCGTGGCAGTTTTTATATTTCTTACCGCTTCCGCATGGGCAAGGATCATTGCGTCCTACCGTCTTTTCCGCACGGATCGGTTCGCGTTTTTGTTGCTCGCGCCCTGTTGCAGGATGAAGTGTTCCAAGATTATCAAATTCATCGGTGGTATCTATATTTAATGCTTTTTCACCGATTAGTTTTCTAAAGTCTTTGAAAATGGCTTTACCTTTTGTGTGTCCAGGAATGTGGAATTGGTAAGTCGGATTTTCATATGCTGTTTTTAAAGCATCTACAATTGGTGCTTTAATTTTGGTTGTTTCATTAAGTTTATTATCTTGTTTGATATTTTTAGCCACTTCTTACTTCCCTTTTTTTATAACATAATACCTGAAAAAAATTTTTTTTGCCATCTAAAAACTAATCCATCGGACTAAACTTTTAAATCTTTTGGTCGTTAAAATGTTTTACCCGATTGTGTAATATACAATTGGGAGAGATTTATGCAAATTGATGCAGGCATAGATAGAAAAGATAATTTGGCAAAGGTGAGCGAAAAGGTTACTGTACCGGCTCCCCCCC
>OKRU01002582.1_pt1 | contig 16048 bp, 8 predicted proteins | sample 1601131 | NCBI WGS metagenome assembly OKRU01 (sample SAMEA3541558, study PRJEB24748) | human gut metagenome | biome: human gut; feature: human-associated habitat; material: faeces | place: China | collected 2012 | reverse complement strand
ACGTCCTTCTTCGGCAGCGTCAGGCTCAGCACGCCGTCGTTGTAGCTGGCCTTGATGCCCTCGGCCTTGATGCCGGAGATATCGAGGCTCCTCGCGTAGCTGCCGTAGCTGCGCTCGCAGCGGACGTAATTGCCCTTCTTGTCCTGATCCTCGTGCTCGCTGTGGCGCTCGGCACGAATGGTCATCGTGTCGCCGTCCACATCGACGTGGATGTCCTCTTTCTTGAAGCCCGGCAAATCAGCTTCCAGCAGGTAACTGTCGCCCTTGTCCTGAATATCGGTCTTAAACTCACTCAGCCCGCGGCCCCACGAGCCGTCACCGAAGAATGCGCGCTCCATCTGATCCCAGGGATCATAAGCCGCAACGTGGTTGTTTCTGCGTTCAAAAGGTCTCAGTTCAAACATAATACAAAGCCTCCAAATCTATTCTGGCGAGCCGCTTTTGCAGCCCGCGTGGTTTACGTTTCTTTCGTTCCCCTCGGAACAATTATGAGTATAGGCACGCCCTGTGAACAAAAATACTTCTTTTGATGAACAAACTTTTAATTTTAGCACTCACGCGTCGAGAGTGCTAAAATTGTGGTAGCTGCGGACCGCCGCCAAACCGCTACCCGACCTTTCGCGCCCCCAAACCCTTGAAAAATCAGGCTTTTTTCGCCCCCAAACCCCCGTTTCCGGCAAATCGCTACCAAACCGCTACCAGCCGCGCCCACGAGCCCTTGCGCATCGGGCTTTTTTTGCGGCGCTAAGGGGATGCGATATCCACTGAATTGAACGATTTTGCCTTGATTCTGCTGCATTTTGATTATTTTCTTTGGCTACGACAAGAACAACGAGTTCTCCGGCGCTGGCTGGGCGCTCCATGTTGCGCAGACCGCGCAGCAGCTCGGCGTTCTGGACAACGTGGCGAAGACCACCGACCTGAACGCTCCCGCTTCCCGTGAGCTGGTCGCTGAGCTCCTGTTCCAGGGCATCCAGAAGGCTCAGGTCACCTACACCCCGGCCTTCGGCTATGTGACCGATAAGGTCATCGGTGCCAAGAACAACAGCCTCGGTGAGAAGAACTTCAAGCTCGACTCTGCTAAGTCCTCCGACAAGTGGGGCCGTCCCGCCACCAAGTGGACCTACAACACCGGCGACAAGGCCACTACCTTCGTTGAGAAGCCCGACCTGACCTACACCAAGGCTGTTACTGAGTGCGACGTCGCTCACGACGCTGGCCTGAAGGTCGACACCGCTTACACCCTGTATGTCAACGGCCAGAAGCAGCCCACGACCTACACGGTCAACCTGACCGACACCGTCACCAAGATGGGTGCTCAGGGCCGTCTGGTTGAGGTCTATGACGATACCATCGTCATGATCGACACCTTCCTCGCCAAGGTCACCTACGTTGCTGACATCACCTATGATGCTCAGGGTCACGTCAAGACTCCTGCCACCATCACCCTCGAGGTCTATGATTCTAAGACCGCTCCCAAGACCACTCCTCTGACGCTCAAGGACTACGACGATAACTATGGCTATGCCAAGGATGAGTATGTCCTCGTCAACGCTTACACCGACAAGGCTACCAACTCCGCCACTGTCAGCGGCAAGGTGCTCAACACTGCTGATCAGTATGCCGAGATCGTCGGCAAGGCCACTTCCATCGAGGGCGCTCAGAGCGTCATCTACTGGAACGCTCAGCAGCACAACGTTGAGGGCACCGTTTATGACGATGCTGTCAAGTTCTGCCTCGACGAGGCCGAGCAGAAGGACGCCAAGTACACTTGGTACTTCGATTCCTACAACAACCTGATCGGTGCGGTTGCGATCGCTGCTGCGAACAGCTACGGCGTCATCAACTCCATCTGGTGGGCTGGCAATGCTACGGACGGTTCCGGCGTTGCTAAGGCGAATGTCACCTACATGGACGGCACCACCACCGCCGTTCTCGACATCAGCACTCTCATCTACAATGGTGCTGCCGCCGAGAACCGCAACACTACGTATATCGCTAAGGGCGGCAAACTGTCCCACAACACCGCTGCCCTTAAGGTCATGTCCGGCGATACCTACAGCACCGCGCCCACGAGCTACTTCTATATCGATGACTATATCGATCAGAACGCCCGTGCCGACAAGACCGGCGCTCAGATCCTGAACGACGATATGTTCCAGTTCACCACTCAGCCCAACGGCACTGTTGCCGCTGTCGAGGTCTCCGGTAATGGCACAGGCGCAACCGCCACTGTCAATGGCTCCACAGTCACCACTACCGCCAAGAAGGCTCTTCGCAGCCTGGATGCCGCGGTTGGTACTGATGCTCTGTACAATGGCAGGCTGCTCACCAACAGCGCCACCATCTTCCCGGTTCGCTCCGGCAATGGCAATACCGTTCCCTTCACCTATAAGTCTGTCATCGGTATCAACGCCATCGGCAACTATGTCCGGGGTGAAGTCGACTATGTTGACCTGAACGATGACGGTGTTGCAGATTACGTCTACATCATCGCTGCTTCCGACACCGCTAAGGCTGGGGGTCTGTTCTACTATGCCGGCAACAACAACTACTCCTATAACACCACCACTGGTTACCGGACCATCAACGGCTTCATGGACGGTGTTGATGCTACGCTGACTGTCGCTAACGACAACTTCTTCGATGGCATCTCCGGCTATGACACTACTCATGCCGGTTGGGTCAGCAAGATCGTTGCTACTTCCAACCGCCTGTATCTGGCGAAGACCGAGGACGGCCTGCTCTCCGCTGAGCCCGTTGCTTACAACACCAACGATACTCAGGTCACTCTTGACGATGATTACTCCGACGCTTACACGGGCAAGACCCCGTACGTCAATGTTGTCGCCGGTGAAACTGGCAGCAAGTTCGATAACAACCTGCTGAGCATGGCCGCTGGTCAGAACTTCACCACCAATGAGTCTACCAAGTTCGTTGTTGATGGCAAGACTGCTGCTCTGCCCTACTCCCTCACCGACTACAATGTCATCATTGTCTGGGATCGCGCCAAGAGCACCGCTCTCCAGGTCTACGCTTACAGCAAGGACACCACTAAGACCAACACGGACATCGTTTACTCCGTTGTTGCTCGTGACAATCAGGTCACCACTGCCACCGTTAACAATGGCACTCTGACCATCGACCAGGCCAAGCCCGTTTCCTCCACCAACGGTGCTGCCAACGTGGACGCTGCGTTCACCACCGCCACCGCTGCCGTGAAGTTCTACGATCTGGCCGGTAACGAAGTTGCTACCAGACAGGCTGCTGTGACCCCCACCGTGAACGGCGGTGGCACGGCCTGCGTCATCGGCATCAGCGTTCCCACCACTCTCACGCCTGCGAACTACAAGGTCGTTGTAACCCTGGACAACGTGAAGGTCGGTTCTGATGTTGTTGCTACTTCCCCCTCCGTCTTCGAAAACGTGATTGGCTTCTAAACAACATTCGTTAGACGTCTCGTTCTGCTGCGCGACTGACAACAAAAACAGCCCCGAGCCGAAAGGCACTCCCGCATAAGGACATCAACAGAATACCGTTCATGAGCAAAGCGCGAGGCCACCAGAAAATCTGGTGACCTCGCTTTGCATTATACAGGCTGATGCCCCTTACTTGCCCTGATAAGTGCGGAACAGGAAGGTGACGATCTGGGCGCGGGTGCAGCCTGCGTTGGGGCTGAAGGCGGAAGCGGACGTGCCGTTGGTCACGCCGTTCTCCACAGCCCAGGCCACAGCCTCGGCGCAGAAGGCGTTGGACTCCACGTCGGTGAAGCCGTTCACCGTAGTGGGGGCGGTGCCCATGGCGCGGTACAGGAACGTCACGCTCTGGCCGCGGGTGCAGGTGTTGTTGACGCCGAAGGTGCCGTTAGCCAAACCATTGGTGATGCCGTTTTCCAGCGCCCATGCCACTGCGTCATAGCAATAGCTGCCGGGAAGCACATCGCCGGGAACCTTAGCCGTGCCCTTGGGTGCGGGAGAACCGGCGGCACGCCACAGGAAGGTCACGATCTGTCCACGGGTGCAGGGATCGTTGGAGCCGAACAGGCCGTTGGCCTTGCCGTTGGTGATGCCCTTCTTCACAGCCCATTCCACAGCCTTGGCATAATAAGCGTCGGTGGGAACGTCCGCAAAGATGGAAGCCGCCTGCTCCTCGACAAACTCAGCGAAAACCGTAACCTTGCTGCCGGGCATGGTGAAGGTATACTTGCCGTTGCCCTTATCGGTGAGCTTGAGCTTATTGCCGCTGGCGTCCTTGACGATGAGCTTGTCCAACTCGTAGCCCTTATCGGAGGTCACGGTGATGGTCACGCGGTCGCCCTTGGAAGCGTTCTTGGGGCTGACGGTCACATCGCCGTTCTTGGTGCTGGGGGCGGACACGGCATAACTACCAGAAGAGCCGCTGGAGGAACTGCTACTTCCAGAGGATTTTCGCGTCACAGAGACGGTGCAGGAAGTGCTTGCGGCCGTGTAAGTATCGCTCTGCTCAATGCTCGCAGTAAAGGTGTAGGTCTTCGTGATGTTGGGCAGGGAAACCGTATAGGTTCCACCTCCGTTGTCCTTCACCGCAACAGTGCTGTCATCGCAGGTCACGCTCACAACGGCGTCAGTGGGTGCTTTGGTGATAGTCAACGTTACCGTACTGCTGCCAACCATGCTCTCTTTGTCGGGCATAATGCTGACGCTGGAAATGGTTCTGCAAACCTGCGTATCGAGCATAACATCGTAAGCACCGAGCACGCCGGAAACATTGTTTGCACTGTCAATAGCATCGACGGCAACACCATAGTTTTCTTTGCTGACTGTATAGCTGTTGCCATTCAGCTCGGTAGGAGCACCGTTGTTGTAGACTGTATCAGCAAGATACTTTACGTATTCCTTAACGGTCTTCAACAGATTTTCCTTGGATGCTTCCAGTGCTGCATTCGCTGCCTCAGCCGTCTTTGCGGCCCAGATATCGGAGTAGCCTTTTGCCAGAGCCGCCTGAATAGCCGGGACCTCGCTGTACTTCATGTCAGAGCCGGGAACCGTGGTGGAGCCGAGGTTGGTGGACTCGATGTAGGCGGTCCACTGCGCCGCAGCATCGCTCGGGGTATAGATCGTTGCAGCGGTTTCGGAATAGCCGTAACGCAGCGTGATCGTGGCAGTGTTGCCGGAAACGCTGACAGAGTTGACCTTTGCGCCGGCCTTTTCAGACAGCACTCCAGCAGCCTTAGCCGCGATTGCAGTTTCGTTCCATTCCGTGTTCGTAAAGTCGGCAGACTCCACCAGCGCCTTGAGATTCTCAATGGGATCCTTGGCATACTCCGTAAGTTCTGTGATCTCCGTCGGATTCTCGATAGCCGCCTTGGCGGAGGCCTTTACGATCTCGGCGATCTCCGGAGTGAATTCGCCGGGCCAATCCTTCTTGACACCGCTGTTCGCGCTGTTAGGCGCATACGACAGTGCGCTGTAGAAGTCGCCGGTCGTGAAGGTGATCTCCTTGCTGTAAACGTCCGTAAGAACCTTTGCGGCCACAGACGCACCGGCAAGATAACGACCGGTCTCATAGCTCATGTGCGTATTGTCGCGCCAAATCTGAGAAACCTGCGTCGTGTCTGAACTATGCAGCGGCTTGGTATCTTCCAGATTCTTAGCCTTGCCGAGGTAACTCGTCATCGCAGTACGGATAAATGTAGCGCCGGCAACAATGAAGTTGGGATTGCCTTCCACACTCTTTTCAGATGCAAGCTTATAGTTTTCCAGAGAATTATCCGTATAATGCGCTGCATCCTCGCTGTGATCCAGCCAATCCATAAACCATGCAACCTGAGCCGTAGGCTGGAGCAAACGGAGATTCTTGATGGTATTGCGCAGGTGGTCGATAAAGACGTAGTTGGAATTAGTGCTGCAGGACTCACGATAGTCCTGAATGATGATCAGATCCCAGGTGTTGGCAGCAGGATTCAGCGACTTGAAATAAGCCCCCGTTACATCATGTTTACTCGTTGCAGAGGAATCATTGACCTTATCCACAACATCCTGAATGCAGCTCTCATGAGAATAGTTGGTCTCATTGCTATTAGAATAAGACCCATCCAGACCGATCTTACGGGAGCCGAACACGATCCGGCTGAAGGTCACCTTGGTGCCGTCCAGCTTCGCGTTCACATCGTTGAGGATGCTCTGCATGTAGGTGGTGTAGTCATCCGTGTGGCTGTTGCCGATGCAGAGGATGTTCAGTTCCTTAAGCTGGAACTTGATGTTATGCGCCTTTGCATAACTCTCCAGAGAATCCTTCTGTGCATCAGCGTAGCCACGGATCAAAATGGTGCCCGCATTGGGGAACACGTTCTTACCGCCAACAACCTTGACGCCGCGGACTGCGTCCACCGTCTCAAGGGCGGTCATATTGTTGAGCGCGCCGTTTTGGATCGTGATTGCGCTTTCGATCACCAGATTTTCGACACTGCCGACCTTGGCTTCGATCCAGGCAACATTTGCCATGTCAGCACTCAGGGCGCCGCTGCCGGTGACCGTCAGGGTCTTGCCATCGCTGGAGATCGTATACTGAATGGTACCGATATCGCCCGCCAGACCGATTGCCTTGGCCAGCGCCATCAGCTTCCCGGCATAAGTATCAGTGCTGTTGCACTTATCTTTCTTCAGCTGTTCCTTTGCCTTGTCGCTCAATGCGCTGTAGGCGTCCATGGCGCTCTTGATGATGGATGCATTTTCTTCGATGGTCGCATCTGCCGCATTCATCACCCACAGATCCTCGAACGCCTTATTCTTCTCAAAGGCAAGCGCATCGGTATAGATCAGATTGAAATCAGCCGTGGTGTGGTTCTGACCCTCATCCGCACCCTTGTTCAAATCGTCCGCCCAGTTGGCCGCCAGCGTAGAATTGCTGTGGAGATAAATGTTCGGCTTAAACGTGGGGAAGCAGCTGTAGTAGTCGAATGCGTAGCCCGCCAGATCCACGCCGTCCGGATTTTCAAAATAGAAGTCTGTGCAATTGCTGAGATGAATCAGGCCGTATCTGCCGACACCGGTGATACCTTCGCCCAGATAGGTCTTCGTGACCTTGTTTTTGAAGGCAGAGCTAAAGCAGTTGCTGTACCAAGGCTGATTGCGGAAATCCGTTGCAGTCGTGTTGGTCGTGTTATTGCCGAAATCAGGCAGCGCAGCCTTCACGCCCGTATCCGTATCAAAACGCAGGGTCCAGGTATCCGTGCCGTCGCTGTTTTTGGTGAGCGTCCAGTGGATGCCGTCCATATAGGTGAAGCAGCCCTTCTCGTCCATTCCGTTGGGAATGCCGCCGGAGATCACCGTCATGTTGTCGAGATCATTCGCGCCGGTGACCTTGAGCAGCTGCGCATAATAAGTCGAAACGTCGTCGATCTTCAGTTTTTTCAGCTGAGCCTCGACGTTGCTGTTCAGTTTCTTGTAGGCAGTCACCGCGTTCTTGACCGCTACAAAAGCATCGTTCTTGGACACGCCGTTTTCCACAATACCAGCAGGAACCACGCCGGTCAGCGTCCAGACCTGTGCATAGGTGTCGATAAAGGCCTGTGTCTCAGAATAGATCAGCGTGACGGTCGAACCCGCCGCATAGTTTTCAGCCAGTGTGGTATTCACAGAGGCATAGACCGTGATATCACCGTGGTTTGCCAGCGCATAAGCGCCAACGCTGGTGATCTTGCTGTCGATCACAACATTCTCGATCTGCACACTGCCCAGCGGTGCTGTATACTGATTATAGTCGGGGATCGTTCCGGTACCACTGCCGGTATAAGTCAGCGTCAGGGTCTTTGTTTCCTCATCATAGCTGTAGTAGATGTCGGTTGTCCCCGGGAACTTAGCCACAGTCCCGCCTGTGGTCAGGCTGTACAGTTCCAGCAGCTTCGCGCCATAGGTCTGGCCGCTGGAAAGCGTATCCATGTTCATCAGCTGGTTCTGGAGCATCGCATCCATGCCCTGATACTCGTTGTATGCAGCTTTGACCGTTTCCTTCTGCTCATCATTCAATGAAACGCCCAGAGCCCAGATGGCTTCGTACTTGCTCTCGAAGGCCTCCACTTCCAAGAAGGAATAGCTGAGCGTCGGATCAAGATACCGATGCTCCGGTGCAGTGGTAAGATTGTTCAGCATATACCAGCCGGAAGGCAGTTTGTCATACGCGCTCTTATAGAGATGCAGCGTCAGCTTGCCGTTTGCATCGCCGGTATAGCCGCAGACCGCGCCGTTTACCAGTTCGATCTCCTTGTTGCGCAGATAGATATCATCGCAGTTGTAAAGATTTGTCAGGTTCAGATAATCCAGTTTGGTGATACCCTCAGCCACATCGACGGATGTGATGGAGGCTCTGTCGTCATACCAGGATGCATGACTAAAACCGAGGTTGTGATCTGTGGCCGAGCTGGAATCATAACCGGTATACGGGAACGCGCCGTCGCCGCCCAGCTTCAGCGTACTACCGTCCAGCAGATACCAGAAGGTATCGCTGGTGCCGATCTTATCCATATTGCTGCCGTTGAAGCCTTCCAGCGCAATGTTGATGCCCTTCGCACCGGCGGGCCAGCCGCGAAGATTAGAAGCTGTTGCATACTTTTCCGCAAGAGGGGTCCCGACGGAATCCTTGAGCTGCGTTTTTACCACGTCCGGAAGAGCCTCATACTCTTCATAGGCAGCAGCAATTGCGCTCCAATTAGCGGAATCGGCTGCATCAAGCGCAAGCACATTAGTATATTTCGCTGCAATCGCTTCCACGTCGCTGATGTTGAAATAGATTTCGGGATTCGGTGCTTCATCTTTTCGAGAATCGGATGCGGCATCAAACCACCTTCCCTTTTCCATCTGGTTCTGCTGGTAAACAGACAGGGGAACGATCATGGTCAGAGTCGGCTCCGCGTTGTGATTACCATCATAATTGTTGACCGCGCCGCGTGCCAGTACAACGTTCTCGCCTTTGATCACGATGGATTCAAGGTGCGTCATGTTAGTAATGGCCAGCGTACCAATGCCGGTAATGCCGTCCTCAATTACAACCGTCTTGATAGTATCTTTTTGCTTATACCAATCCGCCTGTGTAAAACGCAGCACATTGGTCAATTCAGACGTGTTGGAATAATCGGAAATGGCACCTTTACCGCCAATGGTGAGGGTATCGCCATCGATCTTATACCAAATCGTAGTGCTGGCTGTTACATTGGTTTTGTCCTCGTCGTAATCTTTTACGCTGTACTTCTCCGTCGCAACGGTAATTCCCGTTGCACCTGAAGGCCAGCCATTACCTGACGAGGTGCTGCCCTCATCATCCACCGCCCAGACTGCTGTTGGCAGCAAGCTGAGCATCATGACAAGCGAAAGTAAGCTTGCCAATATTCTTCGTTTCATTTTTCTACCTCCTGTGTTTATCTATATTCTGCCCGTCTCCACGGGCTGGGTTTACATCGTTTTGCATTTCGTTCTGCCTGCGCAGATGGGGCAGCCACAGCGCTGCTTACCGGCTCTGGGATAAATGGCTGCTTTCCAGACATGGCCGTTGGCGCACTGCCACCAGACCTTACGATGGCTGCCTGCGGTCACCATCTGCGGGGTAAAGCTGCCATTCAAAGTGGGGTGCCACTGTGCGGCTACCGTTGGTTCCGCAGTGGCCAGGTCATTGAAGCCTGGCAGAACTCTCTTGTTGGCACAATAGGGGCAACCGCTGCCGCGCATTGTGCGGGTGGCGATGACCGCCTGATAGCTGTGGTTCTTTTCGCAGTGCCACCATGCCTTCCGGTTGCTGTAAGCGGAGACGGAATCCGGGGTCAGGGAACCGTTTCTCTCCGTATCCCACTCCTTTGCCAGTTCTGGGTATTGAGAAGCCAAATCGTTGAACCCCGGCAGAATCTGCTTCCCGGCACAGACCGGGCAACCGGCTCCGGAGACCGTCCGGGACGCGACGGCGGCCTGCCACCTGTGCCCCAAAGAGCACCGCCACCAAACCTTGCGGCTCGTTTTAGCCGTGACCTTTTCCGGCGTCAAAGCACCATTTTTCTCTATATCCCATTCCTTTACCAGCCGTGGGAATTGAGAGGCCAGATCGTTCTCACCGGTCTGCACCAGCCTGCCAGCGCAGACCGGGCAGCCGCAGCCGCCGGAGACCCGGGAATTGATCTGGGCCCGCCAGGAGTGTCCTTTCTCACAAACCCACCACGCAAGGTGGTGGCTTCCCGCCGGGAATTCAGACGGCTTTCGCGGGGCATTTTTCCGCGTATTCCACTGGACAGCAAGATCCGGGTACAGCGATGCAAAGTCATTGCTCTGTCCCAATTTTTTACCGGCGCAGTAAGGACAGCCGCTTCCGGCGGCACGGGTATAGACCGGTGCCTGCCAGGAATGGCCGCATCCGCACCGCCACCAGGCCATGGTATGACTACCGTGGGTCACCCCATCCGGCATCAGAGGGAGATTTTTCTCGCTGTCCCATTCCTCCAGTAAATACTGCCGGTCATACTTCCGGCAGAAATCATACAGGCTTTCGCTCATGTGTCCGCCTCCCATGTCCGGGACAGCATTTCCATTGCGGCCCATGTCAGCGGCTCCGTCTCGGAAAAATCCTTCCCCAGCAGATAGGCGCGGAACACTTCAGCAAAGTACTCCTCCACATTCTTTCGACAGTAATCCCTGTGCAGAAATGCGGCCATCAGAACCTGCTCTTTCTGGAACGCGTTCGTTATGGCGGCTTCTTCCTGTGCCGACGCATATTGCTCTTCAAAATGTCCCATCTCATGGAGAACTGTGGTGTTATCCCGCAGGAAAGCGCTGGCACTCACATCCACGCAGATAATTTTCCCGGATGGGATCGTAACACCCAGCCCGCCAGCATAGGACGCGTTCAGCGTTTCCAGACCATAGGTCATAAAGCGCAGCTCCCAGTCTCGCTCCGCAAATCCCTCCAGAACGGCCTCCGGCATCGCCGCGAGGTAAACACGGGAACGGAAGGAACGGCGAACAGCGTCCTCATTTTCATATGTAAGGCGGAAACCGGACAGAGAAGCTGGCCGCAGCGCGCTTTCGGTATCCTCCGGCACATGGTGGAGGGAGAGGATCATGCTGACGGCCTCAGCCCTTGTCATAGACTGTTCCGGGTGGAACAAGCCTGTGCCGTCATCCGGGATCAGACCCAGCGCGGCGGCACATTCGATCTGATTCCGCTCTTCCGAAGGCAGACTGCCCAGATCGTGAAAGCGTTCCTCTTCCTGCGGCCACGGCGTCGCGGCTGTGGCGGCAAACACAAGACAGACGGCATCTCTTCTTGTCAGGCTGTCTCCCGCAGCATGACCGTTATTGGCGTCCAGATAGGCGTTGATCATCAGCAAAGGACTTTCCAACCAGTAAGCATCCAGTCCCTCAAAGCGATTCAGATAACGTCCCAGCATCGTGGCAAATCCCAGCATGGTCACAGGGCGGTCCGGTGCGAACTGCCCGTTTCCAATCCCGGACACGATGCCCTCTTCCGTGGCCTCCATAATATCCTCATACCAGATATTTCCCGGGTTCACATCTGTATAACCCTGCGTCTCAATGGCCACGGCGGGTACAGACACAGCTGCTGCAAAAAAGCATACGGAGACGATCGCCGCAGCTAACCGCTGAAAAGTCGGCTTATACAGGATACTTAACTTCCAACAGGGCAAAACACTTCGCTTCATGGAACTCCCTCTTTATACAACGGAATCTATATTCCGTATGTGAACCATGAACAGCCTGACCAGGCTTTCGGCAGGCTGAAATAAAAAACAAGCGCCCATTTCTCCTTTGTAAAAAGGGAAATGGGCGCTTCTTCCAGGAGCCATGCAGATACCTTCTTCATGGCTCATTTCTTTGTGCTTATTTTACCTGTTTTTTCGACAAAATCCTTGCACATTGGATTTTGGAGGAGTAGAATACGGAACGTAGAAATGGGTTTTCCATATCTATTTCAAAATTGCACATACGGAATATAGATTCCGTTTCAGAGCACCAGCTGTAGCCGTTCCAACTGACGCCGGTGTTCCTGTCCTGTGGTCATCAGGTAGATGCGGGTGGTTTCAATGCTGGAATGGCCCAAGATGTCCGCCAGCTTTGCAATGTCCTTGTAGACCCGGTAATAAATCGTGGCAAACAGATGCCGGAGATTATGGGGAAATACCTTGGAGGGCTCCACATCGGCTTTTTGACAGAGCCGCTTCATCTCAGCCCAGATCTGGCATCGCCCCATGGGCTTTCCGCCTCTGGTGAGAAAAATCTCGCCAGAGGTGATTTTTTGCTTTTTCGCGTATTTCAGCAGCCTCCTGCACAGCTTTCCCGGCAGCAGGATGGTGCGGATCTTGCCCTTCAGCGAGATGGTGGTACGGCCTTCCTTTGCCGCCTCCACGGTGATATAGCGCACCTCGCTGACTCGGATGCCGGTGGCGCAGATTGTTTCCATGACCAGCGCAATCCGCTCCCGTCCTGACTCGCGGGCTGCCGTGATGAGACGCTCATAGTCCTCACGGCCCAATTCCTGCCCGGCATCCCGGAACAGACGGCGCTGGACCTTCAGGTAACGAGCGCGGCAATCTGTCCAACCGAGAAAAGTAAATAGATCATTGATGGCAGCCAGAGATGCGTTGACGGTGGAAGGGGAATAGCCACCCACGCTTTGCAGATGTTCTTTCCAAGCTACGACAGCGTCCTTGGTAACAGGCTGCCCATCCAGGTACAGGAAGAAAGCCCGTACGCTTCGGAGGTATTTTTCAATGGTCGCAGGGGTTCGTTCCGCCCGAACAAGGGAGGACGCAAAGGCGGCGATCTGTTCGTTGGTAAGATAGTGTTGTTCCATGGCGGTTCTCCTTGTGATAAAGCGTGATGGGTTTCATTTTACCGGTTGGAAGATACCCTGTGCAAGAGAAAGCACAACGCATCAATGTGGACATTTCTCAGGTGGGAGTGATATTAACTCTGTTGGAGCAAAGATTCAAGTCTTTACGGATTCTTTCTGGCCTTTGGATACCGACTTTGGTCAACAGCACAGATTGGCAGTTATGAAGCCAACGCCGCCTGTGGCGGCGCTGGCGCAAGCATAGCGCAAATGTACATTTAGCGCGCTTGCTGGGGGTATCCCCAGTCCCCAATGCCGCCTGCGGGCGGATGATCAGCGGCCACAGGCCGCAGAAAGGAGTGCGGCGTGGCCAAAAAAGAACCCAAACACCATCTGCACATTGAACTGACGCAGCAACAGTACCAACTGCTGTGCCGTCAGGCCAAGCAGAGCGGCCTGACAAAACGGGCATATCTTGCGCGGCTTATTGAAGGACAGCCGGTCAAGGCGCGCCCTTCTCAGGAAATCAAGGAATTGCGCACGGAGATCCACCACATCGGAAACAACATCAACCAGATTGCCCGCAGCGTGAACGCCGGAATCGCAAAACCTGAGGATGCTAAACGAGGACTGTATCTGCTGGACCGTGTGTATGAACTCATGTATCAGGTAGCGAAAAAGTAATGGCCATCACAAAGATCCTTGCCAGAAAGGGGCGGCTCGATGCAGGCATCCACTATATACTCAACGGAGATAAAACAGATGACCGAATTCTGACCGCCTATCTGAACTGCGATCCCGGTATGGAGTGCCGTCAGATGCTGGATACCAAACGAGAACTTGGTAAGGAGGATGGCGTGCAGTATTACCATATCATCCAGTCCTTCCAACCCGGAGAGGTCACACCGGAGGTGGCATTGCAAATTGCCAAAGAGTTTGCACAGGAACATTTGGCAGACTATGAGGCGGTGATTGGCGTCCATGTGGACAAGGAACATATCCATGCTCACACAGTGTTTAATTCCGTAAATTCCATAACCGGAGAAAAATACCACAGTAACGCCCAAAGCTACTACCAGCAGATCCGCAGCACCTCAGACCGGCTCTGCCGGGAGCATGGCTTGTCCGTTATTATGGCGGGAGAGCCTGCCAAAGCCGTCAGCTATGTGGAGTGGCTGCGGCAGTCCAAGGGCCAGCCGACCTTTCGCTCCATGCTGGAAGCGGATTTGCGGGCGGCTATCCAGGATGCCAACGATCTCGGACACTTCTTCCTGCTCATGGAACACATGGGATATGAGATCCACCACGGTGATCGGCTGGGTTTTCGCCTGCGGGGACAGGAGAGATTCCAGTATCCCGGCAGACGCAATACGCTGTTCACGGAGGATGGTATCCGTGTTGCTATTCAAGGAAATCTTGCGGAAATTGAAGCAGGCAGCCGTCCCGCTGTGCTCTCACGGCCTAAGTATCGGCCATACCTGGCGCATCCGAAATACACCGGCTTCCTTGCCCTCTATGTGCATTATCTCTATTTGCTGGGTAAGATCGGGCAGCGGCAGTACCCGCCCCGCATGACGCCTCATCTTAGGCGGGAGGTCATGCGCTTTGAGCAATACCGCACACAGTTCGACTTTCTGCGGGAAAATGAGATCGTCACCCAGGCGGATATGGATGCCTTCCGGACCCGCACAGAGAAATCGCTGGCCAAACTCATCAAGCAGCGTACCATCCTCAATGTGCGGAAAAAGAGACGGCAAAAACTGTATACGGCTTTGACGGATGTGGAAGCGTTGGCTCCCAGCAAAGCGCTCTATGAAGAAGGTCTGACCGGCATGGAGACGGAATTTGAACGGTACATGGAAGCGGTGGCGCTGCTGGAGAGCAGCGGCGTTCCCAGGAACCGGCTGACGGAAGAAAAGGCGGAGATCTATGAACAGTTGGCGGAGCTGAACCGCGAGATCCGCACGGAGCGGCAAAAGCTGAAGCTCTGCCATAAGATACAAAACCAAGTGCCTGTCATGGAACAGGACATTCAAAGAACAGAAGAACACCAGAAGGAGGTGCGGAAACATGAACATCGGAGGCGGTGAGGCGGCGGACCAATTGGTGCGCATGATGCTCTCCGGCGGTGAGGTAGCTGTCCGGCTGAGTGGTTCCGGCCTTAAAAATATGCTGGCGCTGACGCTGGCACTGGCAAAAAACCATAAGACGATCTCCGGCAAAGTCAACTTCGCGAAGATGCTGAAAGAGACCCGCGACGTGCGCCGGTTCGCCATGTCTCCGGAGCAGTATCAGGCATTCAAAAAGAAGGCTGGAAAGCAGAAAATCTTATTCTCTGCCATTCGGGATACGGACGGTCACGGCAAGGTGGTGGATGTCATCATGCCGGTAACGGAGATCGACAGAGCGAATATGATCTTCGAGCGCATCCATTACCTCGGTCAACCAGCGCAGGCACAGCAGCCTCCACGGGAGCAAGCCCCGTCCAAGGCCAGAGAAGCCCGTGAAAGGCAGGCTGCAACCCAAGTCGAGCAGGATCAGCGCCCCCAAGAGAACACCCCTGTGACACCGCCTGTGGGCCAACGTCAGGAGGTGGAGCCAAAAAAAGGATCTCGGTCGGGACAAGACTTGCCCGCTACCGTGCCCAGCTCGACCTCGTCCAAAGACGGGAGCCGGATGACGAGTGAGGAACGCCCCTCCGTGTTGGAACGTCTGAAGGGCTACAAGGCACAGTTGGATCGGCCAGAACAAAAAATCGGCAAAAGAGTAAAAATGGTAAAATGAAATAAGTATTATAGATCACCCAAAGCAGTCCCATTGGCGATACACGATCCGCCGATGGGACTGCTATTTTGTTCTCCCGGAGGTGAATTGCCTGAAACAAACATCCAAGCAAAGCAACCTAATTTTGCGCCTTTTCCTCTATATCCCGGTCATCTGGGCGGCGTTGCTCATTGCACAATCCCTTGGCGGCGGTTTGCCGGATCTGTTCTCCAACCTGGCCGCCGCGCTGGAGCACCCTTTCCAGATTCAATGGACGGACAAGAGCCTGTTGACCATCCTCATTTGCACTGGCGCCTACATTATGGGTCTGTGCATCTATGACGCCGAGAGCGGCAGGACGCGGGACGGCGAGGAACACGGCTCCGCCATGTGGGGCTCCCCCAGGCAGGTCAACGCGCAATTTTGTCAAAAGCAGAATAAGATCCTGACCCGTCATGTGCGGCTGGGATTGGATACC
>OKRU01002574.1_pt1 | contig 16077 bp, 11 predicted proteins | sample 1601131 | NCBI WGS metagenome assembly OKRU01 (sample SAMEA3541558, study PRJEB24748) | human gut metagenome | biome: human gut; feature: human-associated habitat; material: faeces | place: China | collected 2012 | reverse complement strand
AATTTTTGTAGAGAAATGCAATAATGAAGCGTTTGCGTGGTTTAAATTAGCAGCAGAATATGGATATACACGAGCTGTCAGGAATTTGTCATTGATGTATGCAAGAGGGAATGGTATTGAGAAAAATATGTCTTTAGCCATAGAAACCATAAATAAGATAAAAGAATGTGATGCTCCTATTTATTATCTAAGTCTTGGCGAAATAGAAAAAATTGCTGGAAGTCATGAAGTCGCTTTTGAAAACTTCAGAATCGCAGCAGAACTTGGGAATGCTATGGCTAAATATTTTTGTGGAACTTATTTCCTAAAAGGAGAATATTGCAATAAGAATATTATGTTAGGCATTAAGAACATACGATCCGCAGCGAAGGATGGTAATGCATCTGCTTGCTTACTCTTGGCTCGTTACTATGAAAAGGGATTTACGGAAGGTGGTATAAATCAATCTAATACTTTGGCTGTAAAGAACTATAAAACTGCAGCAAAAAAATGTAGCGTCAAAGCCCAGATAAGGCTTGCAGAAATATATAAAAACGGAACTTTGGGGGTGTCTAAAAATCTAAAAGAGTCTTTCAAATGGTATTTAATCGCTGCAAAAAATGATGATTATGATGCTGCATTTTATGTAGCATGGTCATATGCCAACGGAACAGGCATTGCGCAAAATTATACAGAAGCTGTAACATGGTACAAGATAGCCGCCGATCACGGTTCTTCATCTGCCATAAATAACTTAGCTGTTTGTTACGAAAACGGTCTTGGTGTTGAAAAAGATGAAGAAAAAGCTTTTTCTCTTTATTTAAAAGCAGCAGAAACCGGAAGCTTAATGGCTGCCAATAATGTCTCGATGTGTTATCAAAAAGGCATAGGAACTGAGGTAAATCCACAACAAGCATTATTCTGGAAAGAGAAAGCTGCAGACAGCGGTAATTCTAAAGTGCAAGGTAAATTGGCAGAATGGTACTTCAAAGGATATGGGACAGCAAGAAATTATGAAAAAGCTCTCTTTTGGTTTATTAAATCGAAACTCTACAATGAAGAAAATATCGTCTGTATTGAAAATCTCTTTGATTTCATTAAGCAAAAAGCAAATGATGAAAATGCTTTATTTCAGTATTTGTTAGCAAAATGCTATACTTATGGAGTATTTATACCCAAAGATTGGCTTTTGGCGATAAGGTGGTATGAAAAGTCTGCTGCTAATGGTTTCGTAGAATCACTTATTAAATTGCGACGCATAGATTCAATTTCAACTGAAGCCACAAAGGAAGAAAAGGCAGCAGGAGTAAAGGATGAACATGGCGTACTGTATTCTCAAGACGGGAAGAAAATCTTATCATGTAGCTTCGTGCATTGTAAATCTTACAATATACGCAAAGGAACTCGTATTATTTGCGACGGAGCTTTTAACAATCAATGTATTGAACGATTGGTAATTCCTTCTTCAGTTGTTGCAATAGGAGATAACCCTTTCGTAAGCGATCCATATTACCATGATACTAAAATCGCAATAGAGAATCAATCCCCAAACTATATTGTCAATGAGGATGCTTTATATACAAAAGATGGTAGTACGATAATTGCATATTGGGGCAAACAAAAACAATTCACAGTACCTGAGTATGTTATACACATTGCTAACGGATGTTTTTCAAATGCAAGAAATCTTGAAACAATTTTTGTACCGCAAGGCGTTGAATCTATCGGGTGCAAGGCATTTGAAGATTGCTATTCACTTAAATCATTAGATTTACCAAAGAGTGTGAAATTCATTGGAGAATCTGCCTTCTGGGGATGTGAGGCACTTGAGAAAATATGGTCATTAGGTTCCATTAGAACCATTGAACCTAATACCTTTAAAGGGTGTAACTTAAAGTATGTTCATTTTCCATCATGCTTAATTTCAATAATGGATAATGCGTTTAATTCAAATGACGAGTTGAGAAATATTGACTTACCTGATACGCTTGAAACAATAGGGAATCACACTTTTGCATATTGTAGTAATCTAAAACATATTAACTTGGGAGATTCTCTTAAATGTATTGGAGATTTCTGCTTTTATCGGTGTGCAGTACAAGAGGTTCGTCTTCCTCCATCTTTAATAAATCTGGGTACAAGACCATTTGATAAAGTAACAAATATCATCACAAGACATGAAAGTCAATATAAAGCCGAAAGAGGAATGTTAATAAACCAAGATACCAAAAACTTGGTATGCTATTTCGGTGATAGTTCTTCCATTACATTAAAAGGCATTAAATCAATATCCCCATTGGCATTTTACGAGTCAAGAGTTGCAGAAGTTATACTGTCTAATGATATTATTTCATTACCAGAATATGCATTCTATAATTCGCAGAATCTTATAAATATAAGATTGTCTGAAGGGTTAGAATTAATTAATACAGGAGCTTTCTATGGATGCAATAATTTATGCACTATATCCATTCCAAAAACAGTACGAGATGTAAATAATGCAGCATTTTGTAGGTGTGTTTCATTGGAAAGGATAGAATTAAAAGGATCAGCGACAAATATCTCTGAATCAATAATTGAATATAGAGATTATGAACATTTTCCATCTGCTTACCATTCGCATCACATGTTAATGGGAAGTTGTATTGGTGAATGTGATTTAAACTATAAACCTAATATAGAATCGTTCAAATGTATTACTGTAGTTGTTCCTAAATCTACAAAGCACAAATATACTTTTAAGCCTGTATATCATCTTGATTGGGAGAAACGTGGAATGGATAGAAGATTTGAAATTATAGAAAATGATGAAAACTGCTAATATTATGGAAATTGACCGTTTGCGAATGGGTATAGATGGCCAAGGCATAACCACACTTGTTGCTTTCTATAAATGTCCGCTAAACTGCGAGTATTGTATAAACCATAAATGTCATTTTATTGACTCTAAAGACAAAATTTCTACCATTGAGCTGTACAACAACATCAAAATAGATCAATTATACTTTGCAGCTACAGGTGGTGGATTAACCTTTGGTGGCGGAGAACCATTACTTCAAGCTTCCTTTATACAAGAGGTTTTAGAACTCGGTGCTAAGAAGTGGCATACAACAATCGAAACATCCCTAAACGTTCCTTACAAAGAATGGTATAGTTTGATTAATTACGTTGACGAATGGATCGTTGATATCAAAGACATGAATCCGTCCATTTATAAACGCTATACAAGTAAAGATAATGCAGTTGTCATAGACAATTTGAAAAAGTTTGTGGATTTAAATCTTACAGAAAAAGTCCTTATACGTTTACCATATATTAAAGGATTTAATACGGAAACAGATATTCAAAGTAGCGGTCAAAAACTTGAGCAAATGGGATACTCTCGGTTTGAAAAAATTTCTTATAAAATAGTATAATGGATGGGAGAACTAAATGCAGAATACTTAAGGGTATTCGTCAGAGAATAGCGGATATAAATGGAATCAATTATAAACCATATCCCTGTTCAAATACAAGTGACTGTAAAGGCACTTGTGCTCAATGTGAAAAAGAGTTAGAATGGCTATGGTTGCAGCTAAAGCAGAAAAAATCTCAAGGATATCAAATATACATAACCTCTAAAGATTTGGAAGAATACGAATTACAAAGCCATATGATAAAATGTAAAACTGATGCAATATAGAATGTACCAAGCATAAAGATTATCATAAAACTAAATTCCCCTCGAAAAACAGAAAGTTGCCTGACCGCACAATCCCTGACTAATCAAAGGTTATGTCATAGTCTAGGTCTAATATTTCGTTCCTAAATTACCCATACCTTTATCTACCAGTTATATTTTCATTGTGCGGATTTTCTCTATGTTTCATATAATTCTGTTTAGCAATCTCCTTGCTCGAATTTGCGTAACAGTATTCACAAAGATGCGGACATGTATTGTACTCTCCTATATCCTTGCTGTCTATACATCCGCAGACTTTCCTTTGACCTTTATCTTTCTTGTTTTTCTTATATTCAACACTAATCTCCCCAAATATATCCTTCGTTACTTCTACTCCTATATGATTCATCAGCAGCATGTCATCAGAGAAGTATTTTATCATCAACTCGTCATCTATACACTTGTTATGCTTGATGCCAAACATATCCAAATCTATCTTTTCAGCACATGTGGCCAGTTCGAGTTTCCATTCCTTGTTCATATCAACGAGTCCGGAAGCAAATTCTATCATATCTTCCTGCGAAAACTCTTTATACTGAATATTGTTCTTATAGAGATTGTTCTGTACTTTCTTGTATGATGCAATATCAGCAAAACTGAAAACAAGTTTCTCTGTATATCCGTTCAATTTGACTCCTATATTGTAGATTTTCTCCAGAAGATCATCTACAGTCAAACCTTTGGCTAATATCAATGGATCAAATCTCCATATTACTTTCCCATATCCTAATCTATCAACCAATTTCTTGAATATATCCATCCTACTACTTAGCGATGGTACACCCGTTTCTAGTTTTTCTTCATAATAGTCATTCAATGTAAACTGGATATAGCTATTTATGCCTCTATTATCTAAATAGTCCAATAAACCTCCTGTCTTAAGAAGCGGAGTCGGATTTTTTGACCAGAATACAATGAGCCTTGTCTTATTGTATGCCACATAGGATTTTACCCCATTGAAAGGGTTTTTCCAAACTGAATAACCTTTTTGTAGCCTTTCCTGAAACCAGTCTGCATAAAAGGCAGGAATATCTGTAGCACGGCTTGCTGATACAATTATTGGTGCACCTGCATCTACACTTATGTCTTCGTCTGTCTTTATTGTTATCTTTTCCATTTTCACTCTTTACTTAAATCAGTTCGTTTCTAATAACTCTAAAATTACTTTTGAGGATAAGAATACACATAAATTTAGTGGCCATTCTGTATTGCATGATGTATTGTCATTGTTACAATTTCCTGCACACAATATCCCTACAACTTCTTCATTCAGAAATACAGGACTACCACTACTGCCTGGTTTAAGCTGTTTATCTGTATCTGCCGCGTAGTAATTACCTTCTTTTAAGCCATTTACTACAGCATTACACTCTACATATTCTTCTCCTAACATACGCCAACTACAACTTTTCAATACATCACCTTTTTCTGGAACAATATCAGAAAGAACAAGCGGGCTATTGGCTTTTGGAATAGAATATACCGCTATATCATAACTATCAGAATTATTCTCATCATTATGGAAAACTATCGGATTTATCAAAGGTATTTTTTTACCGTTCCATCTTATTATCGGATTTACACATTTATGTATCACATGACCTGCTGTTATAAACATATTCCCAACCATCACACCGCAACCTTCATTATAGTTATCGGATATAATAGATAAAACGTATTGCTTCATTTTTTATATATTGTTTTTATCCATTAAATAGATACATAGCCTGTAAAAAGATTTCTTTCTAAGTTCTTCTGAATCTAAGTCTTCTTTACTTCTGGCCAACCCCGCTATATAGTCTTTATCATATACTTCTCTGTATGAATATATACATTCTTTTGAATTATTATGCGTTTCACTTAATTTTAATTCTATTTCTAATATATTGTTTATTCCTATAATTAAATCATTACTAGGCTTAAATCCATTTTTAGCATGAAATATAAATGATTTCTCTGTCCATTCTACATCATCTCTGCCGACTCTAGTTACTCCATCAATAAAATGAAAGGCTTCTAATGTTGATATAAAATTAAAAGAATCCAATAATGTCTTGTCAGGTTTTATAGTTTCTATTTTATTCATAGGATATCTGTTATTTGTATCTTCTTTAGGCATCTCCATTAAATAGAATTGATTTGCTATTTCTTTATCAAAATTCTTTATGATATTTAGATATAATACACATGCAATTTCTTCATATGTTTTTAATAGTAAATCATCTGATATTTCAGAATAGATAGTTTTTGTACCTACATCGTATATTAGATTTATCGATAAAGTGTAATTGATTAATTTCATTATATAATAATTAATCAACATTTCTTTACCTTTCCCAAATTGTATAATTTTCTTTTCTCTATCTATTTCCATTGAATAAAGAATATCCATTGCATCAAATAGGCAATATTCTCTATTTTTATCTACGTAATAGCAATTTTTATCTGGCAATGTTTTTTGTATATAATTAATATTTATATATTTTATTGGTAAAGATTGTCTTACATATTTGTTTATTAATGATATTGTATTTCTAAACAAACATAAAATAGAACTAACTTTCTTTTCAATTATCGTACTGCTTTCTTTTCTTATTTTATCTCTGGCGTACACTTTCCTTTTTATACTACTTTGCTTATCTTTTGAAAATACAATTATTGATATTTCATAATCATATATTAATTCTAAATCGTTCCTACCATAACGATATCCAAAAGATTCATGTTGTATTGACTCTTTTCTTATTTTAATATTCTCAATAATAATATTTTCTACTTCAATATTATCCAGATGCGCTTTCTTCTCCCTTATATTATAATAACCAATCTCACATTCTACCCAATCTTTTTCTTTTACATATGGGACATTGATAAATGGAAATTCGTTCAGTTCTGAATTATAAAATCTGCATATAGGGTTATCACAGTAACATTTTACTTTACATGTTAATCTTTTTAATTTACACCAGGACATCATCGTTTCACATCTTTTATTGGGATATACTAGCTTTTGCTGAGTATCAAATTTGTCCGTTTGAATAAATTCTTCACCATTAATTATTATCATATTCTTGACTTTATTTTATTGATACCACAAATACTTAGCTTATCAGTATAGCTAATATAATAGCCACCAACACTACATAAAGCCCCATCGGCTTTGACTGTTTCCCTGCCTGCTTCAGCTACTTCTCCATCCTTGTCGCCAAAGCCTTTGCATCCGCAAGCTCCTTGGCCGATTTCGCATTCTGTGTAGTTTTTGGCAACCTCCCATTAAACTCTCAATAATCCAATCGTACATTTATACGCCTATAAAATTAATGATTACAAATTAATAAAGATTGATTTCCTTTATTTTTCTACACCTCTTCACCACTTTATCCTATAAATCTATAGAAAAATTCCTACTTTAAATTCATCTATATTCCCCTATTATATACAAACAACAAGAAGATAATTAATTCTATTAACTGTCCATATACAACTATTTTTCCAAGAAGCCTCCAATAATATTGTGAGAATAATACAATGTTTTGCACACCTAACAAAATGTCAAATCACACTCTTCCACATCAGAATTCTGTAATTTAGCAACCCTGAATCCCATTATCTCATTTTTTGCAGCAAAATGCCTACTTACAATTTCAAAAGAACACAAAATCAGCCAAAATACAAACACTATCACACAAAAAATCAATTACACAACACAAAAACAGACAAATCAAGACATACACAAAACAAAAAGAAACTTTTATTTTATCTATAATTTATCTCATTCCAGAAGCGAAAGTCCTCAAAAATCTTCACTCTCCATCCCTTCTCAGAACGCCCAAAAACACCTTTCCAAAAACGCAAGTACATTTGAACTCAAACGCACTTGCGTTTTCCTCCAAACGTAAAAGAGTTTTCCCAAAAGCTCTTTAGGGTTTTCTTCCAAATACCTCGGCATTTTCGCCCGAAATCTCGCTTTTCACACAGATTTTCCCGTATTTGATTACCTAAATTCGCTCAAACCTTCATTTTTATACAAAAGCTACCCTTCCAGAAGGCTTCTGAGAGGGGTAGCAAAATCTACGACAAGAAAAAATGCGAAATTCAGCTATTCAAAAAGAAAGCAGAATTCCGCATTTCAAATCTTTTACTCAACAATATTTACAAAATAAAAGCAAGATGATTTTTCAAACTAATACATATCCCAGTACTTTTCGCACTCATGAAGGTAGTCCGTTTCCGGATGAGAACCGAACACCAGCGCATAGAAGGAAGTACCCCGCAAACGGGCACGGTGAATGTCGGCCAGCAACGCGTCATCGGGAGGGGGCATCTCAAAATCGGAAATCATCACCACGTCGGCACGTTGCCAGCCGTGGGTGCGCAGCATCATCAGGGCTTCGGCAAAAGCTGGACGCGCATCGGTTCCTCCATCGAAACGACGTTGCAGGAAATCCACCAGCATCGGGAAATCGGTTTTCAGGTCACGAATCAGCAAGGTTTGTATATCCTCCGAAAAATTGATGACATAACATTTCCGCGAAGTGGCCTCCGTCAGACGGGCAATGGCCAGCACGGCCGATTTGGCCAGTCGTTCACGCTCTTCTCTCATGGAGCCGGAGGTATCTACACAAATGATATAAGGCCCCTGTGAGCTGACTTTCTTTTTTTTCGGTGAGGGATTGGAAGTGTCTTCATGCGAAAAGGAATCAAACTGCTGCAGGCGTTTCTCCACATAACGTTGCATGAAGAAGGGATGTAGCACCTCATCCGTGAGGTAACAGTACTCCACGGGCAACAAACTGTTAAGGTCATCGCCCAAGGTCACACCTTCCACATCGCTCTGGGTGGCATGACGAATCAGACTGTCGGCCTGAAGTCCAGACAAGGAATCGAAACATTCTTTCCGTCCACCCACGTTCTTCCCCAGGCAGCGCACCAGCTCACGTATCTGGCGGTTCTGCTCCATGGCTTTTTCGTAGGGGACTACTTTATGGTAGAGCTCCGGATGGTTCCGCAACAACCACTTCACACGCGAACCCAGGATGTCGCCTTCCGTTTTCAGACCGAACGATTTATCCAGAATCTGAAATCCTTCGCACAGACGGAAGAGGTGCTGATACTGATAGTCGTATTCCTTGACCGTGAGCAGATGGTGCCACTTGTCGAGGAAGAGTTCCTGCAAGGCTGCCCGTTTTTCACTCCGCTCGGGAAGCCGGGACAGGCGACCGATGTAATAGGATACGTCAAGTTCGGCCAGGGTGTAGCGTTTGCGGAAGGCTGTTTCCATTCGTTTCAGAAATATCAGGAAATCGGTCGGCGACAGGGTTTCGTGCTCATAGAAGACTTCCCATTCAGGAGTGTAACGGGAATAGAATTCCTGCAAGGAAGGGGCTGTCTGGCGATAATAATCCCAGATGCACTCTTCCAGTTCGCTTTCCAGCACGGTGTGGTGCTGAAGGTATTCTTCCATCCGCGCCCGGCTTCGCTCACGAAGTTGCTCCAAATAGGCTGTCTTCAGGTCTTTCAGACGGATATTCCTCGTTCTCTTTCCGGTATGCATGTTTCATTTCCTCCAACTCGTTCCGATAGCGGAACAGGGCTTTCGACGGTTCGCCCAGTATCCGGCTCATGGCTTCTTTCTCTCTTTTCCCGACAAACAGGTGGTTTGCGCAGTAGTCGGCTTCTTCTTTCACCCAGTCGCCGCAATGGGCTTCTGCATGGCTGAGCCGTTGTTCCAGCTGGCTGAAGCGTGCGGGGATGTCTTCCTGTGCCTGTACTTCCATGGCGGGCAGCGACGCACAATCGGGAGTGCACAGCAAGGGGTATTCATAGTCGTTGATAAATACTGAACGACGGCCACGGCGCAGGGTATAGACTTTCGATGGGGATACCTTGTTGCGCATGGAAGGGTCGTATTTCTTCAGTACATAGCAATCGGTCTTGTATTTGTCTTTATGCAGATAGAACTGTTTGCCGGTGTCGTCCAGCTGCTGGTAGTCGGACGCAAAGAGGAGCAGTCGTCCGGCCAGGCGTACGCGTTCCACCTGATAGTAGTATGTATCGACCAGCTGCAATCCGGCATCGGCCCGTTCGCGCAAGGCTCCGGCTGAGTCGAGTTCTTTCTTCAAGGCCTGCAAATCGGTTTCAATGCCCGACAGGTTCAGCACGTAGCCACGCACGCTCTCGCCTACTGCCGTCAGCACGGCATCGCGTACCCAGTCTATCTGGCTGGTCTCGTTCCACAGGCAGTGTACCATTAGCAGGCAGTCGGACAGGCGTACCTCGGTGTTTCCTTGCAGAAAGGCAGCGGCCCGCAGCAGACGGACGATTTTCTTCCAGCGACGGTCGGACACGTAAAGTGCTACATCGGAAGGTGAATCGGCATTTTCCAGCTGGCGGTTATAATCTTCTAATTTGTCCTTGAGAGAATGGATGACTTCCAGCACGGAATAGTGCAGGCCGACGGATTTCATCTGTTCCTGCCACTGGCGGTATTCTTCGTCGCTCACAGCCAGGTTTTCGTCCATTTCCGGTTCGCTTTCGTCGGCAGTGGAAATCATCCGGTCAAAATCGGACAGGTCTTCAATGCCGCCCACTAACTTACGCACCAGAAAGCGGTCGTACAGTGCTTCCAGTCCTTGTCCTGAAGCCGGAAGTTCGTTCGATGCGGCAATCAGTCCTTTCATGGGGACTCGTACCGAAAACTGTCCGTTACGGAAGATTTTCTCATTGATGACGGTCAGAAGGGCATTCTGTATGGCGGGACCGGCTTTCCAGATTTCATCTAAAAAAACGACGGTGGCGGTGGGCAGATAGCCTTCTGTCATGCGTTCGTAGGTGTCTTCGTTTTTCAACCGGGCAATGGATACGGGACCGAATATTTCGTCGGGGGTACTGAACCGCGACATGAGGTATTCGAAAGCCGTTCCTCCACGAAACATCAGTTTCAACCGACGGGCTACCATACTCTTGGCCACTCCCGGAGGGCCTAACAGGAAGATGCTCTCTCCTGCCACAGCCGAAAGCAGCGCCAGGGCCATGACTTCTTCTTTGCCGTACACCCGCTCGTTCAGGGTATCCAGCAGTTTCACGATACGGTTCTTTAACGTTTCCATTTTACATACAATGGAGGAATAAACTTATGATGCTGCGACAACACATTGAAGGTCTGGAGTACGACCGACAGGACAATCAGTCCTAGTCCTAAGTAGAAACTGAAGTTCAAGTCCTTGGCTTCCTGAAATATCAGCATGGCGCCGATGATGCTGTATATCGGCTCCAGGTTATAACTCAAGTTGACCGTAAAGGCGGATATAATTTTCAGTACCTGAATCTGGAGGATATAAAGTCCCACGGTACACACCGAAGCCAGGCAGAACAGGTAAATCAAATCCTGGGCGCCGGGCAGAATAGAGGGCACCGGGAAGTAATGCAAATAGGCCAGCAAGATGCAGGAGAGCCCTAAGAAACCGCCCAGCATCTCATAAAGCAGCATGGTGCTGGAGGTGTAGTTCACGGCTACCTTCTTGTTGACAATGGTAAACAGAGAAGCTAAAGCCGACGAAATGACTCCCATACAGATACCCACCCGATAGCGAGTGTCAAAATGGAATATCAGCACAATGCCCAGCACGGCTACCAGACTGAACAGAATCTCCCGCAAGGAAATGCGGTGACGATTGATGAGGGGCTCAAAGATGGCGGTAAAGATACTCATCAGCGAAAGGCAAACCACGCCGATGGATACATTGGAGGCTTTGATACTTCCATAGAAAAATATCCAGTGCAAGGCCAACAGCAATCCTACAGAGCCAATCTTAGTTACATCGCCCAAGGTCACTTTCCGCAGCTTTTTCAGAAACGAAAGCAACAGGAAAAACATTACAGAGGCGAACATCATACGGTACCACACGAGCAGGCCTTCATTCAGGGAAATCAGTTTTCCGAAAATCCCCGTTCCTCCGGCAATAAGAATGGAAAGATGCAGTTTTATGAATGCTTCCTTCATATAAAAAGAATCTAATGTGAACACGATACAAGAAAGCGAAGAACTCCTCACGTATGACCGGCGGAATTCTTCGCTTCTTCTTATTTATTATCTATACAATTGCTACCTGATTACAGCGGCATGTTACCGTGTTTCTTCGGCGGATTGCTCTGGCTCTTGTTCTGAGTCATTTCCAATGCCTGAATCAGTTTATAGCGAGTATCCTTCGGAAGGATGATTTCATCGATGTAACCCTGTTCGGCTGCACGGTAAGGATTAGAGAATTTTTCCTTGTATTCTTCTACGGCCTTCGCCTTTTCTTCCGGAGTAGCCTTGCGGTACAGGATGTTTACGGCACCGTCGGCACCCATTACGGCAATTTCTGCAGTCGGGTAAGAGAAGTTTACATCGGCACCAATCGGCTTACTGTTCATTACGATGTAAGCACCACCGTAAGCCTTACGGGTAATTACGGTAATCTTAGGCACTGTAGCTTCTGCGTACGCATACACAATCTTCGCTCCGTGACGGATGATACCGTTGTGTTCCTGTGTGCATCCCGGCAAGAAGCCCGGTACGTCTTCGAAAGTAACGATAGGAATATTGAAGCAGTCGCAGAAACGGATAAAGCGAGAAGCCTTGTCAGAAGCATCGATGTCGAGCACACCGGCCAGGTAAGCAGGCTGGTTGGCTACGATACCTACAGAACGTCCGCCCAGGCGAGCAAATCCTACCACGATGTTCTTGGCAAAGTGAGGCATCACTTCAAAGAAGTAGTGGTTGTCGACTACCGGTTCAATGATGTTCTTGATGTCGTACGGCATGTTCGGGTCATCCGGAATGACTGTCATCAGTGACTCTTCTGCACGGCGGATATCGTCAGTGCAAGGAATCATCGGCGCATCTTCCATGTTGTTAGACGGAAGGAAGCTCAACAGTTCACGGATGCTCATCAAAGTTTCTTCTTCAGTATCGCAAAGGAAGTGAGTTACACCGCTCTTGCTGCTGTGGGTATAAGCACCACCCAGTTCTTCCTTGTCCACCTCTTCGTGTGTCACGGCCTTCACTACGTCCGGACCAGTGATGAACATGTGGCTCTTTTCTTTCACCATGAAGATGAAGTCGGTCAGTGCCGGAGAGTAGCAGGCACCACCTGCACAAGGACCTAAGATGGCCGAAATCTGCGGAATCACACCTGAAGCGATGGTATTCTGGTAGAAGATAGAAGCGTAACCTGAGATACTGCCTACACCTTCCTGAATACGTGCACCACCTGAGTCGTTCAAGGCAATCACCGGCGCACCGTTCTTCAATGCCAGTTCCTGCACTTTCACAATCTTCTGTGCACCTGTCGCACTCAGTGTACCGCCGTATACGGTGAAGTCGTATGCATATACGTACACCAGACGTCCGTCAATTTTACCGTAACCACATACGATACCGTCACCCGGAATGTGATTCTTATCCATTCCGAAGTCTGTACAGTGATGGATTACGAACTTGTCCATTTCATTGAACGTACCCTTATCAAGCAACATGTCGATACGTTCGCGGGCTGTCATGTGACCGTTGGCGTGCTGTCTTTCCACGCGTTCTACGCCACCACCCTGAGAAGCAAGCTTATCCAGCTCCTCAAATTTCTTATATTGTTCTGCTGTTGTCATTGTTCGTCTTCTTTAATTACATCCAAAGTCATTATCACCTGATTGCTGTTGACAGAATCTCCTTCGTTTACCAGGATTTCCTTCACTACGCATTCGCTGTTTACCTTGTAGTTGCTTTGCATCTTCATAGCTTCAATCACCACTACGATGTCGCCAGCCTGCAGACGGTCGCCTGCTTTCACCGGAATCTTGACTACCTTACCCGGCATCGGAGAAACAATCTTATCCTGCTGTTTCTCGTCACCGCCCTTACGCATACGCAGGTATTTAGCCTGTGAATCGATGATGTCAATGTTGTATGACTGATAATGTGCATTTACAGTATAGCTCTTTCCACCTTCCTTACGAATCAGTTCGGCATTGTACGACTTTCCTTCGTGCAGAATGGAGCAGCTACCATTTTCGGCCATCACGATGTCTACATCGTATGGAACACCGTCAATGGTCAACTGTACCTTGTTGCCTTCTTTGCTGACCAATGTCACATCCGCAACTCTGTCTCCTATATGTATTTCCATAATCTTCTACTTTAATTCAAAATACTTAGATTCTCAGCACACCTTTTTTCAGGCCAAACTCACGCCAGCGGCTGATAGGACGGTTGTCGCTTGATGCCGACTTGTTTTCTTCCAGGTTCATCAGGTAGTCAATGTAAGCTGCAATCATGGCGATGTTTTCAGTTTCCTCTTCTTTCTGTCCGGCCCATTCACGTAGCATGTCCTGATGTTTCGGGATGAACAATGTGTTGTAATGTCCTTCTACAAAATCGGGCACGTTCATGATGTGACGCAAATAACCGATATTGGTCTTCAAACCGGTAATCTTGTATTCGTACAACACGCGGCGCATACGTTCAATAGCAAACTCACGAGTAGTAGCCCATACAATCAGCTTACCAATCATCGGGTCATAATAGATAGGAATTTCGTAGCTTTCATACACATAGCTATCGATACGCACACCGATACCATTCGGCTCCATCAGCTGACGGATAACACCCGGTGAAGGCATAAAGTTGTTTTCAGAATCTTCTGCACAGATACGGCATTCGATGGCATGTCCGCGCTGTTTCAAATCTTCCTGCTTGAAGTGCAACGGCTCATTATTGGCTACACGAAGCTGTTCTTTTACCAAGTCTACACCTACCACTTCTTCTGTAATAGGATGTTCTACCTGCAAACGGGTATTCATTTCCAGGAAGTAGAAATTGCGGTGCTTATCGACCAGGAATTCAATTGTACCAGCTCCTTTATAGTGTACAGCCTTGGCTGCTGCTACAGCTGCCTCACCCATTTTCTGACGCAATTCAGGAGTTACAAAAGGAGAAGGAGTTTCTTCTACGATTTTCTGGTTACGACGCTGGATAGAACATTCGCGCTCGAACAGGTGTACGGCATTTCCGAAATTATCTCCTAAAATCTGGAATTCGATATGATGCGGTTCTTCCACAAATTTTTCCAGATAAACGGTGTCGTCACCAAAAGAAGACATAGATTCAGAACGGGCTGTATTGTATGCTTCTTCTACTTCATCTTCGCTATGAATCAGACGCATACCTTTACCACCGCCTCCCATAGAAGCTTTCAGCATGACCGGATAACCGATTTTGTTACAGATTTCCTTTGCCTCTTCTACACTCTGCAACGGCTGTTCTGTACCCGGAACGACCGGCACTCCAGCTGCAATCATGTGTTTACGGGCAGAAATCTTGTCACCCATCGCATCCATCGTTTCAGGATCCGGACCAATAAAAATGATACCTTCCTGACGGCAACGGCGTGCAAATTCTGAATTTTCAGACAAGAAGCCATATCCCGGATGAATAGCATCTACTCCATGACGTTTTGCAGCCATGATAATTTTATCTATGTTCAGATAACTTTCGCGAGATGCTGCCGGACCTATCAGGCAAGCCTCATCTGCATAAAGTACGTGGCGAGCCGTTCTGTCGGCCTCGGAAAAAACTGCTACGGTACGGATACCCATTTCACGGCAAGAACGCATCACGCGCACAGCAATTTCACCACGGTTAGCGATTAATACTTTGTGTATCATGCTTTATGTTTTAATAATGATTTCTTTTGATGCCGGACTATTCTCATATAGTCCAATAAACTGAGCATCTGCATGCCCCTCATAGTCGATTCGGCACAAATGCCCCAAAAACTGTGCAAAAATAGCAAAAAAAGAGACACCGTTCCAACGAATGTCTCTTTTTTTGCCAAATTGCTACTCTTTCCCTCAAAAATACCTAAGAATGAGGAGAGGATTATCTATTTTAAAACAATAACGCAAAGTCGAGTTTGCAAAATAATGGAAACAGGCAGAAAGCCGCATTAACGGGTCTGTCTTACTGTATGCAACACTTTGCCTTCCTTATTAATCATATACAGGCACAATTCTTTCTTATCGGCAGAAATCAAAGAGAAACCTGTCTCTCCGCTACAGAACACAGTGCCTTCTACTGCTTTCACCTTGCGGCTCAAAGATGCAGAAGTGTTCACTACATAATCTATCTTGCTTCCTGCTTTGCGAATATGCTGGAAGTTATGGATATGTCCGCACAAGTACATATTTACATTGTTATGCTTGCGCAAAATACTGTCTACCCGTTTTTCCATATCCAGGCGTTCCGAATCATTCTTGTCTGTATCCGCATAAATAGGATGGTGACCCACAACCAGCACCCAGTCTTCTTTGGCAGATGTCAGTACAGAGTCCAGCCATGCCAA
>OKRU01002569.1_pt1 | contig 16095 bp, 10 predicted proteins | sample 1601131 | NCBI WGS metagenome assembly OKRU01 (sample SAMEA3541558, study PRJEB24748) | human gut metagenome | biome: human gut; feature: human-associated habitat; material: faeces | place: China | collected 2012 | reverse complement strand
CATAACGTAAAATTGAGTTTCGCAATTGCCTATAAGAAAATCATACGAAAGGGAGAAGAACAATGACAAAAACAGTGCAGATCGGCAACCGCATCATTGGCGGCGGCAACCCGATTTTGATCCAGTCTATGACCAATACAAAAACAGAGAATGTGGAGGCGACTACCGCACAAATCAATCAGCTTACTGCTGCCGGATGCGATATCATCCGCTGTGCAGTTCCTACGATGGATGCAGCGAAGGCATTAAAGGAGATTAAAAAACAGGTGCAGATTCCGGTCGTTGCAGACATTCATTTTGACTATCGTCTTGCAATTGCAGCAATGGAGAATGGAGCAGACAAGATCCGTATCAATCCGGGAAATATCGGAAGTGCGGAGCGTGTAAAGGCAGTGGTGGATGTCGCAAAAGAGCGCAACATTCCAATCCGTGTAGGGGTAAACAGTGGTTCCTTAGAAAAAGATCTGGTGGAGAAATACCATGGAGTGACGGCTGAGGGACTGGTAGAAAGTGCTTTGGATAAAGTAAAACTGATTGAAGATATGGGATATGATAATCTTGTCATCAGTATCAAATCTTCGGATGTTATGATGTGTGTGAAGGCACATGAACTGATCGCAAGCCAGACCGATCATCCGCTGCATGTTGGGATCACGGAAGCCGGTACGATCATCAGCGGTAATATCAAGTCAGCCATCGGACTTGGATTGATCTTACATCAGGGAATCGGTGATACGATCCGGGTTTCCCTGACAGGTGATCCATTAGAGGAGATCAAATCTGCCAAATTAATTTTAAAAACACTTGGACTCCGCCAGGGTGGTGTAGAAGTAGTATCCTGTCCTACCTGCGGACGAACACAGATCAATCTGATCCAACTGGCCAATCAGGTAGAAAATATGGTTGCCGACATTCCTCTTGACATTAAAGTTGCCGTTATGGGATGCGTTGTTAACGGTCCGGGCGAAGCAAAAGAGGCAGATATCGGAATCGCCGGAGGAATCGGAGAAGGACTTATTATCAAACATGGCGAAGTATTCAAAAAAGTGCCGGAGTCAGAGCTTTTAGAGGCACTCCGCTATGAACTGTTACATTGGAATGAATAATTATGGCAAAACTATTTTTTGATGTCTTTCCGACACTGGATGTGTCCGGGGATATGAAGAAAATTTTATCTGAGATGGAAGTTACCAAGGTCGGGATGAATCATGAGAGAGATCATATCCGTGTCTATCTTCTGGGCAGTCATCTCATACACAAAAATAACATTACGCAGTTAGAAAGATCCATTGAGGAGCAGATATTTAAGGGGAAGCGGATGAATGTCCGTATTATCGAAAAGTATCAGCTCTCCGAGCAGTATACCGCCCGCACGCTGATGGATATGTATAAGGACAGCATGTTAGAGGAGTTAAAAGCCTACAGTCTGATGGAATACAATCTGCTCCGTGCCTCCAAAATGGAATTTACGGATGACAGTCATCTGCATCTTGTGCTGGAAAATACGATCATTGCACAGACACGCTCTCATGAGATTGTGGAATTTTTAGAGAAAATCGTGTGTGAGCGCTGTGGCATGAACCTGATCGTCGACCTTGACTTTGAGGAGCCAAAGGAGAGCAAATACAAGAAAAACAGTGATCTTCAGATTCAGTTTGAAATCAAAAATATATTAAAAAATATCAATTTGAAGGATGAGGACGGAGAGACAGTTGCAGTTGCTTCAGATGCCAATGAAAAAAGTGCAGCTTCCGGTCAGACTACAACATCTGGAGACAGGGGTTCTACAGGTGGTGGAAACGCCGTAAAACCTGCAAAAAACGATGCAAAATCTGCAAATGGTGCAGGAAATACTGCAAAAAAACCATACGACGGACCACGGAAAGAGTTTAAAAAACGTTATGATGGCGGTGGCTTTGGCGGAGGTAAAAAATCCGATAATCCGGATGTGATTTACGGTCGTGACATTGAGGATGGAGAGACCATTCCATTGGAGAAGATCGTGGGTGAGATGGGTGAAGTTACCATCCGCTGTCAGGTCATGACGGTTGAGACGAGGGAGATCCGTAACGAAAAGACAATCATTATCATGTCTGTCACAGATTTTACGGATTCCATTGTCCTGAAAATATTTACAAGAAATGAAGACAGGGATGAGCTTCTTGGCAATCTGAAAAAAGGGGCATTCTTAAAAATCAAAGGTGTCACGACAATCGATAAGTTTGACAGTGAATTAACAATCGGTTCGATCGTTGGAATTAAGAAGATCGCTGACTTTACGACCACCCGTATGGACACCAGTCCGGAGAAGCGTGTGGAATTGCACTGTCATACAAAGATGAGTGATATGGATGGTGTGTCCGAGTGTAAAGACATCGTAAAGCGTGCCATGAAATGGGGACATAAGGCGATTGCGATCACCGACCACGGCGATGTACAGGCATTCCCGGATGCAAACCATGCACTGAGTCCGGATGACGATTTTAAGGTTATCTACGGTGTGGAAGCGTATCTGGTGGACGACTTGAAGGATATTATCACAGATTCGAAAGGACAGAGCCTCGATGAAACCTTTGTGGTGTTCGACTTGGAGACGACCGGTTTCAGCCCCGATAAGAATAAGATTATTGAGATTGGTGCAGTGAAAGTAGTCGGTGGTGTCATTACAGACCGCTTTTCGACATTTGTAAACCCGGAAGTGCCAATTCCATTCCGGATCGAGGAATTGACCTCAATTAAGGATGATATGGTCATTGATGCACCGAAGATTGAGGAGATTCTGCCGGAATTTATGAAGTTCTGCGAGGGGGCGATCATGGTTGCCCACAATGCAGAATTTGATATGAGTTTTATTAAGAAAAACTGCAAGGATCAGGGGATAGAGAGAGAGTTTACGATCATAGATACAGTGGCTCTTGCCAGAATCCTGCTGCCGAACCTGAATCGTTTTAAGCTCGATACTGTTGCAAAGGCATTGAATGTCTCACTGGAAAACCATCATCGTGCGGTTGACGATGCTGCCTGTACGGCAGAAATTTTTGTGAAATTTATTGAGATGTTAAAAGAACGCGGTATGGAAAATCTCGATGATGTGAACCATATGGTTTCCACCTCCCCGGAAACGGTCATGAAAATGCCAACCTACCATGCAATCATTCTGGCGACAAATGACATCGGACGTATCAATCTGTATCGTCTGGTTTCACTTTCACATCTCACGTATTATAATAAGAGGCCACGTGTGCCAAAAAGTGAATTTGTCAAATACAGAGAGGGACTTCTTTTAGGCTCTGCCTGTGAAGCTGGAGAATTATACCGTGCGATTGTGGGCGGAAGACCGCAGGAAGAGATCATAAGACTTGTAAAGTTCTATGATTATCTGGAGATACAGCCACTTGGAAACAATGAGTTCATGTTGCGCAGTGACAAGGAGCCGGTGAATACGATGGAAGAGCTGCAGGATATCAACCGCAGGATCTGCAAACTTGGGGAAGAATTTAACAAGCTTGTGGTGGCTACCTGCGATGTGCATTTCCTTGATCCGGAAGATGAAATCTACCGCCGTATTATTATGGCCGGAAAGGGATTTAAGGATGCTGACGAGCAGGCACCGTTATATCTTCGAACAACCGAAGAAATGCTAAAGGAATTCGAATATCTTGGAAGTGCCAAGGCAGAAGAGGTTGTCATTACAAATCCGAACAAGATTGCGGATATGTGTGAGAAGATTGCGCCGGTAAGACCGGATAAGTGTCCGCCGTTTATTGAGAACTCGGATCAGATGCTCCGCGATATCTGCTACAACAAAGCACACAGCATGTATGGCGAGGAACTGCCGCCAATCGTAAAGGAACGTCTTGACAGGGAGTTAAATTCCATCATTTCCAACGGATATGCGGTTATGTATATTATCGCGCAGAAGCTTGTGTGGAAGTCGAACGAGGATGGATACCTTGTAGGTTCCCGTGGTTCGGTAGGATCTTCTTTTGCAGCGACCATGTCCGGTATCACGGAAGTAAATCCATTGCAGGCGCATTACCGTTGCGAATATTGCAAATACAGCGATTTTGATTCACCGGAAGTCAAGGCATTTTCCGGAAGAAGTGGTTGTGATATGCCGGATAAGATTTGTCCGGTGTGTGGCAAAAAGCTGGTAAAAGATGGATTTGATATTCCATTTGAGACCTTCCTTGGATTCAAGGGAAATAAAGAGCCGGATATCGACTTAAACTTTTCCGGTGAGTATCAGAGTAAAGCCCATGCTTACTGTGAGGTTATTTTCGGTTACGGACAGACGTTCCGTGCCGGAACGATTGGTACACTTGCGGACAAGACCGCATTTGGATATATCAAAAATTATTATGAGGAGCGCGGAATTCACAAGAGAAACTGTGAGATTGACCGTATTGTGCAGGGATGTGTCGGCGTTCGAAGAACGACCGGACAGCATCCGGGAGGTATCGTTGTTCTTCCGGTGGGCGAGGAGATTAATACGTTTACTCCGGTACAGCATCCGGCAAACGATATGACGACTGCAACGGTTACGACTCATTTTGATTACCATTCCATCGACCATAACTTATTAAAACTGGACATTCTCGGACACGATGATCCGACCATGATCCGTATGCTACAGGACTTGACAGGACTTGATCCACAGACGATCCCTTTGGACGATCAGACAGTCATGTCGCTGTTTATGAATACCTCTGCATTGGGAGTAGAACCGGAAGACATCAACGGTATTCCCCTGGGATGTTTAGGAATCCCGGAGTTTGGAACAGATTTTGCGATGCAGATGGTTATTGATGCGAAACCGACCGAATTTTCGGATCTGATCCGAATTTCAGGACTTTCGCATGGTACGGATGTGTGGCTGGGAAATGCACAGACTTTAATTGAGCAGGGGATTGCAACGATTTCTACTGCAATCTGTACCCGTGATGATATTATGATTTATCTGATCGGTATGGGACTTGACAGTGAGCAGTCCTTTACCATTATGGAGTCTGTTCGAAAAGGTAAGGGATTAAAGGAAGAATGGAAGGAAGAGATGCGGGCACATAATGTACCGGAATGGTATATTGATTCGTGTTTAAAGATTAAGTATATGTTCCCAAAGGCGCACGCGGCTGCCTACGTTATGATGGCATGGCGTATCGCATACTGCAAAGTTTTTTACCCGCTTGCCTATTATGCAGCATATTTTTCCATTCGTGCGACAGGTTTCAACTATGAGATCATGTGTCAGGGAAAAGAGCGTCTGGAATATTTTTATAAGGATTACACAAGAAGAAAAGATTCTCTTTCCAAAAAAGAGCAGGATGTCTACCGTGATATGCGAATTGTGCAGGAGATGTATGCGAGAGGTTTTGATTTTACGCCAATTGATATTTACCGTGCATTGCCGGACCGTTTCCAGATCATCGACGGAAAGCTTATGCCGGCGTTAAATACCATTGAAGGTATGGGTGACAATGCTGCAATTGCGGTTGCGGAGGCAGCAAAAGACGGAAAATTCTTATCCAAAGATGATTTCCGCCAGAGAACCAAGGTGACGAAATCTACCATTGATCTTATGGCAGATCTTGGACTGCTGGGCGATATGCCGGAGTCCAATCAGTTGTCGTTATTTGATTTTGCATAAATATTTGTTTTGCGGGATAAAGAAACGCCAGGAAAAAATGAAGTTTCCTGACGTTTCTTGTTTTTATGTGTAAAATTGCATTGTGACAGCGCCTGCTTACGGATTGAAAATCTGTACATTGCCCGGGGCAGCAACAGATGTATAATAAGGGGTTTTGGTCGTAAAATCTTTAAAATAGACATATGTGGAAGTTACATTAATGGCAGTGTAGTTTCCCTTTTTTAATTCCTGATAATTGCTTCCGTCTGTATTGATACAGCAGATGGCCGGATCTGTCTTATCATTTTTCTGGAAGAAAATCTTATCTCCGGCAACGTTGTAGCAGTCGACACGGCAGTCCGTGACCAGCGTTTTTTCACCATTTGTCAGATCGACTTTGGCAATGCGGTAATCGTTTTCACAGTCCATAAAATAAAGATTGTTTCCGTCTTTCACCGGCATCCAGCAGTTCCCCTCATAAATAACTTTTGCGTGGTCATTGGAAGTGTCCATCTCATAGATATTATGATTGTCTGTCAGTCCGTTATAATAAATATATTGTCCATCGGTACTTGCGGTAAAGTAGGACTGTTTTTCTACCTGCTCTTTTTCCTTGCCATCAATTTTGACTTTGTACAGCGTGGTTGCATCAGTGGTATCATAATGCAGATAGTACAGATAATTTCCAACCAGGGAAGCATACATACACGGATCATCATCTAAAATTTCAGGCTTTCCTTTTCCGTCAATATCCAGCCGGCATAAGCTGTTGGTATTGACCGGGAGGAAGGAAAATGAATCAGCGCTTTTTCCCTTAAGTTTACAGTAATAAATGTAGTGGTCATCCACGTTGATGTAGCTGACACTCTGATCCTCTAACTTTTTGATGTTTGTGCCGTCCGGGTTCATGGAGTACAGACAGTAGTTGTCGGCAGGGTTGGCAAAGTAGACAATACCATCTTTTTCACAGAAATATCCTTCGTTATACAGATTTCCCGCAGTGTTGCCGTTGACATAACCGTCATTATACCGAATGCGGTTTAGGTACCGGTAGAGGAAAACACACCCGGCAGCAAGAAGGATCACCAACACAAAAAGCAGCCATTTCCAGATTTTTTTCATAAGTAAATCACCTCTTTGATTTATAATCTTTATCTATAAAAAGTATAGCATTTCTGTATACCATGACGCAAGTGTTCTCTTGCAAGCAAACTGTGAATGTAATATATTATAAATAATAAATGGAAAGGCTTGGATTTTTTATGAGAGATTTATTGGAACTAAGAGATGAGATCGATCAGATCGACAGTCAGATCGTGGATCTGTATGAACGCAGAATGGCAATTTCAGAGGAAGTTGCTGAATATAAAATTGCTGTGGGAAAGAAAGTATTTGACAAGCAGCGTGAGGTTTCCAAGTTGGAAACATTGAGCAGAAAAGGAACTACGCCATTTTTAAAACATGGTATCCGTGAACTGTTCGAGCAGATCATGTCCATGAGCCGGAAGCGTCAGTATCAGCTACTGACAGAACATGGACAGACGGAAAAAACCGATTTTAAAGAAGTAGATCATCTGAATTACAAAAATGCTAAAATCGTATTTCAGGGAACGGAGGGCGCATATTCACAGCTTGCGCTGAATGAGTATTTCGGGGAGAATGCAGACAGTTATCATGTGGATACGTGGCGGGATGCGATGGAAGCCATCCAAAACGGAGAGGCCGATTACGCTGTATTCCCAATTGAGAATTCATCCGCCGGAATCGTTTCCGAGAACTATGATCTTATGGTGGAATACAATAATTATATCGTGGGAGAGCAGATCATCCGTATCGACCATGCACTTTTGGGTCTGCCGGAAGCAGACATGGACGATATCACCGACATTTATTCCCACCCTCAGGCGCTGATGCAGTGTTCAAAATACCTTGAGAGCCACAGAGACTGGGAAAAGCACAGTCTGAAAAATACGGCGATGTCTGCCCAGAAGATCAAAGAGGATGGAAAAAAGAACAAGGCAGCGATCGCAAGCACCCTGACTGCGGACATTTATGGTCTGAAAGTGCTGGATGAGGCAATCCAGAACAATAAAAATAATTATACAAAGTTTATCATTGTGGCAAACAAGAAGATTTTTGAATCGAGAGCCAATAAGATCAGTATCTCTTTTGAAGTTCCTCATGAGAGCGGTTCGCTGTACCATAAGCTGTCTCATTTTATCTATAACGGAATCAACATGAACAAGATCGAGTCCAGACCGGTGCAGGGAAAAGCGTGGGAGTACCGCTTCTTTGTTGACATTGAGGGAAACCTCAATGATGCAGCCGTACAGAATGCGCTGCGGGGGCTGACAGAGGAGACCATCCGATTGAAAATACTTGGCAATTATGTAAGTGCAGAAGGGAATGAATAAACTGATGAAAAGTCCAAAGAATCTGATTTTATATAAAGATTTTGAAAATGGTAACTTATTTTACAACATGACCTGGATCATGGAGAATTATGAAAATGAATATTATAATAAAGAGGATGTGGAGTCTCTTTTGTATGAGAGTTTGAACCAGTTAATGGAACTGGCAGTGAGTCATGGCTTTGAGGGAAATCTGTGGCACAGTTTTCTAGCATTCCTTCTTGTAAATAATGAGAATGCTTACAGCAAAGCTTGTGAGATCCGCGGCGAAGTGGAAGGCTCTGTCAATCAGATCGTATTGCATGACTTTGAGATCATCAAATCGCTGTTTGATTTTGATTTTGGAAAACTTGCCTCTTATTTTGAGATGGACTGCATGGATGCCATCACCGATTATCAGAGCATGACAGGGAGCGGAAAGATTTTTAATAAGAGGATCAAGGAGCGCATCAATGAGTTGAAGTTAAATCTGGAAGCTTCCACAGATGTGTCCGGATTTAAAGATGCAGTGACGGCATTTTATAAAGATTTTGGCGTTGGCAAACTAGGACTTCACAAGGCATTCCGCATTCAGCACAGGGAAAAGGGAGATGTGGAGATCGTGCCGATCACAAATATTGCCCATGTGAAATTAGACGATCTGGTCGGCTATGAGCTTGCAAAACAGAAACTCATCGACAATACGGAAGCATTTGTCAACGGAAAGCAGGCAAATAACTGTCTGTTGTATGGAGATGCCGGAACCGGAAAATCCACCAGCATCAAAGCTATTGCAAACCAGTACTATGACAGAGGCTTACGTCTGATCGAAGTGTACAAGCACCAGTTCTGTGATCTGAATGATGTCATCGCACAGATCAAAAACCGCAATTACAAGTTCATTATTTACATGGACGATCTCTCTTTTGAAGAGTTTGAGATCGAATATAAATATCTGAAGGCAGTGATCGAGGGCGGTCTTGAGAAAAAACCGGACAACGTACTGATCTATGCAACCTCCAACAGACGCCACCTGATCCGTGAAACATTTTCGGATAAAGAGGAAGTGCGTGAGGATATGCATACTTCCGATACGGTACAGGAAAAACTATCTCTGTATGCAAGATTTGGTGTTTCCATCTATTTTGGCGCACCGAACAAGAAGGAATTCCAGAATATTGTCAAAGTACTTGCAGAAAAATATCAGGTTTCCATGGATGAGGACACTTTGCTTGCTGAGGCCAATAAATGGGAGCTTTCCCACGGCGGATTATCCGGCAGGACGGCACAGCAATTTATCAACTATTTACTTGGAAAAGAATAAAAAATTGGTATAATAGAGATATACAAAAGAAATGAGGAGGCAGACATCTGGTGATCCATACATTCGCAGCAATTTATATCGGTTCTTATGAAGTAAGTATTAAAATATTTGAGATTTCAGGAAAGAAGAAAATCCGTGACATCGATTATATCCGGAGCAGGATTGAGCTCGGAAGAGATGCATATTCCAAGGGAAGTATCGGATATGAACTTGTGGAGGCGCTGTGCGATACGCTTGCCGAGTACAAAAAGATCATGGACGGCTACCGGGTGGACAGCTACGAAGCATATGCTGCCGCAGCCTTGAGAAACGCTGAAAATGAACTTTTTATCTTAGACCAGATCCGCATCCGGACAGGACTTCTCGTAAAAGTTTTAAGTAACTCTGAGCATCGCTTTATCAGTTATAAATCGGTTGCCATGCGGGAAGATTTTGAGCGTATGATCCAGAAAGGTGCAGCAGTCGTGGATGCCGGAGGCGGCGGTATGCAAATCACGGTATTCTCAAAGGGAAAAGTAGTCACAACACAGCATCTGGCACTCGGCACCATGCGTATGAGGGAGCAGCTGGCAAGAAAAAGTAATAATCTGGCACAGTATGAACTTCAGGTAGAAGAACTTGTTGACAAGGAACTTGAAGTTTTTAAAGCTATGTATCTTCAGGAGACGAAGATCAAATACCTGATCATCATCGGTGATTATATATCAGAGATCAGCAGAAAAGTAGAAAAAAACAAGGAAGATAATACCATAGAGGTAGCAAAGTTCTTAAAGTACATCAGAAAGCTGGATGAGAAGACATTAGAGGAAATCTCAGAGGAATTGAACCTTTCGAATGAGAGTGATGCGCTTGTCATTCCATATATGATGATCTTTAAATGCATGGCGGAGAGCATCGGCGCAGAGAGTCTCTGGGCACCGGGAACGAATGTCAGCGATGGTATAGCATTCCACTATGCACAGAAGAATAATATGATCCGGGTGGAACATGATTTTGAGGCGGATGTCTTATCTGCCGCAAGAAATCTTTCCGAGCGTTACATGAGTTACACCCCACATATTGATGCACTGACGCAGATGGCAACCCTTATTTTTGATACGATGAAAAAAGTACATGGACTAGGCAGAAGAGAACGGCTGCTTTTACAGGTGGCTGCCATTTTACATGACTGCGGAAAATATATCAGTTTTGCCAACGGTCCGTCCTGCTCCTATGACATTATTATGGCTTCCGAGATCATCGGACTGACACACAAAGAGCGTGAGATTATTGCAAACACAGTATTATATAATACATGGCAGCTTCCTGACTATGAAGATCTCGCAGATAAATTGGATCATGACAGTTATCTGTCTGTTGCAAAACTTTCTGCAATCCTGCGTGTCTCAAATGCGATGGACCGCAGCCACAAACAGAAGTTTAAGAATGTGAAGGCGGCGGTCAAGGGAAGAGAGCTTGTGATCACAATTGAGACAATGGATGATATTGCTTTGGAAAAAGCACTGTTTGATGCCAAAACGTCATATTTTGAAAATATATTCAGCATAAAGCCGGTGATCAAAGAGAAGAGAGTCTACGGCTGACAGTCAACCAATGGAAAGGCTAGGTTTATCTTATGGAGAAAGAACAGGATTTTAAAAAACCGGAATATTATGAAAACAGGGAATTAAGCTGGCTGAAATTTAATCACCGCGTATTAAACGAGGCGAGAGATAAATCCATCCCGCTTCTGGAACGATTAAAGTTTGTCAGTATCACTTCGTCAAATCTGGACGAATTTTTCATGGTGCGTGTCGCTTCCCTGAAGGATATGGTACACGCCAATTATAAGAAAAAAGATATTGCCGGAATGACGGCATCCGAACAGTTAGAGAAGATCAATGAACGCACGAGAGAGCTTGTCACACTTCAGTACAATACCTATAACCGTTCTCTTGTGCCACTTATGCACCAGCATGGAATTGTTGTGATGGATGCGTTTGAAGATCTGAGTGAGTCACAGGCTGCGTTTGTGGATCGATATTTCGAAGACAATGTATATCCGGTACTCACCCCGATGGCGGTGGATGCCTCAAGACCATTTCCACTGATCCGGAACAAGACATTGAACATTGCAGCACTTCTTTCCAGAAAAAAAGGAAAAGCAGAAAAAGAGGAAATTGAATTTGCAACCGTCCAGGTTCCAAGCGTATTGCCACGACTGGTACATATCCCTTCAGAAGATGGAAATGAAAAGACATTCATTTTATTAGAGCAGGTCATTGAACGAAATATTGATAAACTCTTTTTAAATTATGATGTGCGTTGCGCCTATCCTTATCGTGTCATGCGAAATGCCGACCTTTCCATTGATGAGGATGAAGCCGCAGACCTGTTAAAAGAGATTCAGAAACAGTTGAAAATGCGTCAGTGGGGCGAGGTTATCCGTCTGGAAGTGGAAGACGGTATTGATAAGAAACTGTTAAACTTCTTAAAAGATGAATTAAAAGTGGCAGAACAGGATATTTTCCAGATCAACGGACCGATCGATCTTACTTTTTTAATGAAAATGTATGGCTTAGAGGGCTGTGATGATCTGAGAAATGAGCCATATACACCGCAGCGTGTACCGGAGATCATACCGGGCGAAAATATTTTTGATGAGATCCGAAAAGGAGATATCCTTTTGCATCATCCATACCAGACGTTTGATCCGGTGGTTGATTTTATACGTCAGGCATCTGTGGATTCGGATGTACTTGCCATCAAGCAGACACTTTACCGTGTCAGCGGCAATTCACCGATCATTGCATCACTTGCGCAGGCGGCTGAGAATGGAAAACAGGTTTCTGTTTTGGTTGAGTTAAAAGCAAGATTTGACGAGGAAAACAACATTGTCTGGGCGAAAAAATTAGAGCAGGCAGGCTGTCATGTTATTTACGGTTTGGTTGGACTAAAAACACATAGTAAAATCGCATTGGTTGTGCGTAGGGAGGAAGACGGAATCCGCCGTTATGTGCACCTTGGAACCGGAAACTATAACGATTCTACCGCAAAATTATATACAGACTGTGGTATTTTCACCTGCGACGGAGCAATCGGAGAGGACGCGACGGCAGTATTTAATATGTTATCCGGTTATTCCGAACCGCTGTCATGGAACGAGCTTGCAGTTGCACCGATCTGGCTGCGCACGAAGTTCACAAAACTGATCCGCCGTGAGACGAAGCATGCAAAAGAGGGAAAACCTGCAAAGATCATTGCAAAAATGAATTCGCTCTGTGATCCGGGAATCATTGAATCCCTTTATGAAGCGTCTGCAGCAGGTGTTAAGATCCAGCTGATCGTCCGTGGAATCTGCTGCTTAAAAGTCGGGATTCCGGGTGTCAGTGAGAATATTGAAGTCCGCTCCATTGTCGGAAACTTTCTGGAACATAGCCGGATCTTCTACTTTTTCAATGACGGAGAGGAAGAACTTTACATGGGCAGTGCCGACTGGATGCCGCGTAACTTAGACCGCCGTGTAGAGATCCTGTTCCCGGTATTAGATGATGAATTGAAAAAGCGCGTCAAACATATTCTGGATGTGGAGCTGGCAGATACTTTAAAAGCACATGTATTGCATGCTGACGGCAATTACGAGAAAGTAGACAGACGTGGAAAAGCAGCATTATCATCTCAGGATGTTTTCTGTAAGGAAGCAATGGAAGCTGTTCCAAAACCATCTCACGGATATCAGGGAAGAGTGTTTATTCCGGCAGAACCTGTAGAATAAATAGCATTACGAAAGAGCAGTTATTTTGTGAGGGAGGATGGGCTATGAATAATAAAATTTTATTTGCGGATTTGGATCGTACATTATTGTGTGATGATAAGTCGATTTCTGAAAAGAACCGGGCTGCAATACAGAAAATGTTAGAGCGTGGACACTATTTTGTTCTGGCAACCGGACGACCGGTAGAGTCAGGGAGAATTGTTGTGAAAGATCTTGGGCTGACCAGTCCGGGATGTTATATGATCGCCTTTAACGGGGCAGTGATCTATGACTGTGCGGCAGACCGTGTGCTTTATAAAAGTGCACTTCCAATCGAGGTTGCGCAGGAGATTTTTGACCGGGCGCATAAAGCCGGCATCTATGCGCAGACCTACAATACCGTAGACATTGTGACAAAACGACACACAAAAGAACTGGATTATTATGTGGAGCGTTCTCATATGACCTACAAACTCACGAGAAGAATTTCGGATTGTCTGGATTCGGAACCTCAGAAAGTCATTCTGATCCATCTGGAGGATGATGAAAAATTAAAACGTTTCCAGAAAGCAAATGCTGCCTGGGCGAAAGGAAAATGCAACTCCTTTTTCTCCTGTAAAGAGTATCTGGAGTATTGTCCGGTCGACACGGACAAAGGAACCGGCGCACAGTATCTGGTGAAATTGTTAAATATTCCACATACCAGCACGGTTGCGATCGGAGATGAGCAGAACGACATTCCGATGATCCAATCCGCACACATTGGTATTGCTATGAAGAACGGAATCGATGATATCAAGAAAGCCGCTGATTATGTTACGGAAAATGATAATAATCATGATGCAATCGCGGAAGTGATTGAGAAGTTTATTTTATAAAAAAAGGGAAGCTTACCATTGATATGTAAGCTTCCCTTTTTTATCTGTGCGCCTTTATTTCTTCCAAAATGGAGTAAGGAATATACAGATGTCCCCGTCCTCTGCCAAGAGCGATATCCGGTTTGTTTGAGCCGTGGAAATCAGAGCCGCCGCTGATAAGGAGTCCGTTTTCCCTTGCAAGACGTTTCATCTGCTGTTCTTCTCCGGTGGTGTAGGTGGAGTAGATTGCTTCTACCCCGTCAAGTCCCGCCGGTTTCAGCTCATCGATCATTTTCTGGAGATTGGTGTTACTCAGGCCGTAGAGCAGAGGGTGAGCTAAAATGGCAGTACCTCCGGCTTCCTTGATGAGACGCACGGCATCGGTCGAAGCGACTTTCAATCTGCCGACATAGCATTTGCAGTGGTCGCCGATATAGCGGTCGAAGGCTTCGCGGACACTCTTGATCTGACCATGTTCATACAGGAAACGTGCAATGTTGGCGCGTGTAATAACGCAGTCCGGATTTTCAGCCACCAGTTCTTCCATCGTAATGGAAAGCCCTTCCTTCTGAAGTGCCTCCACCATAAGTGCATTGCGCTCACTGCGGCATTTCCGGTATTCGGCTGTCTTTTTCAGAAGCTGCTCATTTTCGATATCAATATATAACCCTACGATATGGACTTCTTTTCCGTGATAATCGGTGGAGAGTTCAATGCCCGGTATCAGTTCAATCCCGGCAGAAGTTGCGCAGGGCATTGCTTTGCTGACACCTGAGCAGGTGTCGTGGTCGGTGAGTGCAAACGCAGACAGACCGGTGCGTTTTGCTTCAGTTACCAGTTCTGTGGGTGAAAAAGTTCCATCGGATTCGGTGGAATGTACATGTAAGTCGACAATTCTGTGATTCATAGTTTATGCCTTTCTTTTATAATTTCCCTGTGAATGATGAGTATCGTTTTAACTACAAAATTGACGTATTTTTTATTATCATTTTATTTACTGATATTTTGAAAAGTGATAAAATAATATATATCATATCGTTTGGTATAAGAAGAGTGTACTAAACAATAAAAAAATTTGCAAATAATTATGGATGAATGCTGAAAGGGGGACAAATTTGAAAAAATTTATTTTTGGTATAATTCTATCTGTCATTGGATTTATCTATTCATTTACCTGTTTTGTATACGCAGTTATAAATCCGTGTACTGTAAATGATCGAAGTGGTTTCATGATATCTCTTAGGGCAAATAATGTATTGATTCCGTTTTTGATTTCTACTTTTATTCTTATGATCGGTATACTGATTTGTGGATATGAGGCATATAGGAAAAAGTAAAAAGATACAGAAAAAATTTACAAACTGTAAAAAATATACTTGACGAAACAAGTGTGTGTATGTTATATTATCAGAGTTGTTGAAAACAAAGTAGAGTATCCACTCTCACCGGAGCACAAATTTACAGTGTCTCATGGTCTAATACCTCAAACATCGCATATGCGTATTTGATTGATTGTGGATAGTCTGCCTATCCACTTTTTTTATGTGGAAGCATGAAAAATTATTTTGGAGGTGCAATACCATTAGCGAGTTAATGATTAATGAACAGATCAGAGACAAAGAAATTCGTCTGATCGGAGAAAACGGAGAACAGCTTGGCATTATGTCAGCGAGAGAAGCTATGAAGCTTGCTGAGGAAGCAGAACTTGACTTAGTTAAAATCGCTCCAACTGCAAAACCACCTGTCTGCAAGATTATCGATTACGGTAAGTATCGTTATGAACTGGCAAGAAAAGAAAAAGAAGCCAAAAAGAAACAGAAAGTGGTTGAGCTGAAAGAGATTCGCTTGTCACCGAATATTGATTTAAATGATCTGAATACCAAAATGAACGCTGCAAAGAAGTTTTTATCCAAGGGAGATAAAGTAAAAATTACTTTGAGATTCCGCGGACGTGAAATGGCTCATATGAATGCAAGCAAACACATTCTTGACGATTTCGCAGAAAGCTTATCTGACACAGCAGTAGTGGAAAAAGCACCAAAAGTTGAAGGAAGAAGTATCAGCATGGTGTTGGCAGAAAAGAAATAATTATTTTAAGGAGGAATCTATCATGCCAAAAATGAAAACAAGCAGAGCAGCTGCAAAACGTTTCAAAGTTACAGGAA
>OKRU01002567.1_pt1 | contig 16100 bp, 13 predicted proteins | sample 1601131 | NCBI WGS metagenome assembly OKRU01 (sample SAMEA3541558, study PRJEB24748) | human gut metagenome | biome: human gut; feature: human-associated habitat; material: faeces | place: China | collected 2012 | reverse complement strand
TTAAAACCAGGAATGATTCTTAAAGGGACAGTAAGAAATGTAATAGATTTTGGTGCTTTTGTGGATATCGGCGTACATCAGGACGGACTTGTCCATATTTCACAGATGTGTGCTGACAGAAGAGTTGAGCATCCGCTTGATGTTGTGAGTGTCGGAGATGTTGTAGATGTACGTGTTATAGAAGCTGACCCGGCAAAGAACAGGGTTTCGCTATCAATGATTCTCGACGAAAAAGAGGCTGCTAACCGTAAAATGTCAGCGAATAAAGGCGACAGAAAAAATGATGCTTCAAAGAGAGATAACAGAAAGCAGGGACAGCATAAGAAAAAAGACAATGGACTTAATCTTAGTTCATTATCAAGATTTATGAGATAATTGTGCGGACAGCGAAACAAAGCCAATGTCTGCAAGAGACATTGGCGGCGTTTGATAAATATAGTTAATAATACAAACTGGAGTATTGAAATGGGTGAACAAGAACAGAGAGTAGAATTTGAAACACGAATAGGTGCAAAAGAACTGATGGATTTTAAAATATACCATAATTATCACAGCGTGAGTGGTATTGCATCACTGCTTTTTGGCATAATAGCATTGGTGATATGCATAGTTTCAATTAACAGAGTGAATATATCATATACACTTATGATGGGATTTTTTGGACTTTTCTTTACAGTGTACACACCGATTGGCATGAAGAGAAAAGTTAATAAACAGATAAAAACAGTTCCAGCATTTGCAGAGCCTGTAAAATATGTCATAACACCTGAAAAGATAACTCTCAGTCAGGGCGAAGTATCAGAAGAACTTTTATGGGATGATATATTTACGATAAAATGCACAGGAAAGAGCATGATTTTATATATAACATCAGTGAGGGCTAATATAATACCTCTTGAATGCATTGACAGACAACAGGCAGAAAACTTTATAAAAATAGCAAGAGAGAAACTCAAGCCGTTTCAGGTTAAGTTAAATGATGCATCAGTAATAAACAAGTGCGGACGGTGACAGATATGGTAAATGTGATAGAAACATTTGATGCAAAAGAAACATTTGCATTAGGGGAAAAGATAGGAAAAGAAGTACAACCAGGAGATATATTCTGTCTTGAAGGTGACCTTGGCGTTGGGAAGACAGTATTTACACAGGGGTTTGCAAAAGGGATTGGCATAACAGAACCTGTTAACAGCCCTACATTTACAATAGTTCAGGAGTACAAAGAAGGAAGAATTCCCTTATATCATTTCGATTTATACAGGATAGCAGATATTTCGGAACTTGATGAGATCGGTTACGAAGAATATTTTTATTCAGAAGGAACATGTCTTGTTGAGTGGGGAAATCTATATCCGGAGATATTCCCTGAAAATACCATAAAAATTGAAATAAGCAAAGACCTTTCAAAAGGTTTTGACTACAGAAGAGTAACGATAGAAAAGCAGCAAAAGGAGGATTAACATGAGGATACTTGCAATAGAAAGTTCTGCCGTGACAGCATCAGTTGCAATTCTTACAGATGATACACTTACGGCAGAGTATACTATCAACTATAAGAAAACTCATTCACAGACACTTCTTCCTATGATAGATGAGATATGTGATATGACAGACGTTAAGCCGGATGAATTTGATGTGGTTGCGGTGTCAACAGGCCCGGGTTCTTTTACCGGATTAAGGATAGGCGTTGCAACAGGAAAGGGCATTGCACTTGCCACAGGTATCAAGATGGCAGCAGTTCCGACACTTGATGCAATGGCAATGAATATGTATGGCACTGGTAAGCTTATATGTGCTGTCATGGATGCTAGAAGGCAGCATCTCTACAACAATATATTTTTCTTTGATGAAAACAACAGACTCTGTAGATGCAGGGAACAGTCGCTTGATTCATATGATCAACTTGCTGCTGAATTAAATGGCCTTAACAGAGATGTAATATTTGTCGGTGATGGCATAAATGCCGCAAGAGAATATTTTGATAAATATTTAACATGTAAATATGAATATGCACCGGCACATATGACAACACAACGTGCCGGAAGTGTAGCTATGCTGGCAATGCAGATGGCAGCAGAAAATAAACTTGTTGATGCGGATGATGTAAAGCCCGATTATCTTCGCCCGTCACAGGCAGAGCGTGAATTTGCACAGAAAAAGCAATAAAAATTCTACAAACAAAAAAGCACCGCCGAAGCGATGCTTTTTCTCGTTTTATTCTGTCAATTTACAGCGTTTTTCTCATTAAACGTGTGCAGAATAGTTCGGTGCTTCCTTGGTAATCTGAATGTCATGCGGATGGCTTTCCTTCAGACCTGCACCCGTAATCTGTACAAACTTTGCCTTTTCATGCAGCAGCGGAATGGTCTGGCAGCCACAATAACCCATACCAGAACGAATACCGCCGACCAGCTGGAAAATGCTGTCTGCCACGCTCCCCTTGTAAGGAACACGACCTTCAACGCCTTCCGGAACCAGTTTCTTTGCACCTTCCTGGAAATACCGATCCTTAGAGCCGTTTGCCATTGCTGCCAAGCTGCCCATACCACGGTAAACCTTGAAGCTTCTGCCCTGATAGATTTCTGTTTCGCCCGGTGCTTCTTCGCAGCCTGCCAGCAGAGAACCCAACATAACAACATTTGCACCGGCTGCCAATGCCTTTACAATATCGCCGGAGTACTTAATACCGCCGTCAGCGATAACCGGAATACCATACTTCTTTGCAACACAAGCAACGTCATAAACAGCAGTAACCTGCGGAACACCGATACCAGCAACAATCCGAGTGGTACAGATAGAACCTGGCCCAATACCAACCTTAACGGCATCTGCACCAGCCTGAATCAATGCTTCAGCAGCTTCTGCGGTTGCAATATTTCCGGCAATGACTGGTGTATTCGGGAATGCTGCCTTGACTTTCTTCAGACATTCCATGATATTCTTGCTGTGACCGTGTGCAGAGTCCAGAACCAGAACGTCTACCTGTGCATCGACCAATGCGTGTGCCCGTTCCAGAACATTTGCGGTAATGCCAATAGCTGCACCGCAGAGCAGACGACCCTTTTCATCTCTTGCAGAGTTCGGGAACTGTACTGCCTTTTCGATATCCTTGATGGTAATCAAGCCCTTGAGATAGCCGTTTTCATCAATCAGCGGCAGTTTTTCAATCTTGTGCTGGCGGAGGATTTCCTGTGCTTTTTCCATGCTTGTGCCAACCGGAGCAGTAATCAGGTTGTCCTTGGTCATTACTTCGGAAATCGGTGCACTGTAATCGGTCAAAAACCGCATATCCCGGTTGGTGATGATGCCGACCAGCTTTCCAGTACGGTCTACAATCGGAACGCCAGAAATCTTATACTTGCCCATCAGCTTATCTGCATCTGCAACCAGATGATCTTCGGTCAGAGAGAACGGATTGACAATAACGCCATTTTCAGAACGCTTTACCTTATCCACTTCATCTGCCTGCTGTTCAATGGACATATTCTTGTGAATGATACCGATACCGCCTTCTCTTGCAATTGCAATTGCCATTGCTGCTTCAGTGACGGTATCCATCGCAGCAGTCATAATCGGGGTGTTCAGCTTGACATTGCCTGCCAGCGTTGTTTTCAGGTCAATCATATTCGGCGTTACGTCGGACTCTGCTGGAATCAGCAGGACATCATCAAATGTCAGACCCTGTTTTCCGAACTTTTCACACATTTCCATTTGAATTCCCTCCATTTTTTTGCACCGGTTTTTTTCGATTGCATCCAGATACACAAAAACTGCCAAGGGCATTCCATGAAAATGGAACACACTCAAACAGCTTTTGAACACCAGACAAGCACACTGCCGGCCGTGATTGTGATTTGATTAGATTATATCTATTTTACTCTACTTTTCGACATTTGTCAAGATACTTTCGCACGAAATCAGATTTTTTCCGTGAAAGCGGTGGATTTGTTTGCTTTTCTGGTGTGATTGGGGGGATTTTGTAGGGGAAATGGTGAAAAAATTCTTGTTTTTGGTGGTGGAATCCAGACAATCCATTTTTAAGTGCAATCTGTTAACGTCGTTTCCGGATAGTAATATGCTAAAATTTCTCTCCACGTTGCCCCATTCTTTGCCATAGCATTCGCCCCGTATTGGCTCATTCCGACCCCATGCCCATAGCCCTTTGTGGTAATCACAATGGAATCGGTTTCAGCTTCCACGGTAAACGCTGCCGACCGCAGGGACAATGCTGCCCGAACATCCTGTCCGCTCACGGAAACGCCTCCGACTTTCGCTGTTTTTACCGTTCCGGAGTCAGAAACCTCCTCCACCGTCAGCCAGCTTTCTGGCTGGTCTGCCGGAAATTTTGCCTTTGGTGCAATCGTTTTCATGGATTTCTGTAAATCATCCTTGGAAAACGAAACTTCCTCCAAAAAATGCGGTGCACTTTCATCGGCTGCACTATCTACCGGCACTAAATATGGAACAGCCTGTCCCCAAACTGTTTCCGCCGACTCCGTCTGTCCGGCAGACATCGAACAGAACGCTGCAATAATCGGCTCTTCCTCATAGGTCAACAGATACGGCAGTACCTCATCTACAGCCTCTTCAATCGTTGCATAATAGGTGTCAAATTGTGCCCCGTAGTATTGTTTCGCCTGATTTTCCGTGAAGAACGCCTGATATTCTGCTGGGTCATTGGAAAAATCTGCTCCGCACAGCTCTGGTGTTGGATTTTCCTGCTCCAGCAGCTGTTGCCGCACCGCATAGGTGTGGGCAGCGACTGCCTGTGCCTTGAGTGCTTCCGGCTCAAATGTTGCTGGCATCTCTGCACAAACTGCTCCAATCACATAATCCCTTGCCGAAACTGCCAGCACCTCCCCTGTGGAAACATCCAGCACGGAAAAGTCCGGCAAATCGTCTGCCGCTTTGGACTGCTCCGCAGCGGATTCGGATTCAGATTTTGGTATATGCTGGGACAGCAACAGAGCCGGTACAACCGGAATCGCTGCCAGCAGCACGGCAAACAGCAGAATCACCATGCGTTCTCGTTTCATGGAAAACCGTCCTTTCTCTTTTCCCGTCAGACCGTCCGGTTAGGTGATGATATAGCCCGGATTCTGATAGGGCTGCTTCTGATAGCCATATTTTAAATCGGAATAAACACTCGTCAAGTCGTTCCAAGTTGCCACGTTTGCCGTTCCGGTTTCGACCAAGCCAAACAACCGCTGAAAGGTTGTAATTGCCGAACGTGTCATTGGCCCGAAATAACCAGTCACTCGCACCGAACCAATTTCCGGATAGGTCTGCCCAACATAGTTCAGATACTCCTGCAAAATTCGCACATATGGACTGGTCACACCCTCCTGCAAGACGATTCCCGGAAACGGGACAATTTCTTCTGTTTCCTCCGCCAGAGGCGGCATGGAATCCAGAATGCCCATATAGGCACGGTACAAATCATACCACGTTGCACGGTCTACAACGCCAGTTTCCGGCAGCCCATACGTCCGCTGAAACGACTTGACAGAAGTTTCCGTCTGTTCCCCGAAATATCCGGTAATTGGGACTGGCTCTACATTTGCATAATACGCCCCAACCATGGCAAGATAATACTGCAATGCCCGGATATTTTGCCCTTGCATGCCAATATGCAATTCTTCTTCATATTGCAAGGAGAATTCTCCCTGTGCAATGCCCTCGGAGTTCAATTCTGCCAACCGTTTCACACTGGTATAAATATAGGCGATTCGATACCACGTTGCTTCGTCCACCGTTCCGGTTGGCGAGAGGTTGAAAATCTCCTGAAATTTCAGTACGGCTTCCTGTGTCAGATAGCCGAAACTGCCCGTAATTTCACCAATTTTCGGAATCGCCGGATAATTACGGCTGATGCGGTTCAACTGGATCTGCAACAGGCGAACATCTTCCCCACTGTATCCCAGTGTCAACGGAAAACCGGGATAGGACTGCGTGGGCGTTTGCACCGGAACATTCTGCACCAAGTCGATGGAATCCCCATAATAATACGTCAGAATATCATAGGGAGAATACCCCTGCTCTGCCAGTCCAACCGTTCCCCACTGCGACAACCCCTCACAAGTGACTGTCGTTCCATTACAGAACGCTGCAAACAAAGGCTCGATTGTTCCCTGTCGGCGAATATAGGTGTTCAGCTGTTCGTCTACTAGGCGGTTGATGTTTTCAAAGACTTCTCTTCCGTAAGTATACTTCTGGTCATACTGCGTGGAATCCGTAATATCAAACGGATATCCACGGGAACGGTACCATTCTGTATAAATACGGTTCAGGGCAAAGGTAATAATGGCATAGATATTTGCCCGCAGGGCTGCCTCTGGCCAAGTCGGATAAATTTCACTGGAAGCAACATTTTTGATGTAATCTGCAAATGGCACTTCTACATTCATTGCATCTGCATCCGGTCTGCCCAGATGTACAGTAATGGTTTCCGGAATATACGGTTCTCCTTTCGGCATAAAAACAGAAATCTCCTTTCTATCCTATTATAATAGTATCCGGCACATTTCCAGCTGTCTGTTTATCGTTTCGGCTCTGTATTTTCATAGATAATGGTCTGTGTCGTGGCATCGGAGAACTGCGGTAGTGGAATCATTGCAAACTTTTGCAGGGATGTGATTCCGGCAAAAATCGGAACACTGCGGCTCTCCATCCGAAAATAGCCCGGATAGTGGATGCTGACATCGTAACTCTGGAACAGAGGGATTTCATTTGGCTGCTGCTCCGACTTCTGTACCGGAGCAGGCAGCGGAATCCGTTCGGTTTCTCCGCTCTCGTTGGTGGTTGTTGTATAAAACAGCCGAGATTCCCCGTCTACAATAGCCGAAACCGTCACAGTGACATTTGGCATCGGCATTGCTTCACTGGCAGTTCGGGTGATGACCTTTAAAAATCCATAGGATGTCTTTGAAGTCAGCGGTGGAATTGATTCTAATGGCAGCGTCTGCGGTGGCGGCACTTCTTCCGTTTCCAGCTGCGGAAAATCCAATACCTCCCCTGTTCCGGTAATCAATGGTTCTTCCGATTCCGGCAGTGGCTGCGGTTCTTCCGGCAGTTGTTGTTCTGCCATCGACTCAGGAAGTGGCTCTGATTGTGGTTCTGGCATCTCTGGCATAGGCTGAGGTTCAGAAACTGGCTCTGGAACTGGTTCTAGCGGTACTTCTGGAGCAACCGGCGGCATGGATATTTCTGGAACATCATGAATTTCCGGTGCAGGCGGTTCTGCTGCCGGAGTAGGCGGCACTTCTGTTTCAGGATGGGCACGGCGATAAAGCTGCATCATTTCAGCCTGATATTCGGCAGCGGTTTTCGGTGTTTGCTGCATCATTCCATCTCCTTTTTCGCATTGCAAATTTCTCATGCTTTTGGTGCAGTATATGCAAATCTCCCGAAAAACAGAACAAGGGAAACACGGCAACGGTGCTTCCCTTGATTCTGTGGGGGATTTTAGGGGCTTTACAAATTTCTGCTGTTAAGCGGCATCGGTTGCCAGTGCCTCCCGCCGAAACAGGAACGAGATACACCAAACAGCAGAAATGGCAACCAAAATATAGACGATTCGACTCAAAGCACTGGTTGCACCGCCAAACAGCCAAGCAACCAAGTCAAATTCAAAAATGCCAACCAAACCCCAGTTGACACCGCCAATCACGAGCAAAATCAATGCCAATTTATCCCACATGTTTCCCACACCTCTTTTCTTGTCACAGTTTTACTGTGCAGCCATAGTATTTCCAGATTTCAGGAATCTATACAGACCCACTTTGAAAAAATGCATTTCACTGTAAAAATTTCCTACAAAATTTCATATAATTTGGTCACATTGCCCAAAAATCCGAATTTCAGGCATTTTTTCCGAAAAATGCTTGACGATTTCCGAAAAGTACGCTATAATAAGAACAGTGAGAATAATGTTGAATTATTATCACTCGTTTTGTTGTCTCCTTTCTTTTGTTCTACATATGTTTTTCGCCGCTGGTGCATTTCCAGCGGCAATTTTTTTCGACTTTTTTATGCAATCTGCAAAAAAGAAAACAGCAGGGATGCACCAATTTGGTGTATCACCTGCTGTTTGTTTTTTCGGGCTGTTTCAAAATGAAAAATCGTCGACTGTGAAAAATTACTGTTCCGACACCCCGGATTCCGGATTACACGGGTCTTCCGGCCATGAATTCTTATATTCCGAATCCACGCCAAGGTATTCTTCCAGACAGATGCCACGGCTCATAATTTCCTTTGCGGTTTCCACGCCAACATACCGCACATGCCACGATTCATATTTATATCCGGTAATCGGTTCTTTGCCCTCTGGAAACCGGACAATGAATCCATAGTTTGCACAGTTTTCTGCCAGCCACTGGGCTTCTGCAGTATCATCAAAATCGCTGTTGATGTCGTTGAAGTCGATTACCATTCCCGTTTGATGTTCGGAATGTCCCGGTCGAGCGGAATAGGTATCGGCTTGCTCCCAGCCATCCCGTGCACAGTATTCCTGATAAACAGAAATCTGATCCGAATAGGAACGATAATCCGAAGCATCATAGAGATTCAATCCGGCTGCATACGCATCCGCAATCATCTCATCCAATGCCGTTTGTGTTTCCGGTGTCAACCCCTGCGGATCGTAGGATTCCGGCAGCGAGTAAGTCTTGTTGACAATCAAAATCCCGTCTACATAAGTACATCCGTCTTTTTCCTCCAGATGCCGGACGGCAACGTCCACATCTGCGGAAACGCTCGGGTCATTTTTCGCAGAAACAGAAATCGTACAAGTTCCTGCGGCAACGCCCTTAACTGCTCCGTTTTCGTCTACCGTTGCGATTTTTTCATCACTGGATGTCCACTGCAAGGAACTGCCATTGGCTGCACCGTGGGCGGACAGGGAAACCTTAATGGTTGCCGTGCCATCTTCCAATACTGCCAAATAGGTTTCATCCGGCGTAATCGAAACAATTTCTGCATCTCCTGCGGCAGCTTTTTCCGTTGTTTCCGCAGCGGTTACATCTGGTGTGCTGCTGTCATCCACCTGACTGGAACTGCTGACAGACGAACTTGCATCCTCTGGCTTGTTCTTCTGCACTGCATTGATAATGAAACGAGCTGCAAACCCAGCAACCAGAATTAATGCATACACGGCAATGATAATTGCCAGCGTTTTTCTGCCCTTTGGAAGCTGACGGCGTTCTTCCTGCGGCGGCTCGTCTGGGATTTCTTCCAATGTATCCACATCCGGCCACGATTCTTCTAAGTCCCTGTCCTCCTGCTCCGGCATTGCATGCGATACGACCGGACGCTTTTGCAGACGGGGCAGCGGTTCTTCCGAAGCAGCCGACTGCTGCGGACGGTTCGGCTGAACAACTGGCCGCCATGCATCATCTGCCGTGGCAGCGTGAGAAATCACCTGCCGAGGCCGTGGCTGCTGAACGGGCGGCTGTTCCGGCTGCGGAGCAGCGGTCGGGTTGGACACTGGCGGAACTGCCTGCGTTGGTGTTGGCTGCTGCTGCGGAGCAACTGCCGGGCGAACCGGTGTTTGCTGCGTCGGGCGGTTTGTCTGAGGCTGCGTTGGTTGGTTGGGTTGAGAAACGGCTCTCCGATTTAATTGGGTCGCTGGTTTCTGTTCGTTCGGCCCTCCGCCCGGATACGTTGGACGGGTACTATTCAATATTGCAAAAATATCATCATCCAAATCGGAACTGGAATTCCGTTTTGTTTCATCTGCTTTTGCCATCCGTATTCCTCCTATTGTTCAAAAACAGCATTGCTGCTGCGTTTTGCCGATGGGTAAGACACCAAGACCCCACATGGTATCCTCTTCATTATAACACATTTCGCTGGTTTTTGTCATTTGTAATTTTACACAAATTTCAACGGTGGAAAGCATTGCTTTTTCCGGTTTTTGTGCATTTTGTCAAGTGGATTCCCATAAGAATTAGCATCCTGCACAAAAATAAAGCTGTTTCTTACAATTATAGTTGCATTTTCTCACAACCTATGGTATAATAAATCCTTAGAAGTGGGCATTTCTCTGCCCGAACGGAATGAAATTGATGTTATATGAAGAAGGAGCGGATTTTTTTATGAAGAAAGCAATGAAGCGACTGCTGGCAGCCACCTCCGCAGGTGCTGTTCTCTGCGGTAGTTTGGCATTGTCCAGCCTGCTGGGCAGTTCTACAACTCTGACAGCTTCCGCTGCAACCGATAGCGTTGCAGACCAGACCAAAGTTGGGACACTCGGTATTGCCGGCGGTGGTTTTGTATCCGGTATTATCACCGGTAAAAATGTCATGTATGCCCGGACAGACGTTGGCGGTGCATACAAGTACAACTATGATACTGGCAACTGGGATCAGATGCTGGACGACCTGAACGACTCCGAACGTGGATTCCTGAGCGTAGATGCGATGTGCATTGACCCGACAGATGATGACACGATTTACCTGCTCTGCGGCTGTGCATATTTCAGCGATGCAAAAACCGAAATCTTCCGTTCTCGGGACGGCGGCGAAACCTTTGACCGGATTGATGTCACTGACCTGATCCAAGTTCACGCAAACGGCGAAGGCAGACAGTTCGGGGAAGCGATTTCCGTTGACCCAGACAACCCGAACATCATCTATTGCGGCGGTGACGTTGCTTCCGGTGACTCTGCCCTAATCATGAGTAAAGACGGCGGCGACACCTGGGAAGCCGTTAAGGGCTATGATGACTTGGGACTCTTCAAAAATTCCATCAAGTGGCCGACCTGGACAGAACACATGGCAAGAGCTTTGACCGATGCAGAATATTACCACCAGAACGGTGTTTCCATCGTTCATGTTCAGGATGGTAAGGTTTATGTTGGTACGACCATTCAGGGCGAAAACAGTCTGGTTGTTGCTGATGTTGGTTCGGATGACTTCCAGCCGCTGAGCAAAGACCTTCCGACCAATTATTATCCGTCCAGAATCAATGCAGACGCAGACGGCAACCTCCTGATCTCCTACTGCGGCAGCATCACATTCAGCGGCGGCGGTGCACTGTATAAGTACAATCCAAAGACTGGCGAAGCAACCGATATTAGCCCGACTTCCAACCACGCTTATGGTGCGGTTTATGGCGACCCGAAGGATGCCAATAAGCTGATTGCAACCAGCTGCGACTTCGGTTATTCTCAGCTGTGGCCAGATAGTTCTTGGGAAGACAAAGCTGAAGTTCCGGTTGCATGGGGTTCTCAGTTCTATCGTTCTACCGACGGCGGTGCGACTTGGGAAAGCATCACACCGGGTAATGAAAAGACTTGGGGCGGCCCGTTGCAGGCAGATTATTTGCAGGATGGCGGCAGACCGTGGATTCATGGCTATTCCGTTCACTGGAGCGGTGCAATGGTACTCGACCCTCGGGATTCTGACCGATTCCTGATTACTTCTGGTAATGGTGTTTTCGCTTGTGATAACACTTGGGATGAACTGCCAGTGGTTTACTTTGAAGCAGACGGCATTGAAGAAGTCGTTGCACTTGATATGATTAGTGCACCGGGCAAGAATCCGTATTCTGTTATCGGTGACTATGACGGTTTTGAACACCTTGATACTGTCAATTCCAACCGTTATTCTCCGACTATGACCGCAGCAACTGGCGGCAGCGGTTCTGCCAGTGCAATTGCATATTGCCCGCAGAATCCAGATGTTATGATGCGTTGTGCAGAGGGCAAGGGTGTTGGTTACTACACGCTGGATGGCGGTAAGAACTGGACACAGATGGAATGCCCGACCGGCGGTAAGGCTGCCATCACACAGCTGGAAGACGGTTCTTATCGTTTCTTCAAGAGCAGCGGTGACAATGCAACCAATGTTTCTTACTCCGATGACTACGGCAAAACTTGGACTGCTTGCAGCGGCATTGCTTCTGCATATGGTTCAAAGCCAACCTTTATGCAGGTAGAAAAGAATGACCCGAGCATTGTCTATGCATATTCCACTTATTATAATTCTTCTTGGGGCTATTCCAAGCCAGCACCGGATCTCTCGGATGCTTGCTACAAGTTCTATGTCAGCCACGACTACGGCAAGACCTTCAATGAAGAAACAGACGTTGCAATGTATGACCAGTGCGACAGTGCCGGAAGAATCGCTTATTTAGGCGATGGCGAATTGATGTTAGGTGCTGGCTACTATGGTGCTTACCATGTGACCGACTACGGCAAGAAGGTTGAAAAGCTGGATAATGTTTCTTACTGCAAGACCATTGGTTACGGTGCTCCGGAAGAAGAGGGCGGCGTAAATACCCTGTATATGTACGGTAAGCCGAGTGAAGATGATGTGGAAGGCGTTTATCGTTCGACCGATGCTGGCAAAACTTGGGTTGCCATCAACCTGCACCACCTCTATGGCGGTACTGGTAACGGAAACTTCCTTGTTGGCGACATGAACAAGTTCGGTATGGTTTATATGTCTACGGTTGGATGCGGTATCGTTTACATGGATTCCAGCGATGGCACTGACCCGAAGCCAACCACTACCACTACAGCAACTACCACCACAACAACTACTACAACATTGACCACCACAAAGGCTGCGGATACGACCACGACTGACAAGGACACAACCACAACCGCAGCAGTTGTCACGACTACAGATAAGAGCACAACCACTTCTAATGCTGCTGCTACCACCACACAAGACATCGGCGAAGTGAATTACGGTGATGTCAATGTAAATGGTGTTGTTGACCTGACAGATGCTATTTTACTGAACAAATATCTTGCAAAACTGATTCAGCTGACCGATATTCAGTATGCAAATGCAAACTGCGACCAGACAGACGGCACAGATAATGTTGGCGACTTGGATACAACTGCTTTGATGCGGTTCGTTCTCAATGTGGAAGGCTATCAGAATCTCCCGTATATCGCAAAAGACTAAACATTAACAATATGCAATCCATTTTTCTCCGCTGCATGGCATTCCAGCCGTGTGGCGGATTTTTTTATGATAATCGCTTCTATTTTTTCCCAATCAATTATCTTTTTCCATATGTTTTGTTTTAAAATCAACAAAAATCACAAAACTGTATCGCAGAAAAAGCGAAAAGATTCGGTAAAAGTCTTGTATTTTTTCTCGAAACATGGTATAATAATCATTAGACAGCGGCACTGCCGCAGAAGTGAACCTGTCACAACACAAAAAGACCAATATTCTACATTCTGCGGAGAAAAGAGGAGCTTATGAAAACACGCACCATTGTATCCATTATTCTGGCAACTGCTACCGTTGTGCTCGGAACGATTTTCTTCGTTACAAAGCTGCGGAAAAAACATCGTGACGGCTGTGGCTGTGATTTCGCTGGCACAGATGATTGCATTGGCGGTGAAGACTGCGATTGTGACGGCACAGATGAACCGATGTGTGAAGCACCTTGCTGTGATGCAGATGCCTGCACCGATGAAGAAGAAGATACTGATTCCTGTGCATCCATGGCAGCAGATAAAGTAGAACCAGAAGCACCGTCTGAACCGACTGTTTCGGAAGATGACGAATAAGCTTTTTTCCTATGATTTTTCAAGATTCCCTGTTCGAGCAAATTCGGACAGGGATTTTTTTGTTTCGGCAACAAAAAAACATTGCCGCCCCCTGCAAAGGTTCTGCAAGGAACGGCAATGTTCTTTTATTTATTTTTATTCTTACACGGTTTCGTGTTTACTTTTTCTTTCTTCGAGTTACCGTGAAAGCAGCTCCTGCCAATGAAACGGCTGCAACACCGCCAATTACAATTGCTCCCACGCTCAAATCTGCTGTTTGCGTTGGCGTTGGAATGCCGCCTGTGCTGCTGCTACCTGCTGCCACAACTGCTGTTGTAGTTACAACTGGCGTTGCTGGCTGTGTTACGGGCAACGTGGTTGCCATTGTTGTCTGAATCGGTGTCGTTTGTACCGGCATTGTTGTTGTTGTAACTGGTGTTGTAGTAGTATCATCACCCAGACCAGATACCCGGAACGTTACCGACAAGGTTTGTCCAATTGCAGTCTGCTTGGAAAGATAGCCGTTGTTTGCGGTGGACTGGTCGCAGAGTGTTACCCGAACCGAATCCAAACCGCCGTTCAGATAGTCATAATTGACGGCATTTGTTCCCATCTTATAATCCACAATGGTGGAACCGGTTTTTACTTCCGTTACAACAATGTTCAAATTCGGAAATGTGTCCTTGATTGGCTGTGTGTTAATCGGTGACGGAAAATTCAAATCCAAATACAAATAATCGACAGTAGAAGCATTGCCGGAAACCGTCCAGCTGATGACATATTCCCCATCACTGGAGATATTAGCGGTCGTGCTTTCGATATTTTTATTGGTCTTTCCAACACCATAATAAGCAAAATTACTGTCATCCAGCGAACCGGTCAGCGTTGCAGTTACGCCCTCAATCGCAGATACCTCTGTATTCGCTGCAAAAGAAATCGTTCCGGCAGTCAGTGCAGTTGCTACCAAAGCGGCTGCCAAAACGCCCTTGATGATGCGTTTCATGCGGTGTCTCCTCCATTCTTTTCTCTCTTTACAGACGATGTACTTCCCCGATACATCTTCGCATTGTTCGTTCGTCTGCATCTTTTTTCGATACCTGAAGTTATTATACCATACTTTTTATTTACTGTAAATATACAATCTGCACAAAATGGGGTTGTATTTTTCAGCAATCTTCCGGACACAGACAGAAAAAACCATCCGCCGTTCCGAATGAATTCCGGCTTGCGGCGGATGGAATGCATGTGAAAAAGAAATCTTACTTCTTCTTTCTTCTGGTAACGGTAAATGCAGCACCTGCCAGAGAAACGGCAGCGACTGCACCAACTACGATTGCACCAACGCTCAAGTCAGCGGTCTGGGTTGGGGTAGAAGTACTGGTTGGAGCGGAACTGCTGCCGCCCTTACCGCTGTTATAAGAACCGTTGTTGTAAGAACCGCCCTTACCGCTGGTATCATAAGCACCATTGACGTTAACCGTTGTAGTGGTAACGGTATTGCTGGTTGCTGTGGTTGTTACTGTTGGGTCGAAAGATTCCAAGCCTGTCAGCTGGAATGTCAACTGCAACTTATCAGTGATTGCTGCATTCTGTGCCAAGTAGCCATCTCCCGTTGCAGTTGCATCATACAAAACGACCCGTACATACTGGTTGCCAGTTGCATCGGTATAGGTATAGTTGACTGCATTTGCACCCATCGTATACGGAACATTCGTCAAGAGGTCTGCACCTGTGGAAACCTTTGTGACTGCTGGTGTAAAGTTCGGGCAGAATGTCCGAATGGACTGCTTTGCATCCGGCAGGGCAAAATCCAAATAAACATAATCCAACGCTTTGGATGGGTCTGTCAAATCACAGGAAATCGTGTAGGATTCCTGCAAGCTGTCGCTGCTGATGGAAAGCGGCGTAGACGGTGCATCTTCCTTATCGCCATTAAAAGAAGCGTGCAGGGTTGCGTTTACAGTTACAACCTGCAGCGGAACAGTTGTGGTGGTAGTGGTCGTTTCTTCGCTACTGGTTACTGACGAATCCAGTGTTGTGGTGGTTTCCACATTATTACCGCCACTCAAATCTGTGGTTGTGGTAGTGGTCTGGGTGTCGTCCTGTGCCTCATACAGCGGAGTGGTAGCGACAACTTCCGCAACAGCCTTCCGGCTGTGGAACATTTCTTCTGCCTGTACCGGAGCAGAAACTGCTACAGCACTGACCATTAAAGAAGCTGCAAATGCAGAAACAGCAAGTATTGTTCTTTTCATGAGAATCTTCTCCTCCATTTCAAGGGTTGTGTGCAGACGCTGCACCCCACTGTCTGCAACGCATAAATTTCGAGTTTAGACCTATTATAGCACACTTTTTCAGCCGTGTAAACCCACATTGTGCACAAAATCGGGGCATATTTTTGTTCATTCTTCCATATTTTCAGCGAAAAATGTTGTTTTTTGGCTAGGAAATTCCAGAAAACGGGAATTTTAGATACGGTTGTTTGCAAAGATACGAGCCGCAGGCAACTGCGGTCGAGCTGGCTCAGCTCGGCGGAGGGGGATTGTTAAGGGGGACAAGCTGTCCTCCTTAACGAACGTATTGATTA
>OKRU01002563.1_pt1 | contig 16114 bp, 11 predicted proteins | sample 1601131 | NCBI WGS metagenome assembly OKRU01 (sample SAMEA3541558, study PRJEB24748) | human gut metagenome | biome: human gut; feature: human-associated habitat; material: faeces | place: China | collected 2012 | reverse complement strand
ATAAATTTTCTACCTATGCAACATGGTGGATCCGTCAGGCAATCACAAGAGCGATCGCAGATCAGGCGAGAACCATCCGTATCCCTGTCCATATGGTTGAGACGATCAATAAGCTGATCCGTGTTTCCAGACAGCTGCTTCAGGAGTTAGGACGTGAGCCAAGTCCGGAAGAGATTGCAGCAGAGATGAATATGCCGGTAGAGCGTGTGCGTGAGATCTTAAAGATTTCGCAGGAGCCGGTTTCCTTAGAGACACCGATCGGTGAGGAGGAGGACAGCCATCTTGGAGATTTTATTCAGGATGATAACGTACCTGTTCCGGCCGATGCAGCCGCATTTACCCTTTTGAAAGAGCAGTTGGAGGAAGTACTTGGAACACTGACCGAGAGAGAGCAGAAAGTTTTGACACTCCGTTTTGGTCTGGAGGACGGTCGCGCAAGAACACTGGAAGAAGTTGGAAAAGAGTTCAATGTAACCCGTGAGCGTATCCGTCAGATCGAGGCAAAAGCGCTCCGCAAACTTCGTCATCCAAGCAGAAGCCGCAAATTAAAGGATTACTTAGAGTAAAATGGTAAAGATTTCAAATCGTTTAACGACAGCCGCAGCTCTTGTCACACAGGGATATACACTGGCAGATGTTGGAACAGATCACGGATATATTCCAATCTATCTGTTACAGCAGAAGAAAATTCCAGCTGCAATTGCCATGGATATCAATGAAGGACCGTTAGAGCGGGCAAAAGAACATATTGCTTTATATGGATTGCAGGCATACATACAGACACGTCTCTCAGACGGTGTGGCAGCTTTAAAACCCGGCGAGGTGGAAGCTGTCCTCATCGCCGGTATGGGAGGCGGACTTGTCATGCATATTTTAAAAGACGGGGAAAAAGTCTGTCAGTCTGCAAAAGAACTCATCCTGCAGCCGCAGTCCGAGATAGAGCGCGTCCGTGAATTTCTACGAGAAGAAGGATATACCATTCTCGCAGAGGACATGGTGTGTGAAGATGGAAAATTCTATCCGATGATGAAAGTGCAGTATCAGGGTGAAAATGCACAGAAAGCTTTGGAAGAGTTGAAACTTTCAGATCTCTATGGTGGATTACTCCTGCAAAACCGCCATCCTGTGTTGAAAACTTTTCTTGAAAAAGAAAAGCTCATATACACAGGCATCAAAGAGAATCTTGCAAAACAGCCGGCGTCAGAAAAAATCAGGACACGGCTTGCAGAAGTGCAGGATGCACTGCATTATAATGAACTTGCATTACAGTTTTATCGATAATCCCCTTATTTCAAAAACATCCGCATCATCTTTTCTTTCAATCCGGTATATTTCTGATACCGGATCGGCAGATCCATCCACGTTTTCTTATCGACAATACTGCGGTAATGGCTGAAAGTCTCAAATCCAACCCTGCCGTGGTAGCTGCCCATGCCGCTCTCACCGACACCGCCGAATGGCATATCGCTCGTTGCAAGATGAATGATCGTGTCATTGATACAGCCGCCGCCAAAACGGCAGGTATCTAACACTTTCTTCTGTGCAGCCTTGTCCTCACTGAAAAAATAAAGCGCAAGCGGATGAGGGTGGGACTCCACGGTATCAAGCGCTTCGTCTAATGTGTCGAAGGTGAGGATCGGAAGCAGTGGACCGAAAATCTCTTCGCCCATCACAGCGTCGTCCCATGTGATATTATTGAGAACGGTAGGCGCAATGCGGAGCGATTCAGGCTCTGACTGTCCCCCATACACAAGCTTTTCCCCATTGATCAGCCCGAGAATGCGTTCAAAATGCTTTTCGTTGATGATCTTTCCGTAATTCGGATTTTTCAGAGGTTCTTTCCCAAACTGCTTTTCAATCTCAGCTAAGATCGCAGTGATAAGCTCATCACGGATGCGTTTGTCACAGAGAATATAATCCGGCGCAACACAGGTCTGCCCACAGTTTAAATACTTGCCGAAGACAATACGCTTTGCGGCAAGCCGGATCTTAGCGGTGGAGTCAACGATACATGGGCTCTTTCCGCCAAGCTCTAACGTGACAGGGGTTAAATATTCAGCCGCATGGCGCAGCACCTCCCGTCCGACGGTCTTTCCGCCGGTGAAAAAAATCATGTCAAAACGCTGCTGTAACAATGCCTGATTTTCTGCGCGGCCGCCATCCACTACCGCCACATAGTGCTTCGGAAAACATTCTTCGATCATGGTTTTCATGACATCAAACGTGCAAGGGGCGTAGGCGCTTGGTTTTACGACCGCAGTATTTCCGGCTGCTATGGCATCGATCAGCGGATCGAGTGTCAGTAACACCGGGTAATTCCATGGACTCATGATCAGCACGGTTCCGTAAGGGGAAGGGGAGCGGAAGCTCTTTGCGGCAAACTGGGCGGCCGGGGTGGAAACACGTTTGCTGCGCATAAGGCTGCGGAGATGCTTCTGCATCCAGGTAAGCTCGGACAGCGTCAGCCCGATCTCACACATATAGCTTTCCATACGGCTCTTTCCAAGATCCTCCTTCAATGCCGCAGCGAGGTCGGCTTCATGGCGGATCATAGCCTCCTTCAAACTTTCTAACTGTTTCAGGCGGAATTCCGCCGGGATCGTTTTGCCACTGGAAAAAAAGTGGTTCTGTTGTTGTAAAATATCCTTGATCTCCTGTTCAGTCATGAGATGCCTCCTTTTATCTTCCAGACCGACCAGATAATCACCTGTTCTGGATCAACCTGTATCCGTACATCTGATACTTATATACTATCGAAAATAACATACTTCTGCAAGTGTTTTACTTCCGGGCAGACAGGAAAAACAATTCTTGAAAAACGGCGCTTATAATGCTACAGTAATAATACTGATGATCTGCAGCAGAGATCATGGCGCAGATCAGTTTGATAATAATGTGACTGCCGGATACGAAGGGCAGATTGCGGAAAGGCATGGAAAATGAAATGAACGATTATAAAATAGGCACAAAATGTGTACAGGCAGGATATACCCCGGAGAATGGACAGCCGCGGCAGATTCCGATCATCCAGTCTACCACTTTCAAATACAGCACCAGTGAGGACATGGGAAAACTATTTGATCTTGAGGCATCCGGATATTTCTATACACGGCTGCAGAATCCGACGAATGATCATGTCGCAGCCAAGATCGCAGCAATGGAAGGCGGCACAGCCGCAATGCTGACTTCAAGCGGACAGGCAGCGAATTTTTTTGCTATATTCAACATATGTGAGAGTGGAGACCATATCGTGGCATCATCCTCAATCTACGGCGGAACCTTCAACCTCATTGCAGTTACGCTTGCCAAAATGGGGATCACGGCAACCTTCGTGTCTCCTGACGCATCGGAGGAGGAGTTGAACGCTGCATTCCGTCCGAACACAAAGCTGATGTTTGGCGAGACAATCGCCAATCCGGCATTGACAGTATTAGATATTGAGCTCTTTGCAAAAACAGCACATGCGCACGGCGTACCTCTTATCATAGACAACACATTTCCAACTCCGGTCAACTGCAGGCCATTTGAGTGGGGTGCGGATATTGTGACACACTCCACCACCAAATACATGGATGGACATGGTGCAGCAGTAGGCGGTGCGATCGTTGACAGCGGAAAATTCGACTGGATGGCGCACGCAGACAAATATCCGGGACTCTGTACACCGGATGAGAGCTACCATGGCGTGACCTATGCAGAAAAATTTGGCAATGAGGGCGCATTCATCACAAAATGTACAACACAGCTCATGCGTGATCTCGGATGCATCCAGTCGCCACAGAACGCATTCCTGTTAAACCTTGGACTGGAGTCGCTGCACGTGCGTATGCCTAAGCATGTGGAAAATGGACAGGCAGTTGCAGAATTTTTGGAAAAACATCCAAAGGTAGCCTATGTGAACTATCCAGGCCTGCCTTCCAGCAAATACTATGAACGTGCCAGAAAATACCTGCCACACGGCGGATGCGGTGTCGTTTCATTCGGATTAAAGGGCGGCAGAGAGGCTGCGTCTGCTTTTATGCAGAACTTAAAGCTTGGAGCGATCGAGACACATGTGGCAGATGCAAGAACCTGCTGTCTGAATCCGGCGACCTCCACGCACAGACAGATGACAGATGAACAGCTGAAAGAGGCAGGTGTTCCGGCAGAGCTGATCCGGATAAGTCTTGGTTTAGAGGATAAGGAAGATCTGATCGCAGATATTTCGAATGCGTTGGATGCGATCAGGGACTAATGGAATCCAATAGCCGGATCATTCCTGCGGAAACATATAGGAAAAATAAACATCCTTAAAATTAGCGTAATTGTCTCTTGAAATCGGAATCTGTGCGCCGGATTTTGTGAAGAGAGAGGTTTTACCGAACTTTTCCACGCAGCTTAACGCTGCAATATAGCTGCGGTGGCATTTATAAAACCCTTTTTCCACTGTGAAAATTGTTTCACACTGGTGAAAGGGTTCTTTTATGGAGATCACCGAGCCGTCTTTCAATGTGACTAACACATTCTTATTCTGCGCTTCCAGATATTCGACATCCTGAAAATAAATCGCCTGGTAGCCGGAATCTGTTCTTGCCGCAAAATGAGCCATGGAAGCCTTGTGGACTTCGTACCAGCTGTCGAGGACCGCATGGAAACGCACTTCGTCAAGAGGTTTCAACAGATACCAGAAAGTGCGGACTTCATAAGATTCCAGCGCAAATTCCGGTGAGGAAGTCAGAAAAATGATCGGAACGTGCGGGTCATGCTGGCGCAGTTCGCGTGCGGTATCCATGCCGCTCAAAAGGGGCATGATCATATCAAGCAGGATTAGATCCATACCATAAGCCCTGTGTGCGGAGATCAGTTCGTCACCGTTTGTGAACCGGTAGAGCTGCAGTGTCAGCTGGTGCGACCGGCACCAGGAATCAAGACTGTCTGAAAGCAGATCCAAAAATTCAGTTTCATCATCACAAATCGCAATCTTTACCATAATAAATTTCCTCGCTTAAAGAATAATGCGGACTACAAAGTCCTCACCTTCCATGTAAAACTGGTACTGTCCGTGTTCCTTCTCGACATAATAAATGACGCTTTGAACACCGATACCGTGATTCTTTGCCGTTGTAACCGGGATACCGTTTGAAAAAACAGGTGTCTCTGAAGCCGGATTCTTCTGCAGGATCAGAAGGTGGTTTCCCTTTTCAAAAATGCTCAGATGCACGATACGTTTTTCCACAGGGAGCTTCGTGACCGCATGCATGGCATTTTCCAGAAGATTGGAAAGGATCGCACAGAAAGTCATCTCAGAGCAGCAGAGTGTCTGCGAAGTCTGGATCTGTACGTCAAAAACGATCTGATTTTCCGAAAACCGTGTCTGGTAAATGGAAAGAACCGAATTCAGCAGCTCATTTCTGCAGAAAGAATGAATGACCGTGTCGTCATATTGCTTATTGATCTCCTGAATATAATCAAGTGCGCGCTCCGGTTCCTGTTGGGAGATAAAAGTCTGGATGGCGGCAAGATGATGGCGCATGTCGTGCCGCAGGATCTTCATGCGCTGTTCGCTGCTGCGGACCTGCTCGATCTCCGAGTGCAGGGAATTCAACTGCATATTGGTAAGCTGACCGTATTGTTCAGCGCGGTTTTTCAGCTCATATTCCTGAAAATAGACAAACAGGAAAATGACATAGGAAATACACATGGCAAATGCGAGAAATTCCACGACCACCTTATTTCCGGAGTAAAGAAGCATGGAGAACTTTGTGGTAGAGTAATCAAACACATAATAGACAAATGGCATCGCCCCGAGGCTATACAGTTCCCGGTCAGATTTTGCAAAAAGCAGTGCGGTAGTCTGGCACAGATACCGGCTTAAGAAAGCGAAAACGGCAACAGTCACGATAATCCTTACAAGGTAATAAACCCAGTCCAATCCGCTCAGGGATAAGGCAAAAATACCTGCCCAGTTGCTGAACTGGCAGCACAGATAGGCGGTCATAATAGAGATTATGGAAGGCAGCCAGCGGAAACGGTAATAAAACACCAGCAGCAGAAAAAGCGGCAGATGCACGAAAATCGGATAGACGGCTTCCGTGAACAACGAACCGAATACCGTATTGCAGATCAGAAAGAAAAGTCCGGATACTGCTCCACCGCCAAGAAGAATGCAGACATTTTTCTTATTCTGTTTTACACCGAGAAAAAAGGCGGACAGAAAAATGCCAAACAGCATTGTCGTTAAGTGGTGTGTATAAGTTAAAATCTGTAGCAGCATGTGGCAGTCCTCCTTGTTTCACAGTTATGATACATCCATTATAAAAAATTCGGAAAACCAAAGCAAGCCTGCATCTTACAATTCACGCCATATAATTACAACTCACGCCGAAATCCGGGTTTTGGGTGAACGCTGTGATAAAATGAAAAAAATGGTAAAGTGCCATATTGTGAAAAAATAAACAAATGCAGGAGGAGAATACACATGATAAGAAAAAAGAGAATGGGCAAAGGAATTGCAAAAATACTTTCCGGCTTACTGGTATTCGGAATGGTGGCAGGACTTGTTCCGGCAGTACCGGGTGGAACAGTGCATGCGAAGGCTACGGATGTAAGTGAGCCGGGCGTGACAGCAGAACAGAGTGAGGAGAATGTTCCGCATACACATTGCGAATGTGGTACAGGAAAACTTTCGGCTGAAAGTCATTCCAATCATCATACGACGCAGACATGGACAGGGATTGACGATCTTAGCAAAATAACGAAAAAGGGTGAGTATTATCTGACAAAGGATATAACGATTAACAGTGTATGGGAATGCCCAAATGGCGTAGAATTATGCCTGAATGGACACAGTATTACGCGCAATGCTGAAGCGACTGATGGTAGGTTCGGTGGGAATGCTGTTATTAGAATAAACAAAAACACTAGTTTTGCCCTTACGGATTGTCAGAAAACGCTTGGAACTATTACTCATGCGGAAGGAGTAAGCGGTGAAGGTGTTTATAATGCTGGATTTTTTATCATGTATAATGGAAAGATTTCCGGTAACAACAGTAGTGGTGTTAAAACTCAGTCCCTATTTGAGATGTACGATGGAATGATATGCAATAATAAAACATCTGATCTTGGAGGAGGAGTATGCGTTTCTGGCTCTGGAGAGTATGAGTACAACTTTGAGATGTACGGCGGCGAAATCAGCGATAATGAAGCAGAGTACGGTGCCGGTGTATTTATTCGAGAAACGAAAGTTGCCATGAACGGTGGGATTATTTCTCGTAACAAGTCCACATATAATGGTGGAGGGGTATATAATGAGGATGGCACATTTGAGATGTCCGGAGGTGAAATCTCTAATAATACTACCACTAATTGGGGTGGAGGTGTCTACAACGAGAGGGGTACATTCACTATGTCTGACGGAACAACGATTAGTGGGAATACAGCAATGTATGGTGGAGGTGTCTATAAGGAGAGAGGAACATTCACTATGTCCGGAGGAACAATAACCGGTAATGAAGTCCGTGGGGCAGGAAATGCGTCAGGTGGAGGAGTGTATAATGACGCAGAAGCATTCACTATGTCCGGAGGTGCAATAACCCAGAATAAATCACGATGGCATGGTGGAGGAGTATATAATAAATGTGGCACATTTAAGATGACTGGAGGAGCAATAACTGGTAATGAAACAAAAGAGTATGGTGGAGGAGTATATAATGAATCGACAATAACTTTTAATATGAGTGGTACAGCTGAAATTTCCAATAACAAAGCGACTAAAAACGTAGGCGGTGTTTATGCGTCGAAGGATTCTAAAATAACTTTGAGTGATGCGGTAAAGATTACTGGAAATACAGTTGGAGAAATAGCTAATAATCTATTTATTGTTTCTCCATCAAACCTGTATGCACAATCTTTGGCAGATGGAGCAAAAATAGGTGTGACTGCAAATGATACACCAATAGGTGATTCTTCGGTTCCGATTACAAATGATGCCACAAAAGCAGAATATTTTATCTCTGATAATAGTGCTTACGAAACAGCCAATGATAATGGACTGGTTGTATTGAAATTAAGGACGGAAAAAACTTACGCAATTACAGCTACAGCAGGAGTAAACGGAAGTATTTCACCAAACGGTTCAGTAAGTGTCAAAGAAGGTGAAAGTCAGGTCTTCACAATTACACCAAATAAAGGATACGAGATAGCTTCTTTAAAAGTGGATGGCACAGAAGTAGAAAATCCTTCCAATACCTATACTTTTACCAATGTAACAAGTAATCGCACAATAGATGTTTCATTTAAAGAACAGGCTGTTGTGCCACCAGCTGTTGAAGCACCGTCAATCACAAAACAGCCACAGCCTGTATCTGTGAAAGCCGGGGAAACGGCAACGTTTACTGTAGTGGCGGCAGGTGAGGGGTTGAGTTATCAGTGGATGGTTGACAAAAATGATAATCGAGGATTTGTTGATATTGCTGGAGCAACTAGTGAAAGTTACACGTTAAATGCAATTAGTAAAGAATATAGTAGATATCGATATCAGTGTATGGTAAGCAATCTAAGCGGTCATGTCATTTCAGATTGCGTTACATTGACTGTGACAGAAGATGCAGCACCAACACCGAATCCGAATCCAACCCCAACACCGGAGCCAACCCCAGAGCCAAACCCAGAGCCAAACCCAACACCGGCTCCAAATCCGACACCGGAAGCAACAACCCCGACACCGGATCCGGCACCGGCGACATCAACATCGGCTGCATCAACCACAACAGCACCGGCAGCTTCGGCAGCTGCAGCACCGGTTCAGGTAGCATATGATATTTTAGATGGAGCGGGCAGCTCATGGATGCAGAATACAGATGGAAGCCTTGCAATCAGAGGAAGCGGTGAGATTTCAAAATTCCGTGAGGTCAAGGTGGACGGAGTAACGGTTGATCCGGTGAACTATACGGTCACAGAAGGATCTACCATCATTACCTTCAAACCGGAATACCTTAAGAGTCTGTCAGCAGGAAATCATTCCTTTGAGCTTGTCTGGACAGATGGAACAGCGGCAACAAACTTTACGGTAGCCGAAAACGCTGACCAGAGTGCAAAATCTCCAAAGACAGGCGAAGATTTCAGCAGGACACTTTGTACAGCACTTCTGATGGTTTCATGCGCAGGACTTGCAGGAATTTTTGTAAGAAGAAAAAAGAGCAGTTTAAGATAAGCATTTGATATTAGACCTGTGGATGGAATGCCACATGGGATCTTGGATTTTGTAATTACAGCAGGAGAGTACACATGATAAGAAAAAAGAGAATGGGCAAAGGAATTGCAAAAATACTTTCTGGTTTACTGGTATTCGGAATGGTGGCAGGACTTGTACCGGCAGTACCGCACGGTACATTGCAGGTGAAGGCGGCAAATGAACATAGCCATCCGGTCTGTGGCAGCAGCTGTACTGACGGCTCCCACACTGACTTGGAATTTACGGAACTGACAGGTTCAGAGAACGACCTGAAAATAGGTGAAAGTACTATACAAAAAACTGACAATAATTTAGAGTTACCGGCGGGCAACTATTATTTATCAAATAACTTTGAACCAAACTATAGTATCCTTGTAAAAGGTAATGTTACAATTTGCTTGAATGGTTACAATATTAATATGAAGAGTGCAGGAAATGTTTTTGAAGTTGATGAAGGCGGTACACTGACTCTGACGGATTGTAAAGGCAGCAGTTCTATTTCTCATTCGGATGTGGAATGGGGAAGAGGCGTGTTGGTTTCTAACGGCACCTTTAATATGTATGGTGGTAAGATTTGTAATAATAAATGTGCCAGCAAGTATCAAGCAAACGGCGCAGGCGTGGAGGTTGATAAAGGCACTTTTAATATGCATGGTGGCGAGATTAGTGGAAACGAAGTTTCAAGCATGGGTGGAGCAGTTTCTAGTCTGGACACTTTTAATATGTATGGTGGCAGTATTACCGGCAATACTGCACAATATTTCGGTGGCGGTGTAGTTGTGTATGGTGGGACATTTAATATGTTCGATGGTACGATTAGTGGCAATAAGGTGACAAATGCAACGATGAAGGAGCACGGTGGCGGCGGAGTATGGGTGCACACAGGCGGTACATTTTGCATGAAAGGAGGAAGCATCACAGGCAACACCGCCTATCCCTATAAATATGATTATAATAAAGCTAATGGTGGCGGTGTATATTGCATGGGCAGGCTGGAACTTTCCGGTTCACCGGTAATCGAAGGAAATAGGTTGACAACTGGTGAAAGTAACAATCTTGTTAGTTATAGTAATAAGACTAAAATCACTGATACATTAAACAGTGACGCAAAAATTTATGTTTATATGAAAGATACTTCTACGCAAAATCAGACTTTGGCAGCTGTTGATCCAAGTGTATCTTCATTTGATGCAAAAAACATTTTCTACTGCGATAACGCAAATTTTGTAGCTGACTTTGACGCAGCAAATAATACAATAAAATGGACGACACACACCCACGATTGGGGAGCATGGACTTCCAACGGCGACGGAACGCATACCCGTATCTGCTCGTTGGATACCAGCCACACGGAAACAGCAGTCTGCTCCGGCGGTACAGCTACCTGTCAGAACAAGGCAGTCTGCACGACCTGTGGTGGAGAATATGGTGATTTCGCATCACATGATTTCGATGTTTCTTCATGGGGATATAAGGGGGCGGACGGTCATGCACATGTATGCAAGACCGCGGGCTGTACTGCAACGGATACTGTTATAGCTCATATACCGGGACCGGCTGCCACAGAGGATGCTGCACAGATTTGCACAGAATGTGGTTATGAGATTGTACCGGCATTGAATCATGAACATAACTGGGGAGCATGGACTTCCAACGGCGACGGAACACATACCCGTATCTGCGCATCGAACAGCAGTCACAAGCAGACGGAAAAATGTTCCGGCGGTACAGCTACCGATAAAGACAGAGCCATTTGCAGCATTTGTAACGCACCATACGGCGAAATCAATGCGGGCTCAAATCCAGCGCCGACTCCAACCCCAACGCCGACTCCAAATCCTACACCGGAAGCAACAACTCCGACACCGGATCCGGCACCGGCTGCATCAACCACAACAGCACCGGCAGCTTCGGCAGCTGCAGCACCGGTTCAGGTAGCATATGATATTTTAGATGGAGCGGGCAGCTCATGGATGCAGAATACAGATGGAAGCCTTGCAATCAGAGGAAGCGGTGAGATTTCAAAATTCCGTGAGGTCAAGGTGGACGGAGTAACGGTTGATCCGGTGAACTATACGGTCACAGAAGGATCTACCATCATTACCTTCAAACCGGAATACCTTAAGAGTCTGTCAGCAGGAAATCATTCCTTTGAGCTTGTCTGGACAGATGGAACAGCGGCAACAAACTTTACGGTAGCCGAAAACGCTGACCAGAGTGCAAAATCTCCAAAGACAGGCGAAGATTTCAGCAGGACACTTTGTACAGCACTTCTGATGGTTTCATGTGCAGGACTTGCAGGAATGTTTGCGAAAAGAAAAAGAAACCATGCCAGATAAGGCATTGCACAAAAATTTTTTTTAAATGAAAAATAAGCTGGTTGCGGAGATACAAGTGTGCAGGAGTATAGATAGCAATTTTGTTAATGTAGTGCAGAATAGACAATAAATACGAAGTATCTTAATTAAAATGAGATAGATGGAGGAGAACAAATGAAAAAGAAATTATTGACCGTTTTACTTGCTGGAGCAATGGCTCTTAATATTACAGCATGTGGTGGTTCATCAGATGCAGCAGCACCAGCTGACAATGACCAGCAGACAACTACAACAGACACAGCATCTGATGATGCAGCAGACACAGAAGAGGATGCAGTGGATGTGGAAGATGCAGCAGAAGCAGCAACAACAGAGGAAGAAGGATTTTCACTTCTTGATGTAACAGCAGATCTTGTTGATGCAGCATTATATGCAGTGGATGATGATAATACAGAGTATGTGATCACACTCTTTAGAGATCCGGATGGATATAGCTATGTTTCATTAATGATCGTTCCACAGGATGGACAGGGAGATGTCCTTTGTGGAGCATATGATGATTCTAATGTAACAAATGTTACAGATGAAGATAACATTGACTGGACTGAGATCAGCACAACAGATGTTTATACAGGTGATGATTTCTCAGCAGTATTTGTAGAAGCAGACGACGGTTCCGTTGCAATTGCAAATTCAGATTTTTCCCTTGTTATGGAAGGTCAGTATCTGACAGCTGATGAAGCAATCGCTTATATGGGAGCAGCAGCTAACTACATCAACTAGTTTTTTGAGATATGCGGAGTAATGGAAGAACGGCTGCTTCGCATATCTTTACATAATGTAATTCAAAAATCCTGCATACTTTTATCTCTGTAATCAGCACACATTTATTTAGAAGCTGTAAAATTCGCATTGAGTTTTACAGCTTTTTGCGTATAGCAAAAAATCACCTTTTCGTTACGACAGTTGGCGGAAAAGACTGCGGTCTGCCTTTATTGTAGAAAAATTTCTCACTATCTCATATAAAAGTGTGATTATAAAGCATAAAACTCCAATAAAAATGTGAGAAGTGATTCTATGGAACGATTTATCTTAAAAAAATTGCTGGATTGGAAGAATTCTCCCTACCGCAAGCCTTTAATCTTGAAATGAATTTGTGACACCAGTGGTGACACAAATTAGCTGGACGAATCACTTGTTGATAATGTCGGGTTGTAAGAGTGATGAAGAGCGTGAATTTTATATTCACCTTTGTATTAAGGAGAATTATTCTAAACGTCAGTTGGAGCGACAGCTAGACAGTGGATATTACGAAAGATATATGCCCCGTTATTGGAGCCAGAACAACCTACCTTACGAGGTGGATTTCCTCATTCAGCGGGAAAACGACATCTTCCCTGTGGAGGTCAAATCCGAAGCCAACACAACCAGCAAGAGTATGAAGAAGTTCAAGGAACTGTTCCCTGATAAGGTCAGGCTTCGCATCCGTTTCTCATTGGACAATCTGAATCTGGACGATGGTGTGCTGAATATCCCGCTGTTCATGGCAGATCAGGCGGATCGATTGATTAGGTTGGCATTGGAAAAGAGGAAGCAATAGAAACTGAAATTGGCACATTTATGGAAAATTATCATGAAGTTAAAAGACAACAAAGAAAAATTTAGTTGTTTTTTGTGTGAATTGAGTATGATAAAAGTAAGAACAGAAATGTTTTCGATGTAAGAGCATCGTTAAAAGTTGTGCTGCAGATGGAGCAGGATAATTTCCATCTCGTTAGATGTCTTGACTGGGTATTGAGCCTGGCAGCTTGGATAAAGCTGTAGTCTACGTGGGGGACTTAATGATTTCCACGTCGTTATGGGTATCTTAACTGGATACCGAGGCTGACAATCAGCAGAAAAACTCTTTTTTATAAAGAAATTTTTAGAGGAGTGTGATTAATTATCACACTCCTCTTTAAGTTATGGCTTTAGCCAGTTGAGGGCATTGGAGTTTTTCGTGTTCCGAAAAATGGAGATGCCCGAAACACAAAACCCACCTGCTATGCGGGTGGAGTCAATTTGCTTATAGCAAAAAATCACCTTTTCGTTACAATAGAGTTGTTCAGGCACTATCGTAGAAAGAAAAAGGTGATTTAATGGCAAATAAAAACAATGATCTAGCACATACAAAATGGATGTGTAAATATCACATTGTCTTTACTCCAAAGTATAGACGAAAAATAATTTATAATCAATTAAAAGTAGATATTAGGGATATTCTGAAACAGTTATGTTCGTATAAAGGTGTGGAAATAATAGAAGGACATCTTATGCCAGATCATATTCATATGTTGGTAAGTATTCCGCCAAAATATAGCATTTCATCATTTATGGGATATCTAAAAGGAAAATCTGCACTTATGATTTTTGATAGACATGCAAATTTGAAATATAAATTTGGAAACAGACATTTCTGGTCGGAGGGATATTACGTATCTACTGTAGGATTGAATGAAGCTACAATAAAGAAATATATACAGGATCAGGAAAAGTATGACATTATGCAAGACAAGTTAAGCGTAAAAGAATACGAAGATCCATTCAAAGCGTAGCGAGAAGAACTAGCCCCTTCAAGGGGCAGATGTAACGCGTCAAGTGCGATAGTGACTTGAACGAAGAGAAAGTCTGATGCGCCTTGAGACGCTGTCTAGTAGCAAGGGCTTATAGCCCGCATCTCGAGCCACCCCTTGTAGGGGTGGTCGCGACTATGAGCTAAAATTGGCAACTAAGTTTGCAATATGACACATTAACTAATTGCGAAACTCACGAAAATTTAAATTGATTTCTCACAATTTAAAGAAGCCTACAAGGAGTTTCGCAATTGCCTAACTCTGTTTCTTAAAAAACGCCTTTGTTTCCTTGACAACAACCCCACTCAATGCGAACAGTGCGATCATATTTGGCAGAGCCATCAGTCCGTTGAAAATATCGGCAATCGTCCACACAGCGCTGACGGTCATATACGGTCCGATAAATACTGCAAAAATATAAATCCAGCGGTAGACTTTCACATGTTTTAAATTACCGCCGCTTAAATATTCAAGACAGCGTTCGCTGTAATAATCCCAGCCGAGAATTGTTGTAAATGCAAAAAATACAAGGCAGAGCATTAATACAAAAGAGGAAACGACCGGAGGGAAAGGAAGTCCCTGCTGGAATGCGTAAGTGGTGACTTCCACACCTTCTAAGCCTTCGACCTGCCATGCGCCGGTTAAGACGATAGAGAGTCCGGTCAGTGTACAGATTACGATCGTGTCGATAAAAGTTCCGGTCATGCTGACAAGTCCCTGACGGACAGGTTCTTTTGTCTGTGCAGCAGCTGCTGCGATTGGGGCGCTTCCGAGTCCTGCCTCATTTGAGAAAATACCGCGGGCAACACCTTTTTGCATTGCGACAAACATACTTCCGACAGCACCGCCGGTAACAGCTTTCGGTGTGAAAGCAGCGGTTACGATCACTTTAATAGCTGCAGGAATTTCAGTAATATTGCAGATGATCAGGATAACGGCAAAAGCAAAATAAAGGATCGCCATAAATGGTACAATGATCTGGCTCACACTTGCGATCCGTTTTACACCGCCGATCAATACGGCTGCGACACAGACCGTCAGGATCAGGGATGCGATCACGACTGACCAGGAATATTCTCCGAGGAAAGGAAGGATCTTGACACAGTGTGCATTGTCCGGATCAAAGAAACCGTTGATCGCACTTGAGATACCATTGACCTGGCTGAAAGTTCCGATACCGAAAAGTCCGACACAGACGCCGAAAAATGCAAAAAGCTTCGCAAGCCATTTCCAGTTTTTTCCCATTCCCTGTTCAATATAATAGAAAGGACCGCCAAGGCTGTGGCCGTCAGGAGCAACGACACGGTATTTGACAGCTAAAAGTCCTTCGGAATATTTGGTAGCCATTCCGAGAAAAGCGGCTGCGACCATCCAGAACAGAGCGCCTGGACCGCCGGCGCCGACAGCGGTTGCAACACCTACGATATTACCGGTACCGATCGTTGCGCTCAGAGCAGTACAGAGAGCTGCAAAACTGGAAATTTCGCCTTCTGCCTCTTCCTCATTCTGGATCATCCATTTCAGCGCAAGGGGAAGCTTCCGGATCTGTAACAGACCGAGGCGCACCGTAAGCAGCAGGCCACCCGCCATGATCAGCACCATTAATGGCACACCCCAGACAAAATTGTCAACATTGACAAGAAAATCATTAATTACACTCCACATGTTTCTAATCCTCTATCTTTCTTTCAATATATACATCGAGTGCATGCAGTATCACAGAAAAATATCTTGCAATGAAAATGGGATGATGACCGGAAACAGGATGAACTGACAGAAAAATATCCCATATAAAATATATGGGATAGGAAGATACATAATCAGAAAACTTCATATAAAATGAAATCTTATGTGTGCAATTAAGATATCTTCTCTGTCCGCTTGCCTGAGAGATTCATACGAAAACGTATGTTGCACCTTCGGCCCCCGGTTCATCCGGGCGTCTCCAGAGAGTCGATCCATTTACAGTTGCA
>OKRU01002553.1_pt1 | contig 16142 bp, 14 predicted proteins | sample 1601131 | NCBI WGS metagenome assembly OKRU01 (sample SAMEA3541558, study PRJEB24748) | human gut metagenome | biome: human gut; feature: human-associated habitat; material: faeces | place: China | collected 2012 | reverse complement strand
CTGCCGGCAGCTGATGCTGATAACACTTCTTGGGATCTCTCAGCTCCTCATTTTCAATGCCATCTAAAGCAATTTCAATGATGTGGTCATTATCTACACCACTTTCCAATAAATATTTCTTAAACAACACAAATAACAGGAATGATTTGCCGCATCTCCTGATTCCCGTGATAATCTTAATCATTCCGTTACCTTTTCTTATCTTTAACTGTTCAAGGTATGAATCTCTCTTAATATCTCCACAGCATCGCTCCTTGTTTTTGTGCATCGCACGAATTTTAGTAATGTGATTTCACCACTAAATTATTTTTACTTCAATAGTCATTACTATTTTTTGTGTATTTGCACTTCTTTATCCTATCTTTGACCGTTTTTTGTTTCGCAGCGATATGTGCTATATTTTTTTATTCAATGAATTTTTTGAAAAACTGATTATAAACATACGATGATTTTTTATCACCGTCCTCGTTGCTTTGACTCAATGAAACATAATTATCATCATTAATAATTTCTTTTTCGCTTCCATCCTTCATAACAAGCTTCATGTCTTTAATTGTATATGGTTTTTCTGCTTCAACCAAAAATCCCAAAGCAGAAATATACATCGTTCCGGCTTTCCCTATTTGAATTTTCTCAGCTTTTCCTACGGTATCTAATGAAAAATAATACTCTTTGCCATGCTGTCCATTTTCGGATAACTATGCGAAATCTGTCAGACAAACGCCGTTGCTTAAATCTCCATTGATATAATCTTTTGCTTGAATTTGATACAAAATATATAAGTCATCTCCATCGCGTTTCGCATATACGGTTCTGCCATGTGATCCCATCACGGCAATGCTAAATCGTTTGCCAAAGGTATTACCGCCTAATTGATTCGATGACGAAATATTTGCATCCACGGCTCCCTCCGAATTTGTCACCTTAAAGAGCAGCAGTCCTAATTTTGTATTTTCATCATATACTCCATCTGCTAAAGAAATTGTATAAGAATCAATTTGGAGCGAAGAATCACTCTGTTTGCTTTTTTGCTCTTTGCACTTAAAATATTTGTCATACAGACCTCCTCTTTTTGTTTTCAGCACTTCCAATTAAATGAAACAAAAACCCTATTAGCATACCCGTTGCGGAAATTATTGTTCCGCCTGCAATCATTCCCCAATCCGGTGCATTCAGCTTGTTAAAAGCAATATTATTTGCCATTTTGAATGTACCGTATTCAACAAGCATATACATTATACCAAAAAAGACAGTAAAGGCCCATTTTTTTATTCCCCAAAAGTCATTAATCCCGATAATAACAGAAACAAAAAATGTTGTTACAGGAAGAATAACCCAAAGGTATAATAAACTATACCCCATCGCACTACTATCGTCTTTAAAAAACCAGAACGCGATCATTGCAATCGCCCAAATCAGCAGATAAGACAAGATGGTAATCATTTTATTTCTTTTAATGTTGCTTTTTACGACATTTGTACTTTCTTCAAGATAATCATCCCACATGCTACTTCACCTCCTTTTCGTTTTAATATACCATATCTCAAATTAACTTTAAAGCCAGTTATCTATATCCAAAAGCCACAGCATCAAAAATAACGCTGTGGCTCCGAATCAAACATTCATTTTAATATTACTGATTGGATCATTTTATACATTTCAAAGAAATCCCCTTTTGTGGTAACCATTTGCGATACGCCTTCAATTTCTTTAACGGGACTTTCGTGGTGGCATTTTTATGAATACCATAAAATGCTTTTGTCCCCACTTTTTTCCCATTTAATAAAGTACTTTTTATTGTTATTTTTTTCAATTGTTTACAATTATAAAAAGCCTTTTTCCCAATTCGGGTAATATTTTTTCCAATTACCACAGACTTCAACTTTTTGCAATTACAAAATGCTTTGTCGGAAATTTCAGTCACCTTATATGATGTTCCATTCAATGTTATCCGATCTGGTATGCTTGTACTTATCATACTTTTCTTTTTTCCTACAGATTCAAACGATACACTTTTCCTTACATTCAACACTTTATAACTATATCCTGTTGTGCGATCATATAATATCGTTCCTGCGTCTGGCATTTGGTATGCCTTTTCCACCTTTGGATTCTGAGATGGATACACTATTGTCCCCTGATGTTCCAAAGGGTTCTCCGTTGGACATAAGGTTGTCTCTGGACTCTTAACTGGTTTTTCTGTCGGATGCATCGTTGTCTCCGGACTCTTCTCTGGATTCTCTGTCGGCCGCACCGTTGTCTCTGCGCTCTGCACAGGTAGTATTGTTGATATTGGACTAATAGTCGGTGTTATCCCTCCTCCTGTTGGAATCGCTGATGCCGGAGATTCGCTCTGCAACGGTGAAGCGGTCTCAGGAATTTCTGTCTCCTGCTTATTCCAGTCATCATCGAGTAACAAAATCTGATTTCCTACAATATACGGATCTTTTCCCCACGGATAACCCTTAACAACATCTATCAACTCCATTTTAGAAATGTCCCAAAGTATATACATACTCTCATCATCTTTTGTATAACATAATTGTCGAATCCCCCCATCTAAACACATAGGATCACTCGGTCTGACATTTCCAACAATAAGATTCAAATCAGAATCATACACATTAAACAATCTATACTTTGTTCCTATATCAATAACCAGATATTCATTCACAACCATAAAATAGGATGGCAATTTTTCCAATAAAACTTCCCCTTTAAGGTTCTCGATCCTGCATTTGCTGTCTTTCGAAGCGATCCAGCAATACTCCTTATCATTCATTTGAAAATAATAACATTCGGAAATATTTTGATATTTTTCCGGCAATTGCTCAATCCATTCACCTGTATTATCAACTTTATCAATCACATAATACAAATCTGACATTTCACTATTAGAAAAGGTAATAAAAATGTACTTACTTATTTCCATCAAATCTTTTATCTGATATGTTTCGTCCGTGAAAGCTTTATAAATATTATCTTTATAATATACCTTCCATTGCTTTCCTTCATTTACCGTCCATGATGCAGACACATTACCTTTTGTATAAAGAGATACCTTTCTATTATATTTATCACTTAACCCCACGTCCGCATAATCACAACAAGAGATATTGGTTCCAGACAATATATAGCATTTTTTTAGCTCATCATCAAATATATATTTTTCCTCTGCATTATAAGCAACAGGAACAATTGTAGATCGCTTTATAATATCCCAATCAATATTAATTCTGTCGTATACATATTCTTGCTGAATATTATTATATCTATCCTTTCCTGTTTGTTTTTTCTTGTGATAATATAATGTTTTCTCCCCATTTTTCACAAAAGAGCTATAACTATCATCAAATGTTAATTTATTAGTTACATCATGTACTTTACCTGAATACTGCAGCAAACCACTTGATACTCCTGCAACCATATTGCTCCATTTTTCCATATTCTCTGTTGGATCATCCTTTAAATAGATACTCCCCTGTTTCAAAGTAACACTAGAAGAATCCTTTACCAACAGTTCCTTTGTGTCTTCATTATAATATCCAATATAAGATCTTTCTCCCGTAACTATAGGTTGAGCTGGTTTCCCATACACTGGAAGACCACCTTCTACATAACGACCATTTTCATCATATTGATATCGATATGTCACTTTATCTGTTTCTCCGTTCTTTTCCACCTCGGCCGTAAACGAAATTATATAGTCTTGAATCATTCCATAATCATCATTAAGATTCTTTTCAACAATTATCTCCGGTTCCTTGTCCCATGCAATAAATTTATATCCATACTGCGTACAACGGTCATTCAATTTTTGAACCAATTTTTCTTTTTCCTGATCAATCCATATACTGCAATTTTTTTCGTATATCTTCTGTACGATTTTCTCCCTCCGTTTTTGCAGTAATGATGCCGCCTCCTCTTTAGATAACCCCTTTGTTTGTGTCAAGTTTCCTTCTTTGTCATAAAACAATAACTCACAATTAGATGTATTATTCTTTAACTTGCAGATACAATTTGTATCATAGATTTCATCACTAAATAAATTTTCATTTGAAGAAGCAGTGGAAATATTTTCACTGCTAAACCACCGTTCCCCATCTACATATACCTGTGTATCTGAAATTTCTTTATTATCTGCCAATAATATTTCTTTCGGATCTATTGTCTGTATTTTATAACTGTATTCCGGCTGATACTGAGTCACTGCTTTTCCATTTATCTTTTCCGTCGGCCATAATATACTATTATACAACATACTGCTCAATTTTTGTAATTCATTATTACCTAAGTGTACCGCATCCCATCCATCTTCCAATACAGTCTTTCCTGTAGAATCCTTCACACCAAACTTTTCATTTCCATCCGAATCATAATTCATATAAATATAACGAAAATCTTTCTGACTGCTATATAATGAACAAATCGCAGTGACATCATCATATTGCGGCTTTACAATAATATTTCCCTCCAAATCGCTAAAACCATACTTCACTCCTTCTTCAGTAAGACTTCCAACCTTGCATATACTATTTTCATGGTCCCATTGATCTGTATTTATATTGTTAATATATGTAAACTGTGGTTTCATCACTTCATTACCTTCATCATCAATTAAGCCATAATACCATACCCCCTGAACAGCCTTGGCAACCATGTATAAATAGTGATTTTTGTATATCACCTCGTCCATAGGATAACAATTGTTTTCCTTTAAAATAGAGATCGCATTATAATCTGTATTTTTTTCATTCAAATTTTCATCAATCAATACCAGCTTTTCATCCCTTTTTGCCACAAAAAAACCTTTCTGGCTTTTATAACGCTGTAACCAGATCATTGTTCCCATTGCATTTCGTAGCATGTTTCCTCTTGCATATTCGATGCTATCTATATCTAAGGTTTTTATATAATTGTATTGTCCATCCATGGCTATAATCTTGCCATTTTTCTTACCAAATATCAGATGATTTCCATCACTTTTTTATGACTTCCAAGCAATTCATCCACAGGCAGTCTAGGATTATATTGAACATTCCACCCATTCTCTTTAGAATAATTTGATCCTATTGCTTTACTGTCATTGTTTTGTGCCACTGCTGTAGTATTTACGGATGCGAACACCAAAACAACACTCAATGCGAAACTTCCTATTCTTTTCATAATGCATCTTCCCATTATACTTTCCTCCTTTGCACTTTGAAACATTTATATTTTATCATTTATAGTTATAATACCATGTATATATATTGCGCGTCTATTTATTTAATATAATATAGAGGTGATTAAATGCAATTTAAAATAAAAAAGACTGAGTATGTAAATAAAACATTCCGCATAACCAAGGATTTAAATGAACGTCTATCACGGATAGCGCAAAAAGAAAATATCTCTATGAATGAACTTGTAGTTCAATGTTGTGAATTTGCTTTATCCAACTTGAATGATAATAAAGAAAATATATGACAGATTATAATCTCGTATATAATTATACATTATGTTCTAAGTCAATAATAAATAATTTATTAAAGACAATACTATAATCAAAAATGAGGTGCCCCAAAAGTTAATCTTTTTGACGCACCTCATTTTGCCTTACAAAACCATAATTTACCCTTTTCCAGAGAACGCCTTCCTGCTATACAGATAATAGATTACAAACAGCACGCCTCCCGTAAATATCCAGGAAGCCACATACACATTCATCAACATTTCAAAGGTCGGAACCATCTTAAAAATCGTTACCAGCCAGATCATTCGAAAGACTACCGTTCCGAGAATCGTCACCACAGACGGCTCCAGAGATCTGCCCATGCCTCTCATAGCGGCGCTTTCCACCTCATAGGTTGCTGTGAGTCCCTCCAGAGCGCAGACACGCTCCATTCGGATAATGCCGTAAGCGGCAACTGCCTGGCTTGTGGTATAAATACTGACGAAAAATCCCTTCCACACAATAAATACAACGCTCAATATCTCGGTAAAACCGATTCCAAACAGCATACACAGCCAGAAGATCCTGCGGCACCGTTTAAAATTGCCGGCACCATAATTCTGACTGGTAAAGGTTACTGCCGCCTGCGCAAATGCATTGGCAATATCATATGTAAAATATTCAAAGTTTAATGCCAGAGAGGAACCGGCAATCGCATCCTCCCCGAAGGAATTGATGCCACTCTGGATAAACACATTCGAAATAGAAAAGATCGCTCCCTGAATCCCCGCCGGGATTCCAATGATCAGTATCTTTTTCAGATCGGTCCATTTGATCCTCATATCATGAAAACGAAATTGAAACTCATCCCGTCTGTGATGAAGACAATGGATCACGAGAGATGCACTCAATATATTGGAGATCACCGTAGCGATCGCCACGCCGGATACCCCCAGCCGGAAGCTGATCACAAGAACCAGATTCAGTATCACATTGACAATACCGGACGCCAGAAGATAATACATTGGGCGTCTGGTATCCCCGAAACTTCGAAGTGTCGCAGAACCAAAATTGTAGATCAACATAAAGGGAATACTCAAAAAATAGATCCTGATGTACAATAAGGCTTCTGCCATGACACTTTCCGGCGTGCCGGAGGCTTCCAAAACGAGCCGTGCCGTCAACATACCAAGAAGCATCAGAAATACTCCCAAAGCTGCTCCAAAGGTTAAGACCGTATGAAGCATTCCCGGAATCCGTTCCCGTTTCTTCTGACCGATCAGGCTGGCTAACACGGCATTGGGTCCCACCGAAAGTCCCACGATCAGATTGACAAAGATACCTACCAGTGCCACACAGCTTCCCACCGCCGCCAGTGCCTGATCTCCTGCAAATCGTCCAACTACGGCAACATCTGCGGAATTAAAAAGCTGCTGTAAAATACTGCTAAACGCTAACGGAAGGGAAAACAGAATTAATTTTCCTGCAATCCCTCCGTTTAACATATCCATCTCTTTCTCTGTTGTTTTCATGATGTTTTGCCTCCACATTCCCTAACACTGTATCACAATTTATATCAAATAGAAAGTGTGGATATCATCAAAAATTGTATATTAGACCCATACCAATTTCTTTTTCAGATACTGTGGCACTACAGCTCCCGGATCACATCCTCCCGTACCGGATCCATATGCTCGTCAATAAGACCAAAATCCATCTCCTTATAACTCCATGCCGCCCTTCCAATTCCATATTTTTCAAACACCGCATGAATGCTTCGATACCATTTCAGTGTATCCTCCGGGGATGCCAGATTGATCACTCCATATTCCCCACAATATAATGGTACATTTCTCTCCTCTGCAACTGTAATAGCCTCTGCAAACAGCTTTTCAAAGAATTCACTGTCCAGAGCATGGGCAATGTCCTTTGCCGACTCCAGCATTATCATATTATCCGGCAGATACTTCTTTGTACTGTCCAAAAATACAGACATGTCATTATCAAAGGACATCCGGTAATCTGAAGGCATGGTATCTATCCAACCTGCTCCCTGATGCGTAAAGATCAACGGTTCATAGCAGTGAAAATTATAGACAATGTTCTCATCGGCAGGCATTGCCAGATCCTTCACAGCGGTAACACTGTTATTCCAATAACCGCCCACAAGGATCTTTACCGTCGGTGTAATCTTGCGGATACGGCGGATGCATTCCTGTGAAATGCGATTCCACGCATCCATGGTCTTTTCGTCCGTCACTTCATTAAGAAGCTCAAAGGCAACCTGATCTCCATATCCGGCAAATTTCCGGGCAATTTCCTCCCACAGTGTATAGAAATATTCCTGATAGCTCTCTTCCGCAAAAAATCCATGCTCCTGCTCGCCCTTATCAAAGGAATAACCTGCAGTTTTATGAAGATCCAGAATGACATTCAACCCATATTTGCGACACCACTCCACAGCACGCTTTACATAGTCAAAACCGTCCTCCTTAAATGTTCCGTTTTCCTCCCGCAGGACATTATAATCCATTGGCAGACGAAGATGGTCTAACCCCCCTGTACTTAGACGCTTGATTTCTTCCTCCTCAATAAAATGTTCCAGCCGTTCTTTGCTGTAATCACACTGTGACAGCCAGCCACCAAGATTGACACCCTTTTCATATCCGATCCATTTTCTCATCGTGATCACCTTTCCTTTCTTTTTCCTGCATTTATATAAGCGTAATCTGTTTTCTTTTTTACAACTTCATCATAGTATTATTTTGCCGGATATGATACAATAAAACAGATAAATATATCACGATACAGATATAATATTCATTTTCTATTGAAGGAGGCTCTCATACCCATGAACGTCAAAAAAGAACTCCAAAATCTCCTTGCCAAACAGCAGGAGGAAGAATATTTTCATACCTCCATGGAGGAGGAATTTGCCTTCTACCGGGAGATTGCTTCCGGCAATCTGGATATTTTAAAGGGAGATATCGCCGCCCAGAACTGGGAGCATATGGGGACACTATCTGCAAATTTTCTGCAGAATATGAAATATCATCATGTGATCCTGATCGCCATGATCACCCGCTTTTGTATTGAAGGGGGACTGGATCCGGAGCAGTCCTTTACCCTCAGTGATCTTTTGATCCGAAAGGTCGATCAATGCACCGGCAAGGAAGAGCTCACCGGGATCAAGGTCGAGGCTGTCACCGCTTTTACCAATGCCATGCATGAGCTTCGCAAGGGCAAAGCTCTTTCCTATCATGTCCAGCATGGCGTGGATTACATTGTCAGACATATGTCCCACCCTCTTTCGAGCCGGGAGGTAGCTAAGGCTCTGGGACTTCACCCTGAGTACTTGTCAAAGCTTTTCAAAAAAGAAACAGGATATACCCTGCAACAGTATATCCTGCATAAAAAATGTGAAACCTCCTGCTACATGCTGAAAAACAGTACCATCAGCTGCACCGATATCAGTTCCTTTCTGGGCTTTGCCTCCTGCAGCCATTACATCCGCTGCTTCCACCGGGAATACGATGTCACTCCGAGACAATACCGGCGCAATGAGGATCTTACGGATTATTCCAGGCACTAGAATTTCCACTGCTTTTCCGGCATCCTGTACTTCAGGCACTCTGTAATAAAGAGGGAAAACCGGCGTTTTGCCCTTGCTTCCCACCACATTACGAGCATTTTCCGATACATTATTCGGTCACCGCATAATCACTGTCATACATCCGGCGAAGATTCTCCTTACTGTTGTACTGCTCACCGATACAAAACTCCTTGGACCAGGTCATGTAATATGCCCATGGTGTATGTGACTGCGCAAGGCAGTCCACATCCGGCATATAACCGACCTCCGCAAGTGCCGCAACCTTATCGCTGCTTGTCGCTTTGATCAGTTCCCCGTATGCGTCTGCATAGTCTGTCGGCTTATATTCCGGCAGGTAAATGTCCACCGAAACCACATCGACATACGCATCCCCCGGATATCCCTCCGGCAGACGGCAGTTCCATACCCACAACAGATTATCGAGATGCCACTCATTGACATAATAATCATACATCAGAAGATATAATTCTCTGGCAACCTCCGGTCCCTTTGAACCCCACCAGAACCATGTCCCGTCCGACTCATGAAACGGTCTCCATAAAATTGGGATGCCCGCATCGCAAAACTCCTTCAGATATCCGGCAATCACTGCCATATCATGATAAAACGCTTTCCGCTCCGGCGAGCCTTCCTCAAGTACCTTCTCCGGATCAAAATCCGTATGCTCCGCATAAAAGCTCTTGTCTCTTCCGCCAAGTGGCGAGAACCAGTGAAATGAAAATGTCAGAATCCCATCGGATTCCTTCGCCCACTTCATTGCCGTCTTTAATGTGTCCCTGTTTTCGTACACCTCGGTAAGACATGCCTCCCCGGCATCCTTTTCATTGATATTCGGAGAATATGCCAGCAGCTCAAAGCCGCGAAGCTTCGGTGTCTTTCCGGTCACCTCTTTGATATAAGAAATCTCCTCCATCGGATTCGTCTGCGTATGCTGTCCTGTAATAATTCCATGTCCTGCTGTTTTCTCCAGATAGTGAAGAAGCTCTGCCGCTTCCTTCGACGCATTCTTATTTACCGGTTTCTGCATATCACTACATCCCCTTTCCCATACAGACCACACCCGTAAGTCTGCATTTATGACATCAACACATTATTTCCTGTTACATTCTGTCCGTATTTTCGGACACGTTATCCTTCAAAATAAACTTGTGGATCACCTTCGCCACACCATCCTCGTCATTGGATGCCGTCACATAATCGGCAGCTTCCTTGACAACCGGCTGTGCATTCTCCATCGCAACACCAAGTCCTGCATATTTGATCATCGACAGGTCATTAAATCCATCCCCACAGGCAATCATATCCTCCCTCTTGTGCCCTGTCATCTGACAGAAACGCTCCAGTGATGCTGCCTTGTCAATTCCCTTCGGCGTGATCTCCAAAAAAAACGGCTCACTGCGGCTGATGCAGAGCTTGTCCCCAAACTTTTCCTCATAAATCTTCTCGGCCTCTGCCGCCACGGATGGCTCCGCTGTTCCCAGACATTTATTCAGCGGGAAGTCCACATAATCCTCCACACGCTCCATCTGTTTTACCGGAAGATGATTGATATTTTTCTCCACATCGATATATTCATCATAATGCATGCCGGTGATAATATTATTGTCCTCATCATAGGAAAGAAGTCCGATATCCAGCTTTCTTGCAAGCCGGAACAGATCCGGCACAAGCTCCGGCGGAAGTGTCTTCTGATAGATCACCTCATCCGTACTGCAGTCCGTGATCTTCCCCCCGTTAAACGAAAGAATATATCCTCCGTTTTCCTTGAGCTTTAATTCCTCTGCCAAAGGCTCAATGCCGGCAGTCGGGCGCCCGGACGCCAGCACAACCGTGTGTCCCTGTTCCTGTATTTCCATCAGTGCTTTTTTCGTCTCCGGTGTTATTTTCTTTTCTGAATTTGTCAGTGTACCATCCAGATCAAGTACCAATACTTTTTTGTCCATTTTACCAATTCCTTTTTGTGATTTCAAATTCTTTACGCAAACTGGCTGTTGTACAGATTTGCATAGAAGCCGTTCTGTGCCAGCAGACTTTCATGGTTGCCCTGTTCTATAATATTACCGTCTTTCATGACAAGAATGATATCGGCATTTTTAATCGTCGATAAACGATGCGCCACAATAAAGCTTGTTCTACCCTTCATCAGCTTCTCAAAGGCTCTCTGAATACGGATCTCCGTACGGGTATCGATAGATGAGGTCGCCTCATCCAAAATCAGCATTGGCGGCTGGCACAGCATTACTCTTGTGATACACAAAAGCTGCTTCTGTCCCTGGGATAGGTTATCACCATCCTCACGCACCACCGTGTCATAGCCCTGTGGCAGACGCTTGATAAAGCTGTGTGCATGCGTTGCCTTTGCAGCCGCAATGATCTCTTCCTCTGTTGCGTCCGGTTTTCCCATGATAATGTTGTCACGGATCGTTCCATCCTTCAACCATGTCTCCTGCAGCACCATTCCGATGCTGCTTCGCAGACTGGCTCTCGTCATGTTACGGATATCTGTTCCATCTACGGCGATCACGCCCTTATTGACATCGTAGAAGCGCATCAGAAGATTGATCACAGTCGTCTTTCCACAGCCGGTCGGTCCGACAATCGCAACACGCTGTCCCGGTTTTACGGAAAGATTAAAATTCTGGATCAGCTTCTGCTCCGGCACATAGGAGAAGGATACATTTTTCAGTTCTACCGCTCCCTTTACCTGCGTAAGCTCGATCGCATCCGGGCTGTCCGGTTCCTGCGGCTCAGCCTCCATCAGTTCAAATACTCTGGCGGCACAGGCGATCGCATTCTGCAGCTCTGTGATGACGCCGGAGATCTCGTTAAACGGCTTTGTGTACTGATTGGCATAGCTTAAGAAGCTGCTCAGGCGTCCAACGGACAGCATACCGTGAATTGCGAAGAACGCGCCTACAATACCGACTCCGGCATATACCAGATTGTTGACAAAACGGGTTGCCGGATTTGTAATTGAGGAGAAAAAAGTGGCTTTGAGCGAATACTTCTCCAGTCTGCCGTTGATCTCATCAAACTGCTCCAGCGAACGCTTTTCATGACCATATGCCTGCACAACTCTCTGATTACCGATCATCTCATCGATCAGCGCGGTCTGCTCACCTCTCGCCTTGGACTGGAGCTGGAACATGCTGTAGGATTTCTTTGCAATAAAGCCCGCCACAAAAAAGGACAACGGCGTAACAAGAATAACGACAAGTGTAATCCATCCATTGATCCAGAGCATGAAGCCGAGAGTTCCGATGATCGTCATAACACCGGTAAATGCCTGCGTAAAGCCCATCAGCAGACCATCCGCAAACTGATCGGCATCTGCGATCACACGGCTGACAATATCACCTGCTGCATGACCATCCAGATATTTTAACGGTACGATCTGAATCCGGTCCATGGCATCCTTTCGGATATCCTGCACCACATGATAGGTGATGTAGTTGTTACAGATATTCATGATCCACTGCGCGACTCCTGTGATCACAAGAACGATCAGCATCGTCCTCACGATCGGTTTTAAACCGACAAAATCTACCTTTCCCTTCTTCACCATCAGATCCACGGCATTACCGGTCAGGATCGGCAGATACAAGGTAGTTACTACAGTCACTGCCGCAAATATCAGAGACAGTACCACAAGCATTCTGTACTTTTTAATATATTTCATTACCTTAACGAGCGTTTTCTTCTGGTCATCTCTGCTCAGTTCATTTTTCCCTGCCATATATTATCGCTCCTTTCCCTGCGAAGGTGTTGTCTCCTCCGGTTTCTTAAACTGGGAATCATAGATTTCCTTATATACACTGCAGTTTTTTAACAATTCCTCATGTGTTCCCATACCAACAAGCTTTCCATCGTCTAACACCAGAATCTTGTCCGCCTGCTGGATTGAAGAGGTTCTCTGCGAAACAATAAAGATCGTTGAAGTACTTTTCAGACCTGCCAGTGCTTTTCGAAGCTTGGCATCGGTCGCAAAATCCAGTGCCGATGCACTGTCATCAAGGATCAGAACTGAAGGCTTGCGCACCAGAGCTCTCGCAATGGTAAATCGCTGTCTTTGTCCTCCGGAAAGGTTGCGTCCTCCCTGTTCGATCTCATAGTCAAGCCCCTCCGGCTTTCCGGCAACGACCTCTGCCGCCTGTGCAAGCTCAAGTGCTTCGTTGATCTGTTCATCGGTCGCCTCCGGTGCTCCCCAGCGGATATTCTCGCGGATCGTTCCATGGAACAGAACCGCCTTCTGCATAACAATACCGATGTGCTGTCTTAAATCATCCATTCGGTAGGATTTTACATCCTGTCCGTTAATTCGGACACTTCCCTCTGTCGCATCATAAAATCTCGGAATCATATGCACCAGAGAGCTTTTTCCGGAACCGGTTCCTCCGATAATGCCGATCGTCTTTCCCGGCTCCGCCGTAAATGTAATATCCTCGAGGGATTCTCCGCCGGCCCCCTTATATGTCAGGGAAACATGGTCAAACTCAACGCGTGCCGGCGTCACCTCCTGTCCGTTTTCCTCAAAGGACTGACTGCCGTCCTCCAGACTGCTTTCTACCTCAAGCAGTGCCTGTATACGGTTTCCGCATGCCACGCACTTGGTAGACATAATGATCGTATTTGCCATTTTAACAAGCTCGACAAGGATCTGGGACATATAATTGATCAGCGCAACGATCTGTCCCTGTTTGAGCGTACCCATGTCAATGCGAACCGCACCTGTCCAGATCAGTGCAACCAGCGCACCATTGATCATAATGTAGGTAACCGGGTTCATCAGTGCGGAAATACGTCCCACGAAAAGCTGCATTCTTGTCAGAAGGTCATTTTCTCTGCCAAAGCTTTCCCGCTCTGCCTGCTCCTTGTTGAATGCCCGGATCACGCGGACACCGCTTAAGTTCTGTCTCGTCACACCAAGCAGACGGTCCAGATGCCCCTGTACCTTCTGATACATCGGCATGGTGATCAGCATGATACCAAATACAACCAGCGCCAGCAACGGAATCACAACCGCAAATACAAGTGCCGCCTTCACGTCAATGGTAAATGCCATCACTGCCGCACCAAATACGATAAACGGGGAGCGCAGAAACAGCCGAAGAGCCAGATTGGTTCCCGACTGTACCTGATTGATGTCGCTCGTCATTCGCGTGATCATCATCGAAGTTCCCGCCTCATCCATCTCCGTAAAGGATAAGGATTCAATGTGTTTAAATACCGCATGGCGAAGCTTCGTTGCAAAGCCAACAGCTGCCTTTGCGGCAAAATACTGCGCCGTGATCGAACAGGTCAGACCAATCGCTGCCAGAATCAGCAAAAGTCCGCCCATCTTCCAGATATACGGTACATCATTCTGGGAAATACCACGGTCGATCAGCCATGACATTACCAATGGCACAGTCAGGTCAAAGCATGCTTCCAGCAATTTAAACAACGGTCCCAGAATACATTCCTTCCGGTACTCCGTAATATACTTCAATAATTTTTTCATCAGATGCCTCCTAAAAGTAATTTGCCCAAAAGACACAACTTTTATTGTATCGTGTATCTTTGAAAAAAACAATACTCTGCACAAAAAAGACAGTCACACCCCGGCTGCATTCCTGCTGTATTCATGAAATTGGAGATTGCCGGAACACCGATCAAAACAGCAGTATCTTCTAAAAGAGGCGGGGTAAAATACACATATCCTCTCATTTGACATCCCATGACCACCGTGTTATGCTTGCAACAAAAGTCAACTATTGCATTCCGGAGGGCGTTTTCACTTCGCCCCTCTGGGATAAACGATCAGAAATGGAGATCACCATGGAAAATGAAAATAACCAGCAGACACCGCACAAACGCCGTGTCCGCTATAAAGGAAAATATCCAAAACGTTTTGAAGAGAAATATAAAGAATTAAATCCGGAAAAATATCAGGATACGATCCAGCATGTGATCCGCAAGGGAAATACGCCTGCGGGAATGCACATTTCGATCATGGTGCCTGAAATTCTTGATTTTCTGCAGATCAAGCCCGGTCAGACCGGCTTTGATGCCACACTCGGCTATGGCGGTCACACACGCGCCATGCTGGAGCAGTTAAACGGTGAAGGTCATATGTACGCCACCGATGTCGATCCCGAGGAGTCCGCTAGGACAAGAAAGCGTCTGGCAGACCTTGGCTTTGGCGAGGACATACTGACAATCAAGCTGCAGAATTTCTGTACGATTGATGAGATTGCAAGGGAAGCCGGCGGCTTCGATTTTCTGCTGGCGGATCTCGGTGTCTCCTCCATGCAGATCGATAATCCAAAGCGCGGATTTTCTTTTAAAATTGACGGGCCTCTTGATCTACGTCTGAATCAAAAAGAAGGCATCAGCGCCGCCTCGCGTCTGGAGCATATCAGCCGCGAGGAGCTTGCCGGCATGTTTTACGAAAACTCCGACGAGCCCTACAGCGACGAGATTGCAAAAGCGATCACCGAATACATCCGCCGCGGCAATCATGTGGATACGACCACAAAGCTGCGTCAGATCATCGAAGAAACGTTGTCCTTCCTTCCGGAAAAGGATCGAAAGGACACGGTCAAAAAGACATGCCAACGTGTTTTTCAGGCACTTCGGATCGATGTCAACAATGAATTCGAGGTTCTCTATGAATTTATGGAAAAGCTGCCGGACGCCTTAAAGCCCGGCGGCAGAGCTGCCATCCTGACCTTCCACTCCGGAGAGGACAAACTGGTAAAAAAGGCGCTCAAGACCGGTTATAAGGCAGGTATCTACAGTGAATACTCCAAGGATGTGGTACGCCCTTCTGCACAGGAATGTGCACAGAACCCACGGGCACGCTCCACCAAAATGCGCTGGGCAGTCAGGGCATAAGAAAAAGGACATCATCGGAGCAAAAAATCCGGTGTTGTCCTTTTTTGGTACTCAAAAAGTACAAGTGCCATACAGGCGAAAGTTGTATTGTAACTGTGATAGAAAGTAGATAAACATTGTGGCGGAAGTGGAAATAAGGTACAAAACCGCCGGATAAAACAGTGGAAATATGGCGCGATATATGGTAAAACGCACAATAGATACAAAATAACTGCAAAA
>OKRU01002552.1_pt1 | contig 16149 bp, 17 predicted proteins | sample 1601131 | NCBI WGS metagenome assembly OKRU01 (sample SAMEA3541558, study PRJEB24748) | human gut metagenome | biome: human gut; feature: human-associated habitat; material: faeces | place: China | collected 2012 | reverse complement strand
CAGGTGGCAGGTAATTTCCAGGTGGCAATAACCTCTTTGTCGATCAGAGGATTGTAATGTTGCAGGGAGGCTCCGAATCCGGCGTCTTCGAGCATAGTCCAGACGGCCAGTTGATGCATCCCTGAGGTATGCTGGGACCATTGCGGAAATTTTTCATGATATAAAGGGAAAGCTTTCTGTAAACCTTCGATTATAGCGGTGTCCTCAAAAAATAATACCGTACCGTAACCGGCTGCGAACGATTTATTGATTTTTGCTTCGGTAGAAGCATAAGCGGCTGCCGGGATCGTCTTTTTTAGCGTATTCCGGACAATGTCCCAAAGCCGTCGATGCTGTTCCCTCAATAATAGTACCATCCGTGTGGATTGGGAATTGAAAGCAGAGGGAGTATGAAGAGCGGCAAAATCTAAAATTTCCTCGATCTCAGCATCAGGAATTGTGGTTTGATTATCTATCGCGTAATAACTTCTGCGATGCTTTAAAGCTTCTTTAAGGTTCCTTTCCATGATATTTCATTTTATGTTTACACGGTATACGCAAATTTTGCTATCTTTGTGGCGACTTTTCAAAAAAATGTTAGTTATGAAGATGATGGGCAGAAGCTTCGGGGGCTGTTTTTCCGGCAGGGTGACCTGGACTGTGGGCAGGAGGGCCTGCAGGTCGCTGCCGTGGTCGGTGACGAAGGTCAGCGCTCCGGTACGCCACATGGTCAGCGCCAGCACGGCGGCGACACCCGCCACCGCGGACCATAGGTGCTCTGCATCAGCCGCACCCAGATGGTACTCATCACGGTACGGCGGACATCCCGGGGCGGGTCGGTGAGGGCGTCGGCGGTCAGAAGTGCGGTGTAACGGTCGGTGCATTTGTCGCAGTAGGCGAGATGTTCGGCGGCTTCCAGCCGTCCCAGCTCGTCCAGCTGCCCGGCGGTGAGGGCGTGCAGCCCTTCGTCGCTCAGACAGCCGTCTTCACGAAACAATTCCATCTCAAAAGCCCTCCTTTCCGGCGGCGCTCAGCTGCGCGGCCAGCATCTTTTTTGCCCGGAAGACCTGCGCCTCCACTGTTTTCTGGGGCCTGCCGCAGAGCCGGGCGGCTTCGGCGGCGGTGTGCTGTTCCAGCAGCATGAGGCGGCAGGGCGTCTTGTAGGGTTCCCGCAGAGCGAGGATGCGCTGCGTCAGCTCCTCTTCGCCCAGAGCTTCCAGCACCTGCGCTTCCGGCTCGCTGCCGGGCGGTGCGCCCTCAAGTGCAAGCACATCGTCGCCGGGGGTGTTCACCCGGCGCGCCCAGGCGCTGCGTAAGTAATCCTTGGCTTTGTTGGAGGCGATGCGGGCCAGCCATTGCTTTTCGTATCCGGCAGGACAGCGGTCCATGCTCCGCCATGCAGAGAGAAAAGTTTCCTGCGTCAGATCCTGCGCATAGCCCTCATCTGCCACCAGCTGACGGCAGATGGTATAGACGAGGGACTGGTACTTCTGTACCAGCCTGTCAAATTCCAGTGCATTCAATGGCTGCTCTCCGCCTCCTTTCTGCCCGGCATTTCGAGCGCTCTGTCTATCCATACGAACAAGCAGGGCCAAAACCTGCAAAATCGTGGGAAAAATTTTGAAAATGTGGTAAAATGGCCTTATCAAACCTCACAAAGGAGAAAACACGATGGCCTCTGCCACAAAACAGGCACTTCTGGCGGCGCTCTCTGCCGCCCAGGGCGAATGCATCTCCGGCCAGCAGCTGGCGCAGCAGCTGGGTGTGAGCCGCGCTGCTGTCCATAAGGCTGCGGCCGCACTGGCGGCTCAGGGCTATGCGCTGGAAGCCGCCCCCCGGCGGGGCTATCGGCTGGCGGGCGGCGACCCCTTCTGCGCCGAGGCGGTGGGGGAGTACGACGCCCCCATCTACCTCTACGACAAGCTGGAAAGTTCCAACCGCACGGCCAAGACGCTGGCCCTCGAGGGTACGCCCCACGGCACGATGGTGCTGACAAGTCAGCAGACGGCGGGCCGGGGCCGGCTGGGGCGGCGGTTCGAGAGCCCGGCGGGGAAAGGCATTTATCTCTCGCTGGTGCTGCGGCCCGGCCTGCCCATGACCGAGGCGCAGGCCGTCACCATCAGCGCGGCGGTGGCCGTCTGCCGGGCTGTGAAGCGGCTCTGCGGGCTGGACTTGGGCATCAAGTGGGTCAACGACCTCTATTATAACGGCAAGAAGGTCTGCGGTATCCTGACGGAAGCCGGGGCCGACATCGAGAGCGGCCAGCTGGAATGGCTGGTGGTGGGCATTGGCCTGAACCTGACCTCCCGCCCGGAGGACTGGCCCGAGGAACTGCGGCCCATCGCGGGCAGTCTCTACCCCGGCGGGCCTGCACCGGTGAGCCGGGCGGCACTGGCCGGGGCCATCGCCCGGGAACTGCTGGGTCTCTGCCCGGCCTTCGACTGTCTGGACGAGTACCGCGCCCGGTGCTTTGTGCCGGGCCACTGGGTCACGGTCTGCACCGGGACGGAGAGCTACGCCGCAAAGGCGGTGGCCATCGACGACGCCGGGCGGCTCATCGTGCAGCGGGAAGGGGGCCGCACCGAGGCGCTCTGCCACGGAGAAGTGAGTATAAGGCCGTCGCCGCTGGCGGTAAAATAATAAGAATAATATAGAAAGAAAGCATCGGCAGACACCCGGCGAGGGTGCTGCGGATGCTTGTGCTTTAAGTAGAGCGAATGCCTCTCCCTTTGGGAGAGCCTAAGAGCTGAAGGAAAGCTGGTTAAAACACCCCGAAGCACACCAGCCCCAGCACCGCCGCGATGCCGATGACCTTCGGCACACTGAGCTTGAACTTCTGGAGCAGCACAAAGCAGAGGATGCCGATGGCGATGCCCGGCAGGCTGATGCCGCCTGCTTCGGTGATGTAGGTCTGGCGGCAGAGGCCCACCAGAACACCCAGCACCATGCCGATGCAGACAGGCTTGACGATTTTCATGATGTAGCTCATGACCTTGCTGGTGCGGAACTTCTGGAAGAACGCCGCCGCCAGAAGCGTCAGCGTCAGGGTGGGGCTGAGGACGCCCAGGACCGCGAAGACGCCGCCCGGCATCCCGGCGGTCTTGGTGCCTGCAAAGGTGGCGGCATTGACGCCCAGAGAGCCGGGTGTCATCTCGGCGATGGCGATGAGGTTCGTCAGATCGGCGTCCGTCATCCAGCCGTGGGAGGACATTTCATCCATGATGAGGGGGATCATGGAGGTACCGCCGAAGCTGGTGAAGCCGATCTTCGCAAACGCGGCGAAGAGCTGAACGAGGGTCTCAAGCATGGCCATGTTCGCTCACCCCCATCCAGACCAGCGCGATGACCACACCGGCCACCACCAGCGTCAGATTGCTGATGGACGTAAAGTAACAGAGCACAAAGGCGACGGCACAGATGATGATGGGCATCGCGCTGGTCAGAGCATCTTTGCCCAGGGAGATGGCCGCGCCGCCGATGATGGGGGCCACGGCGCACTGGACGCCCTTGAGGGCCGACCAGACCCAGTAGTTATCTTTAATGGCGTCGTAGATGGCCGTCACGATGGTAAGGGTGACGACGGCGGGGATGCACAGGCCGATGGCCGCGCAGATGCCGCCCAGCACCCCGGCCATCTGATAGCCGAAGAGCAGAGTGATGTTCGCCACCATGATGCCGGGCAGGCTCTTGCCCACGGCGATGAGCTCCAGCAGATCGCTCCTGGTCATCCAGCCGCGCTCGTCCACGAACTCCCGCTCCATCTGGGCGATGATGCTCCATCCGCTGCCAAAGGTGAACGCGCCGATCTTGATAAAGTAAAGAAGCATCAGCAGGGCCATTCGTGCGCCGGTGGGGCGCTGCTGTGCGGTTTCGGGTTTTGTTGTCTGCATGAATCCTCCTGAGATACCGGGTTTGCTGTTCTTTTACCTATAAGATACCACAGACGTCCCCAAAAGGCGAATGGAAAAATGGAATGGTTCCCGGTTCCTGTCAGGAATGCTCGTAAGTCATCCAGCTGCCTTTCCATGCGTAGAGGGCCATCAGCACGGCACCCAGCGCCCACGACACCGGGTAGAGGACGAACACGCCCTCGATGCCCGCAAAGAAGGGGAGGGCGAACTGGATCCACACCACACGGAAGAGGCAGAGCGAGATGAGCAGCACCACCATCGGCGGTACGCTGCGGCCGGTGCCGCGCACTGCGCCCGCCATGCCGTGGAGGATGGCCAGCAGGAAGTAGAAGGGGCAGAAGTAGTGCATGGCGCTGCACCCGAAGGCCACCACCGTCTCGTCGGAGGAGAACAGGTGCATGATGGGATCCTGGAACGCCAGCAGTAGAGCACCGGTGCAGAGGGTGTAGAGCACGCCCATGCCCAGCGTGACCCACATGCCATTCTTCACTCGTTTGAGGTTGCCTGCGCCATAGTTCTGGCCCACGAAGGTCGTCGCCGCCATGCTGAAACTGGTGACGGGCAGGATGTTGAAGCCGTCGATCTTCATATAGGCCGCAAAGCCTGCCATGGCGGCGGCACCGTAGCTGTTGACGCTGGACTGCACCAGCACGTTCGAGAAAGAGATGACCATGTTCTGGATGCCGGTGGGAAGGCCGATGCGGATGATGCGGGAGGTCATCCGCTTATCGGGCCGGATGGCGGAAAGCTCCACCTTGTAGTCGGCGTCCACCTTCATCAGAAAACGGAGGCTCAGCACACAGGAGACGAGCTGGCTGATGTCGGTGGCGATGGCGGCGCCCGCCACGCCCATCTTCAGCCCGGCGATGAGTACCAGGTCGAGGATGATGTTGGTGATGGAAGCGCAGGCAAGATAGATGACCGAGCGGCGGGAGTTGCCCGCCGCGTTGAGGATGCCGGCTGCCATGTTGTAGACGACGCTGAACAGCACACCGCCGAAGTAGAGCTTCATGTAAGTCACGGCGTCGCCGAGGACTTCTTCGGGGGTGTTCATCCAGACCAGCAGGCTGCGGCTGACAGCGATGCCGCCCACCGTCAGGATGAGGCCGAGGATGACCGCGATGGCCAGCGAGGTGTGGACGGCGATGCGCGTTTCCTTTTTATCTTTTGCGCCGAGGTACTGGCTCACGACGACGCCGGCGCCGACGGCCACGCCCTGACTGAAACCGATGAGCAGGTAGATGGGTGAGCCGCTGGAACCCACAGCGGCCAGAGCGTTGCTGCCCAGAAAGTTGCCGACGATGATGGAGTCGGCGGTGTTGTAAAGCTGCTGGAGCAGGTTGCCCAGGATGAGCGGCACCGAGAAGAGCAGGATGCTTTTCCAGATGCTGCCCTCGGTCATGAGCAGGGTCTTTTCCTGCTGCGGCTGTGCCGTTGCGGCCATAGTGTCTCCTCCCTCAAAAATGCAGGAATTTCATAGGTATTTCACAATAAACTTAACAATACATCGTTCTGTGCCGAATGTCAAGCAGAACGAAAAAGAAAGCCCTCCGACTTTCCACATCTTGTTTGCAGATTGTTCAAAACTAACTCAAAGAAACTCCATTTTTATCCGGTACAATAAAGGTGCAGTCGGGAAGACAAGAACGAGATCCCCCATCTCCGGCTTTTGACTTTCCATAAATGCCATGCAGGCAGGATTCATGCGCAGCCCCGCAGCGGGTGCCGCGCCCCTAAAAATACTGTCCCCCACCTATGCGAGGCAATAGCCACGGCGGCGGACAGACTACCAACAACCTCCTAGCAGCCGCAAATGTTTAGGAGTTCTCATACACAGGCAGCGCCGCTTTCTCCTCCTTTCCACGGCGCTGCCTGTTTTTGTATTTTGGAGTCAACCTCTCCGTCAGCGCTTACGCGCTGCCACCTCCCCTAACGAGGGGAGGCTTTAAAGCCTTTCCTCTTCGCCAGAGGCTCCCCTCGATAGGGGAGCGGTCGAGCGAATGCGAGACTGAGAGGTTGAAAAAAGCCCATCGCACAGCTGCGCGATGGGCTTTTGACGTTCTTATCGCATATCATGCAGGCGCTCTGCCGGGAGGAAGGCTTGCAGCAGGCTCCATGCGGCGTCGAGGCTGTCGTTCAGCAGATAGGCCTGATTCTGCTGGACATAGAGATAAATGGCGTTGGGGGTGCGGTAGGCCAGATGCATATCGTGCCACGCATACTTGCGGCTTGCCTCAGGCTTGTCCTGCTCGCCGGCCATCCAGACCGACAGTCCGTCGTCGTCCAGCAGCAGCCGGTAGAAGGGGCGGGGCAGGCCCATCTTTTTGATTTGGAGGCTCAGGGAGTGGAAGAACGTCCAGAAATAGACGGCCGGAACGCCCAGCGCCACCACGGCCAGCACCACCGTGAGCAGGGCTGCGCCGTCTTTCTGGCCCACCTGCGACAGGCAGAAGCCGGCAGACACCAGCAAAATGGCCGTGAACGCCAGAGGCCGGTGCCACGCCTTGCGGTGGCGCAGCAGGTCGAAGGCGGCAAAATCGTGGAAGGATGCAGCATCCATCTGGACGGAAACGGAGATCGGCTGAGACATAAAAATACCCTCCTTTTTGGTCATAGTACCATATTATTTTCCAACAATCAAGGATGATATTGCGCAGATGCCCTAAAATGTGCTAAAATAGGACGAAAAAGAAAGTTTATGGAGCGTTCGCTCTGACGGTGGACAGGCCGGATAAGGCGGAAGATGCGCGGCAGAATATCACAGAGAAGGAGGATGGGTGCGTGGGGCGCAGGATGACCCTGAAAGGGCAGATCAGTCTTTGCCTGGCAGCGTTTTTTCTGGCGCTGGCGGGGCAGATATTCTTGAGCTTTTACCAGTCCGGCACCGTGCTGCGGGAACTGGACGACCAGATGGGCAACTTCAACGCCATCAGCCGCTTCCAGAACGGCGTGGAGCGGAGCCTTTCGGCCATGGAAGATTACCGCTGGGAGTACGGCGATGCCAAAGCGCTGACAGAGGAGCTCCACAGCGCCTTTTCCGTCACCAACGCATGGCTCTGGCGCATCGAGAGCGACCTTGGCACTGTGAGTGAAGAGCAGTATCTGCTCTACAATGCCGTTTCCACTACCTACGACAGCTACACCGCACTGGTGGACCAGCTGGAAGAAGCGGTGGCCGCCGGTCAGGACACGAAAGCCGCCCAGCTCTACTATAATAAAATCGTACCCTGCGGCGGCTATCTGCGCCAGTATACCCAGCAGCTGCTGAACACGGCCATCACCGACGCTCAGGGGACTTACACCACCGTGTCGGCCCTCAGCGACCGGGTCAAATGGGTGCAGACCGTCGTGGTGGCGCTCTGCCTTGCGCTGGGCTGCGTCATGGCCTTCTCGGTGCTGACGCTGCTGACCCCGGTGCAGCAGATGATCGGCGCCTCCCGGGAGGTCACCCGGGGCGAGTTCGATTCGCCCGACCTGCCTGCGCCCCGTCAGCCGGAAATGGCCCAGCTGACCGAAGCCTTCAACCACATGAAACATTCGATGGCGGAGCAGGTGACCACCCTGCGGGAGAAAAACGAGATGGAGCGGGAGCTCCACCGCCAGAAGACGGAAGCTCTGGAATTACAGAACCGGATGGAGCGCAGCCGTTTGCAGCAGCTGCGCAGCCAGATCGACCCCCATTTCCTTTTCAACACCCTGAACGTCATTTTACAGACCGCCGGACAGGAAAAAGCCTACCGCACGCAGGCCCTCATCACGGCTCTGTCGCACCTGCTGCGCTACAGCCTGATGAGCAACGACGAGCAGGTGCCGCTGGCCCGGGAAGTGCGCATCGTGGACGAGTATTACTCCATTTATCACGTCCGCTTCGGCGACCGGGTGAAGATGGTGTGGCGCATCTCCGACTCCCTCGATTTGACGGAGACGATGGTGCCGTCCTTCATCTTGCAGCCCATCGTGGAGAATGCCTTCAAGCACGGCATCTCGCCCAAGGAAGAGGGCGGCGTGGTGCGCATCCGCATCAACCCGCTGCGGGATAAGGGGCTGCTCTATATCAGCGTCTGCGACAACGGCGTGGGCATCCAGCCCGAACAGCTGGCCCAGCTGAAAGCCGCGCTGGCCCAGCCCGGGGAGCGCTGGGAGCATATCGGCGTCTATAACGTGGCCGCACGGCTGCGGCTTCTGGATAAACGGGGGCGGCTGGTCATCCGCTCTCACCCGGGCCGGGGAACGGCCATCAGTATGTACCTGCCCCTTGTAGAACTTTTGGAGGAGGATTTGGACGATGATACGCCTGTTGATCGCGGATGACGAAAAGCTGGAGCGGGAGGCGCTTGCAGAGCTGGTCCAGCGCCGTTTTGAGCGGGATGTGGTCCTGGAGGTGGCGGAAAATGGCCGCAAAGCTGCCGACACGGCGGTGCTGTGGGGCGCAGACCTCATCCTGATGGATATTGAGATGCCGGGCATGAGCGGTCTCGATGCTGCCCGCGCCGTGCTGGCCCAGCGGCCTTCCTGCCGGGTCATCTTCGTCACGGCCTACAGCCTGTTCCAGTATGCCCATGAGGCGGTGCATCTGGGGGCCTGCGACTATCTGCTCAAGCCGGTGGACCCCGACGAGCTGGAAGCCTCGGTGCGCCGGGCTATGCGGCAGATCGAGACGGAGCGGAAGCTGGAAGAGCTGGCCGCCGCCCAGCCCCAGCAGGAGCAGACGGAGACCGAAGAAGAGGCGGAAGACGCCCCCGAGGAGAGTGAAAACAGCCAGACGGCCCTTGTCATGGCCCATGTCCGCCGCTACCTCGAGGATAATTATATGTTCGATCTGTCGCTGGACAGCGTGGGCGAGATCCTGCACATCAGCCCGGCCTACCTATCGGCGCAGTTCAAGAAGTACCAGAAGATGAACTTCCTCGACTGCCTCACCGAGCTGCGCATCAACGCGGCAAAGGAATTGCTGGCCGACCCCTTCCGCTCCTCGGCAGAGGTGGCGTCGATGGTGGGCTACGAGGACGCCAGCTACTTCGCCCGGGCGTTCAAGAAACGCACCGGCATGACCCCCACCCAGTACCGTCGTCAGGCCGGCCAGAAGGCAAAGGCCGACCCGGAGGCCGGGCTGTGAGCGGGCGGATGATTTCCCGCCGCAGTGTGCTGGCGCTGGCCGCCTGTACGGCGCTGGGCGCTGCGGGCTGCAGCAAGACGGAAGAGTACAACGGACCGGAGCTCATCCTGCGCTACGCCGAGAACCAGCCCGAGGATTATCCCACTACTCAGGCCGCTCTGGCCTTCGCCGACCTCGTGGCCGAGCGGACGGAGGGGAGGGTCAAAGTCGTGGTCTACAGCGGCGGGGAGCTGGGGGCCGAACAGTGCGTCATCGAGCAGATGCAGTACGGCGGCATCGACTTTTCCCGCGTCTCTCTGAGCCAGCTGGCCGAGTATCAGCCGGCCCTGAGCGTATTGCAGCTTCCTTTTCTCTATACCGACGCGCCCCAGATGTGGCGGGTGCTGGACGGTGAGATCGGCGATGAATTCCTCTCCGGCCTCGGCGCGATGGACCTTGTGGGCCTGTCATGGTTCGACGCCGGTGTCCGCAGCTTCTACACCCGCGAAAAGGTGGAGACACTGGCGGACCTCGCGGGGCTGACGCTCCGGGTGCAGGAGTCGGACATGATGAGCGAGATGATACTGGACCTCGGCGCAAAGCCCGCGCAGGTGGTCTACAGCCGGGTCTATGCAGCCCTGCACAACGCCGAGATAGACGGCGCGGAAAACAACTGGCCCAGCTATGAGGCCATGGGCCACTATGAGGTGGCCCCCTATTTCTTAAAGGATGAGCACACCCGTGTGCCGGAGCTGCAGCTGGCCAGCGAGGCCGCGATGGAAAAGCTGGCAGAGCTGGACGAGCGCTTCCCGGACATCATCCGCACCTGCGGAAAGGAGAGCGCTCTGACCGAACGCCGCCTCTGGGCGGAGCGGGAGGCCAGCGCCGAGAAGCATATGCGGGAATGGGGCGTGGAGGTGACGACCCTCTCTGCCGCCGAGAAAGCCCGCTTCCGGGCGGCAGTCGAGCCTATGTACGCGGCTTTTGAGGAGCAGAGCCGCCTCATCCAGCGCATCCGCGAAGCCTGAAAAGTGCAAGAAATATTACATTGTATTTATCTTGTTGGGCAGTGTGCTGAATAAACTGCACTATGACTTGTGGGAACTGCACAAAAGTGTTTCTCACATTTTTTTGAAAAACAGGACATTTTTCATAAGCCCTTGTTCTGACTTAAAATTTTTGCTAAAGTGTGTACAGTAAATGAACGGACGGTGTGCGACCCGTGCAGAGCGCACCGCCCTGAATGAGGAAAATCTAAGGAGGATTTTATCATGAAGAAGATTTCTCGTCGCAGCTTTCTGGCAGCAGCCGGTGTTTCCGCCGCTGCTCTGGCACTGACCGCCTGCGGTGGCTCCAGCAACAGCACTGCTGCTTCTACCGCTACCTCTGCTGCAGCTTCCACCGCTCCCGCCGGTGATGCTGCAGCTGCTGCTTCCGACCCGAAGGTGACTCTGGTCTACGCCGAGGTCAACCCGCTGGATACCATCGTTGGCCAGACCGCTACCCACTTCAAGGAGAAGGTCGAGGAGCTGACCGGCGGCTCCGTCGTCATCGATGTGCAGGCTTCCGGTGTTCTGGGTTCTGAGAACGACGTTCTGGACGCAATTCTGGGCGGTTCTACCTCCATCGATATGAGCCGTATCTCCGCTTTCGCACTGACCAGCTACGGCTGCAACAAGTCCAAGCTGCTGTCCATCCCCTTCACCTTCGAGAACCGCGCACACTTCTGGAACTTCGCCAACAGCGATCTGGCACCTGAGTTCCTGAACGAGCCTCAGGAGCTGGGCCTGCCCGTTCGTGGTGTCTTCTACGGCGAAGAGGGCTTCCGTCACTTCTTCACGGTCAACCCGGTCTCCGGCATCGCTGATTTCAAGGGCCTGAAGCTGCGCGTGTCCAACGACCCCGTCATGAACGGCATGGTCGAGGGTCTGGGCGCTAACCCCACCGTCGTTTCCTTCGGTGAGCTGTACAGCGCACTGCAGACCGGCGTTGTGGATGGTGCTGAGCAGCCCATCGCAAACTACAAGTCCAATGCATTCCCCGAGGTTGCCAACAACCTGATCCTGGACGGCCACACTCTGGGCGCTATTCAGGCCGTTATCACCGATAACGCATGGGGCAAGCTGACCGAGAACCAGCAGGCTGCCATCATGGAGGCCGGTGCTGATACGCAGGCCTTCAACGCAGACCTGTCCGAGACCGCTGAGAACAAGGTCCTGGAGGAGCTGAGAAGCTCCGGCTGCAACGTTGTGGATGTTGACGACAAGGCACCCTGGCAGGAGGCCTGCGCTAAGGTCATCAGCGAGAACACCTCCGATCAGGCTGAACTGTATCAGCAGCTGCTGGACATGAAGGCATAATTGAAAAAGCCTTTCCTGTTCTGAGATAGTACATAGCCCGGCGGGGGACTACGGGATACGCCCGCAGACCCGCCGGGCTTTTTATAAGAGTATGGAGGAGATCCTATGCCGAAAATCTTTACCACTCTGGATAAGATCAAGCCGGCGTACGACATCACCTACAAAGTGGTCCTGTTTATCTGCAAGCTGCTGCTGATCGCAGATATCCTCATCACTACCATGTCGGTCATCGGTCGTTACGTCTCGTTCATCCCGGACCCGGCATGGTCGGAAGAAGTTGTGCTGACCTGCATGAGCTACATGGCCGTGCTGAGTGCTGCTCTGGCCATCCGCCGCGGTGCCCATATCCGCATGACTGCGTTTGACGTGTATCTGCCCAAAACCGCCGTCAAAGCGCTGGATATTCTGGCCGATCTTGCCGTGTGCATTCTGGGTGTCATCATGATGGTGGTCGGCTGGAACTATGCCACCACTCTGGGCGGCCGCGGCTTCTACGTGTCCATGCCCTGGCTGAGCCGCTTCTGGATGTACTTCCCGGTGCCGCTGGCCGGTGTTGCCATGATCATCTTTGAGATCGAGGCACTGTACAACCACATCAAGGGCATTTTTGTAAAGGAGGAAGTGTAATATGACAGTTCAGACACTGGCAATCATTGTCCTTCTTGTCAGCTTCTTTGTAATGATCTTCCTGCGTTTCCCCATTGCATACGCCGTTGGTCTTTCCAGCGTGCTGTGCATGATGGTGCAGGGTCAGGCACTGACCGATGTCTGCCGTCTGATGGTCAAGGGCATCTCTTCCTTCAGCCTGATGGCCGTGCCGTTCTTCATCACCATGGGTGTGCTCATGGGCTCCGGCGGCATTTCTGAAAAGCTGATCGCTCTGGCTGATGCCTGCGTGGGCTGGATGCGCGGCGGCATGGCAATGGTCAACATCGTTGCTTCCTACTTCTTCGGCGGTATTTCCGGTTCTGCATCTGCAGATACCGCTTCCATCGGCTCCATCATGATCCCCATGATGGTCGATCAGGGCTACGATGCCGACTTCTCCACTGCTGTTACCATCACCTCCTCCTGCGAGGGTCTGCTGGTTCCTCCGAGCCACAACATGGTCATTTATGCCACCACTGCCGGCGGCATCTCGGTCGGCAGCCTGTTCCTGGCAGGTTATCTGCCCGGCGCTCTGCTGGCCATCGTCCTGATGATCGGTTCCTACATCATCTCGGTCAAGGAAAATTACCCCAAGGGCTCTCCGTTCAGCATCAAGGGCTTCGTTAAGCAGCTGGGCACTTCTATCTGGGCACTGGCCGCTGTTGTCATCGTTGTGTTCGGCGTTGTTGGCGGTGTGTTCACCGCTACCGAATCTGCAGCTATTGCAGTTATCTACTCTCTGTTCGTGTCGGTGTTCGTCTACAAGGGTCTGGACTGGAAGGGCGTCTGGCATGCACTGGATGAGTGCGTGAACACTCTGTCCATCGTGCTGATCCTGATCGCTACCTCTGCAGTCTTCGGCAACTGCCTGACCATGCTGCATGTGCCGGATCTGGCTGCAAATGCCATCACCAGCGTCACCGATAACCCCTACATCATCGCTCTGCTGATCGACCTGATCATCTTGGTTCTGGGCTGCATCATGGATATGGCTCCCATCATCCTGATCGCTACTCCCATCCTGCTGCCCATCGCAACCTCCATCGGCATCGATCCCATCCAGTTCGGTATCATCGTGGTTCTGAACTGCGGCATCGGCCTGCTGACTCCTCCTGTCGGCGCTGTGCTGTTCATCGGCTCTGCCGTTGCAAAGCGCCCGATGGAAAAGGTCGTCAAGGCGACCCTGCCGTTCTACCTGTGCATGTTCATTGCACTGCTGCTGCTGACCTTCGTGCCCGACATCAGCCTGGCGATCCCCAAGCTGCTGGGCGGCTACGTCAGCCCCATCACCAACCCGCTGGGTCCTGTGTTCATCCACTGATGGCCTGACGGCGTAAGGTAAAACCGTTAAAGTCCTCTGCATGAAAGTGCAGGGGACTTTTTTGTATGCTAAAAACTTTATTTTCCCTCTTGCATTCTGTCGGAATCGTGCTATAATAGTAAGGCAATCGTTTCCAAGGCCGCTCGACGGGGTAGCCGATATTGAAGGTTGTGATGGGCACATACATTCATAATATGGCCCCAATAAGTCAGAACCAGAAATGAGGTGAAAAGAATGAAACAGGGTATCCATCCGAACTACGTTGACTGCACCATCACCTGCGCATGCGGCAACGTCATCAAGACTCGTTCCACCAAGCCCGAGATCCACGTCGAAGTTTGCTCCAAGTGCCATCCTTTCTACACTGGCAAGCAGAAGCTGGTTGACACCGGCGGACGTGTTGAGCGCTTCAACAAGCGTTTCGGCCGTAAGTAATTATGGTTTTCTGAGCACCGTTTCCTTTGGGAAACGGTGCTTTTTTGCTGCCTTTTTGGCATATGAAAGGGCGGCCTTAATCATTCTTAAGAATTCTTTTTGCATCCCACCACAGGATTGTCTTAATTTTTACACATTTTCCGTCTAAAATATACCAGCATTGAACTAGATGAAAAAGGAGCGTTTGCTGTGATCGAAGTATCGCATCTGAGCAAAAAGTATGGCACGCACCCTGCCATTGAAGATTTGTCCTTTACGGTGGGCGACGGCCAGATCTTCGGCCTGCTCGGCCCCAACGGCGCGGGCAAATCCACGATCATGAATATCCTCACCGGCTACCTTGCCCCCACCTCCGGTAAAGTGAAGGTGGCGGGCTTCAGCCTGCCGGAGCAGGCCCAGCAGGCCAAGGCCTGTGTGGGCTATCTGCCCGAGCAGCCGCCGCTCTACCCGGAAATGACGGTGCAGGAATATCTGGATTTTGCTGCAGAGCTGAAAGGCATCAAAAAGAAGGCCGACCACAAAGAACAGGTGCGCAAAGCTGCCCGCCGCACCGGGTTGGAAGAGGTGCTGCCCCGGCTCATCCGCAGTCTGTCCAAGGGCTACCGCCAGCGCGTGGGCATTGCGCAGGCACTGCTGGGCGCGCCGCAGCTCATCATTCTGGACGAGCCTACCGTAGGCCTTGACCCTGCACAGGTCATCGAGATCCGCAGACTGATCCGGGAGCTGGGGAAAAGCCACACGGTCATCCTGTCCAGCCACATCCTCAGTGAGGTGAAGGCCGTCTGCGACAAGGCGCTCATCCTGTCGCAGGGGCATCTGGCCGCCGTCGTGGACCTTGCCGCCGAAGAGCGCGATTTGGAAGAGCTCTTCCTTGAGCTGACGGCTCCGGAAGAGACTTCGGATAAAAAGGAGGACTGATTCGATGCTTGCCATCTACAAGCGGGAGCTGCGCAGCTTTTTTCACGGAATGATGGGCTATGTGCTCACGGCCTTTCTGCTGGCGGCTTCCGGCATCTATTTTCTGGCCCTGAACCTCGGTTACGGCCTGACGGATTTTGGCTACTATACGCTCTACCGCACGATCTTCATGCTGCTGCTCTATTTCCCGGTGCTGGCCATGCGCTCGCTGGCCGAAGAGCGCCGCGCCCGCACCGACCAGCTGCTTCTCACCAGCCCGGTGTCCGTGTGGGGCATCGTGGTGGGCAAGTATCTGGCCCTCTGCACCGTGTTCGCGCTGCCCTGTCTGGCCGACGGCATCATGATCGTCGTGCTCTGGCTGCTGGGCGGCACGGCCTCGGCCTTCGGGGCAAATTTCGCCGCGCTGCTGTGCTATTTCCTGCTGGGCTGTGCGGCCATTGCCGTCTGCGAGTTCTGCTCCGGCCTCACGGAGAACCAGATCATCGCGGCAGTCATGGGCTTTTCGGCTCTGCTGCTGGCCTATATGATGCCCAGCCTCCGCAGTATGTTCAACGCCGGGAGCGCCGTGGCGCTGGTGGTCTTTACGGCTCTGTCGGCGGGAGCCTCCCTTGCGGTGGGCCTGCGCACCCGGAGCTTCACGCTGGGCTGCTTCTTGCTTTGCGGCCCTCTGTGCCGGGCTGAGCGCCCTGTTCCTGCTGCGCAGCGCATGGCTCACCGAAGCGTTCAGTGCTGTCTTGAGCGCCCTCTGCCTGTTTGCGCCCTTTGAGGAGTTCGTCAACAACAGCTTTTCCATCCAGACGCTGGTTTATTATCTGACGGTGCCGGTGCTCTTCCTCTTCTTTACGGCGCAGAGCATCGAGAAGCGCCGTTGGAACTGAGAGGGGGCAGACTATGAAGAAGTTTGAGAAAAAGAGCGCAGGTCCGCTGGAACGGCTGCGGCTGCGCAGCGGCATCTATGCCTCGGCGGTCACGGTGCTGGTGGTCGTGCTGGCCGTCCTGCTCAACCTCATCGTCCGGGCTATCCCGACGAAGTACACCGAGTTCGACCTCTCGGAAGCCGGGCTCTACACCCTCAGCGACAGCTCCAAGGACATCGTCCACGCCCTGACGCAGGATGTCACCATCTACTATCTGGCCGAGACGGGCAGCGAGGACGCCATCATCACAAAGCTGCTGGACCGCTACGCCTCCGAGAGCAGCCACATCAAGTGGGAGACGAAAGACCCCGCCGTCTACCCGACCTTCGCCGCCCAGTACGGCGTGCAGTCGGCTGAGAACGGCAGTCTCATCCTCGTCTCGGGGGAGAAGAGCGCCGTGCTGGCGGCGTCCGACCTCTACGATTATGACTACTCCGACTACTACACCACCGGCAGCTACAGTGTGACCTTTGGCGGCGAAAATAAGCTCACCGCTGCCATCTACCGCATCAACCTGTGCAACAACACTCTCATCTATACTTACTTTACCGTTATCGCTATTAAT
>OKRU01002551.1_pt1 | contig 16150 bp, 10 predicted proteins | sample 1601131 | NCBI WGS metagenome assembly OKRU01 (sample SAMEA3541558, study PRJEB24748) | human gut metagenome | biome: human gut; feature: human-associated habitat; material: faeces | place: China | collected 2012 | reverse complement strand
ATCCGAAAGTTTCTGTTGCGAAACTTTCCGCCGTCTGCGAATACGGCGCATACGTTCTGCCAGTTTTTTATCCAGTTCTTCTGCTGTTTCCCATACCAGTGCTTCCATATCATGCCCCATCTTGTCAGATAATATTTTATCCATTTCACGCGATTTTACTTATTTTTATATAATATATTATCTAATATTTTAGCATATCTCTTCGGGTACCGCAACGTCTCCCTGACTATTTTTCCTATCATACAGTTTTTCCAAAACTGCTCCAATATCCGCTTCCACGCAAATGGATTTCTTTCGGATTTCCTCCGGCGCACAGGCTTCCTTCTTATTTATGCAGGCATAAACTGCATCCGGCCAGGTTGCATATAGATATATCGGCTCCAGTACGCCCAATATTCTTCCAATGTTTTATAAGGGAAAGACGGTAATCGAGGAAAACAACCAAAAGACCAATGAGCAACGAGTTGAGCAGAAAGTGCCCGAAACAATAAATGAGCCTCAGGCAAATACAGAGAAGCAAAACACCCAACCTCAAAAGGAAGAGCAAGCAGCGTACAGTTCCGAGATATTCTATTCCATTAATCAGTTGGTGGTTCCGACCGGAGAAAAACAGAAAATAGATCAACTCTTGGAGTGGGCAAAGAATCATCCGGACGCACGGATTATCGTGACGGGATACGCAGACGCAGGCACCGGCACAGCACAGATTAATCTGAGAACATCCAGAAACCGTGCCCAAAACCTGACTCAATTACTGATCAGATCCGGTATTGATAAAGACAGAATCATTACCGAAGCAAAAGGCGATACAGTGCAGCCATTCAAAGAGAATGACATGAACCGTGTTGTCATCATCTGTACCGATAAAGAGAAGTAAGTTTTCTGAGACGTACGTCTCACCTTTCTGAGTCGTACGTTTCACCGTTGTGAGTCGTACGTCTCAGAGCCGTGAGTTGTACGTCTCAGAATTGTGAGTCGTACGACTCAGAGCGGCGAGTCGTACATCTCAGAAAAGCGAGAGATATTTTAGCCGACTATTACTTCCTCTTTATCACTTGACTATACACTACTTCCTTTTGGTTTTGAAGCTTCAAAAAGTATAATCCGTCTGCCATGCCCGACAAATTAATCTGATTCAATAAACCCGTTACATACTGAGAGCACAGTAATTCCCCTGACATCGAATATAATTGGGAAAAGAGTTCATTACCCTCACTGATATCTATATTCAAATAACCATCCGTAGGATTAGGATAAATATTATACCCTTTTTGTGAACGAGCAAGCGATTCATTGACAGACGGCACTTCACCCTCACCCCAAGTTAATGAAGCAGTAGTTCCTCCGGTTAAAGTGTAGGTAATCACTTTACCTTCCCACACAATATCAAAAGTCTTGGTACTTCCGGCTCCGTTATGTACCACGAGCGCAACAGAACCATCTGAATTTAAAAAGGAAGCATACTTCAATTGATCATCATTACCCGAAGACTTAATCCTATATGCACCATTTTTAATAACTTTCGACATTTGGGCTACCAAATAATAAGATACATTACGAGTAACGGTGGAACCGTCTACAGTCAATGCACCCAAACAGGTGTCACATCCTCCGGGTGTATGCGGTTCCAACTTTGCATTGGCCGCCAGGTTCCACTCCAAAGTAAGACTCGACCAGTTATTTACAGAGCCCAGCATAACAGACTGCATATGCCACTGGAAATCTTCATGAAAAGGCGTATTGATACCTGTATATTGCTCTGTAAAATACACCGGCTTTCCTGTTGCCTGATAAGTTTGTGACATCGCGGAGATATCTCCACCGTACAAATGGAAAGCCGATCCATCCACATAACTGCTGTTATTACACACATAAATAGGATATTCCGTATTATCACAATTATGATCCCATGCAATAATCTTCACATGTTTGAATTCACTATTCGCAATTGCCGGCCCCAGATACCTATTAATAAAATCCACCTGTTGCTCTTTAGTCATATACATACTCGGTTCATTATGCGGATGATGCGGTTCATTTTGAGGAGTTATCGCCCAAATATTAATCCCCTGTTCCTTCATCGCCTCAAAATACTTAATGAAATACTTTGCATAGATATCATACTCTTTCAGTTCCCCGCCGATGTATGAATTGCTTGTCTTCATCCACTTAGGTGGAGACCATGGAGTAGCAATTATTTTAATATCCGGATTAATAGCCACGATTTCTTGCAAAACAGGAATCAAATAAGTCAAATCAGGTCCTTCCAGACTAAACTTACTCAAACTTCTGTCTTCGGGATATTCATGATAACTATAAGAAGAATTACTCAAGTCTGAAGCACCGAGACTAATACGTATTACTTCGCTGCCTATCCCCGTTTGCCTGTTAAACAATTCATTCAAAAGCGCTTTTCGTCTTTCAGCACTTAGTTGGCTGATGACTTCCGCACTTCCTTCTGTTAATGCCCACCCAAAACCTTCTATTTTTTGGTATTTTGTATTCTCGTCAATATATATCTTTGTACCATTCTTACCGGTGCCATCTACAAAATTCAGTTTCGAGTGCTTTTGAAAAAGTTTGGCTTTATCAGCAGACGTTTCCCATGAAGTAACGACTTGAGCTGTTCCAAACTGTGAGAAGAATAAAAGAATAACGAATAAATTTACTACAAGATGATGTTTCATTGTATTAACTTTAAGATGAATATTTAGTTTATCTCGCACAAATATAAAAGAATTAGTAATCATATCTTTCCATTCAAATAAATTGGTGGATTCATCCAAGGCAATAAAGGAAATAAAACCTTGATATATAAATAATTAAGGCAATACCGTTTACTACAAAAAGTGGACTATTCACAGCAAAAAAATAAGGATATCCAATGAACAGATACCCTTATTATCTCCTGAAAACCTTCTATAACCTTATTACTTAATGATCATTTCAACTCAAAACCAACCGTACTGCGAATATCTCCGGAAGAAGCTCCGATGTATGCTTCAAACTTACCGGGCTCTACTACCCACTGCCCTTTTGTATCATCGTAAAAGCTCAAAGCCTCTTTATCTATCGTGAAAGATACTTCTTTCTGCTCACCGGCAGTCAGATATACTTTCTTAAAGCCTTTCAACTCTTTTACAGGACGAGGTAAAGAAGATTTCTTATCACCAATATAAAGCTGTACGGTTTCTGCTCCGGGACGATTACCGACATTAGATAAAGTCACGGTAAAGGTGATTTGGTCATCCTTAGAAATCACTTTCTTATCAGCTACCGCCTTACCATAATCAAAGGTAGTATAACTAAGTCCGTGCCCAAACGGGAACAATGGTTTACTCTTTTGCTTATCCGCCCAACGATAACCGACAAAGATTCCTTCTTTATATGTTACATTTTCGCCATCTCCCGGATATTCACCCAAAGCATGAGCACTATTATCCTCCAACTTAACCGGGAATGTAAACGGTAATTTACCGGAAGGATTAACATCCCCGAACAGAATCGACGCAATGGCATTACCCGCTTCTGTACCACCGTACCAAGCCTCAACTACGGACGGAACATTCTTTATCCACGGCATTGCTACAGCATTACCCGTTACCAACACCACAACCACATTCGGATTGACTTTGGACAGTGCGGCAATCAACTCATCTTGCTCATACGGCAATCCTAAGCTCTTGCGATCATCGCCTTCACAATCCTGATTATCATTTTTATTCAAGCCTCCCACTACAAATACAACATCCGCACCCTTTGCTGCCTTGACAGCTTCTTCACGCAAAGCGGCATAATCAATCTTTTCTTGTTCCGGCACTTTCGCATCTTTCACATCTTGTTCTTTCACGGCAGGAGAGGCATATCCCTGAACATAAGTCACCTCTGCGTCTTTTCCTACACGAGACTGAATCCCGGCCAGCGGAGATACTTCATATTTTGCTTTCAAAGAAGAAGAGCCCCCTCCTACTGTCATCTTTTTAACTGCATTCTCGCCTACCACAAGTATTTTCTTTACCTTATTTAAGTTCACAGGCAATACATTTCTATCATTTTTCAAAAGCACAATGCCTTCCTCTGCAATCTGCCTGCCGGCAAGTGCATGCTCTTTTGTTCCGAATGAACCATAAGGACGATTATGATCCATATTCGTCCGATACACCAAACGAAGAATGCGACGGACTTTATCATTCAGCTCTTTCTCCGTTACTTCTCCGGACTTCAATAACTTCAAATAAGGATTTGCAAGGAAATAATTATCATAAGCATTCCTTGCTCCCCAATCCAAGCCGTTGGTCCAACTGCCAAACTCCATGTCAAGACCATTATAAATAGCCTCCTTTGTATCGTGAGTGCCTCCCCAGTCAGAGACAACAACTCCGTCAAATCCCCAATCACGTTTTAAAATATCATTCAGCAGATATTGATTGTGACAACAGTGTTCACCTTTATATTTATTGTAAGACCCCATGATAGCCCATGCCTTACCTTCTTGAACAGCAGCCTTAAATGCCGGTAAATAAATCTCGTATAAGGCACGGTCATCAACATTCACATTTACATGGTCACGATCTATCTCCTGATTATTCAACGCATAGTGTTTAACGCAGGCAGCAACACCATTCGATTGTACCCCTTTAATATAAGGAACTACCATCACCGATGCCAGATAAGGGTCTTCTCCCATATACTCAAAATTACGTCCGTTCAACGGAGTGCGATAGATATTAACTCCCGGCCCTAAAAGAATATTCTTATTCCTGTAACGGGCTTCTTCACCAATACTTTTACCATACAGATAAGATACTTCCGGATTCCAAGATGCAGCCAAGCAGGTTAATGCCGGAAAAGCGATACAAGAATCATTTGTCCAATTGGCACCATACCATTCATCCCACATTACTTCCGCACGAATACCATGAGGACCGTCACTAGCCCAATTCTCCGGGATTCCCAACCGAGGTACTCCGGCTGAACTAAACTTAGACTGAGCATGTGTTATTGCTACTTTCTCTTCTACGGTCATACGGGAGAGAGCATCTTCCACTCTTTCCTCAATAGAACGTGAAGTATCCAAATAAACCGGAATATTTTGTTGAGCCTTTACTACACCCAACAAAAATAAGCATCCCGTAATTGACATTAATCTTAAATTCATCTTCTTTACTATTTTACAATCAATCATATTTATCTACTAAGTACAGCCAACAGATTTACTTCTACAAATATATCTTGATATGTAGTTATTTCCTATACAGTGAAATACAATAGTGGAATACAAAGGAGGTAAGACAGGCATAAACGGTTATTTACTAACAATTTACGTCAAAACGGAATTACTTAAAAAGTGGATAGCTACGAGTTGGGAAAGGATACCTTTATTTACTGAAAGAACCTATTTGCATCACCTGACTTTCAAAATCGTCACGAGAAATCTTCGCTTTATTCTTCACCTTAGCACGATAGTTATAAATCGTATTCACAGAATAGCGCAAGAACTCAGCTATTTTAGAACTGTCACTAATACCTAAACGAATTAGGGCAAAAATACGCAGCTCCGTATTTAATAGCTCGCCTTTCTTAAGAACAATATGTTCTTCATCAACTAATAAGGCATTAAACTCTGCCACAAAATCAGGATACAGGAACAGGAACGTAGTATCAAAATTCTGATAAAACTCTTTTAATTCTTCTTCTGTAATATTAGAAGCCCTCGTTATCTTATAAAGTTCCGCACTTTGACCGGACTGAAGCTTCTTATTAACCATCCTGCGATAGGCTTCCAATTTATCTATATAAGTAGAACACAAAGTCATAAATCGACCAATATACTCTTCCTTAACATGATTAGACTCTGATAATCTGAAATTAAAATCTTTCAAACAACCATTCATTTCCGATAACTCATGGTTTAAACCGTTCAATTGTTTGTTTGCAACCTCTAAGTTATTACGCGCTATAGCCAATGAACGCATCTGCTTATAAATATAGACAATAGACACCAATAAAAAGAGAGATAATACGCTTATCAGTATCAAATAGAAACGCAACTGTCTACTTTTTCTCTCACTCTCTAATTGATAAGTGTTATTAATAACGGAGAGGACTTTAGATATTTGCTCTACACGCAAACGTGCATTATAAATTTGAGACTCTTCCCACGAAAAGCAGATATAATTATATGCTCTATTTATATCTCCCTCTTTGTAAAGAATATCTGCTAACGTCCACAAAGAAGCCTGATCTTTTATCCCTGATTTTATATCCGATAAAGCTGATAAAATAAGATATTTTTTAAATTGCTCCACATCATCTTGACAACGATACAATAATGCCCTATGAAAAGCGACCAAAGCATATTCCATAGAGCCAAAATCACATCTTTCCAAACGAATATCATTAATAGCCTCCGCCTTATCAAATTCTTCATTATCACGATATACAGCTTCTTGCAGACTTAAATACAAATCCGAGTCTTTATCTAGTATCTTTAATAAAACGTCTTTATAGTTCTTTGATTTCTCTGCGTATTCCACAGCTTTTCTTTTATCCTGAGAATAGGAAGTCAATTCACCGTATGCACGATCACAAGATATATAATAGTCTATCAATAAAGCAGAGTCTAATGTCGCTACATCCACAGCGTCAAGAATATCAATAGACTCTTTATACATCCCTGTCGAAGCCAATACATAAGCTAATTGAAATTTTGTTTTATTCTGCCGGTACCTATCATGCATTACTTCAGACAAATCAAGGTTTTTATATAAATAATGTATCGCAGAGTCAGATATATAAGAACGATATTCTTCATATAGTTCTTCATTTAGCCGGTAAATAATTTCTTGGGGTAGTCCGGCCTTAGCAACATTCTCTTTCAAGAGAGAAAAACGCTTAACCTTTATATTTTCATATATCTTATGTTCTTGAATCGTTTTATCCAATACCAATAACAAAGAGTCTATTTCATTTCTTGCAAAGACACCTAAAGTAAGAGAAAACAATATTAGATAAATGGCTAATCTTTTCATATACTATACATAAGCACTGACAAAGATAACCAAATATATTAAATGGGAAAAAGACCGGTTAGGGAAAGTTGGGCTCACCCGATAATTATTTAGGGTAGTAAAATCGTTTTTCAGCATACGGTCCTTTGCTTACAAACTCCTATCGTTTGCAAACAAAGGACCGTATGTTTGTCTTCAAAGGACCGTATGTTTTTTATCAATAGAGAAACGCCATCTCCGAGTATTTCAAAGATGGCGTTATTATCTATTTGGGAATTAACTATTCTCCGGGCGGAGTTTACGTACTACAGCACCGGCTTGCCACATTTCACTTTCACGAAGTTGGCGAAGTTCTTCATTCAATTTTTCACGATAATCAGGTTGTGAGTTGGAATCAATAGAACGTTGCGCTTCATTTCCACAGGCTACTTCAGCATATAATTTTTGGAAGACTGGTTTTGTAGCGTCATGGAATGGACCCATCCAATCCAATGCTCCCCTCTGTGCCGTCGTAGAACAATTTGCATACATCCAGTCCATACCGTTCTTTGCAAACAATGGCATCAGTGATTGAGTCAATTCTTCCACAGTTTCATTAAAGGCCTCCGAAGGTGTATGTCCGTTCTCACGCAACGTTTCATACTGTGCCAAAAGCAAACCTTGGATAGCTCCCATCAAAGTACCGCGCTCTCCTGTAAGGTCTGAATAAACTTCACGTTTAAAAGTGGTTTCAAATAAATAACCGGAACCTACCCCGATTCCCAAAGCTATAACACGATCATACGCTCTCCCTGTCGCATCCTGGAAGATAGCATAAGAAGAGTTCAAACCACGCCCTTCCAAAAACATGGTACGAAGAGATGTACCGGAACCTTTCGGCGCAACCAAAATAACATCTACATCAGCAGGAGGAATAATACCTGTACGTTCTTTATAAGTAATAGCAAAGCCATGAGAAAAATAAAGAGCTTTTCCCGGAGTCAGATGTTTCTTTACGGTTGGCCATACTTCTATTTGTGCAGCATCGGAAAGAAGATACTGTATAATCGTACCACGTTTAAAAGCCTCTTCAATATCAAACAGCGTTTCTCCCGGAACCCAACCGTCAGCTACAGCTTTTTCCCAAGTCTTGCCACCTTTACGCTGACCTACAATCACATTAAAACCGTTATCACGCAGATTTAAAGACTGACCCGGTCCCTGAACACCATAACCGATTACAGCTATTGTTTCATTCTTCAATACTTCACGTGCTTTCTCCAAAGGAAACTCTTCGCGGGTTACTACATTTTCTACAACACCGCCAAAATTCATTTGTGCCATTTTCTTCTCGTTTTTAAATATAAACCTATTAAACAAATATCACTTTACTACGGCAAACTATTTCATCACCGTTCTTTTTAACCTCAATATTATATTCATATTCATTTTCTTCTTCCTTAAAGAATGCAAGTGTATCCCCGTAATAACTCTCTGCCACATAAGCCATTTCAAAACGTTTAATTCGTTTTTCCTTAAAGACTTCTATAGGAAAGAGGTCAAGAATATGCTCTATATATTTGATACTGTTCACATGACCATTAATATCAATATCACTATATTTTGTTTGATAATCAGTAGATACGGCTTTATCACTGATTTTAATTCTGCCCGGTTTCTCTATCGGACACTCCTTGTCACATACATAATCAACTATACTTCCCCCATGAAGCGTCAGCAAATCTGCCGGTTTACGGGTTTCCATACTTATCATAGCCCATACGGAACGCGCATAACCAATCGTTTTACCATCTTTATTCAAAATAGAGAAATTACGATCAGTGAAAAGACGATATACATTCTCCACCCAAGTCTGCACACTAAACGATTCATATTGAAACGGCAGTTCTTCCAGTTCTATTGCTAAACGGGAAAGTACCCATGTATAATGGTTTTCATTTAAGGAAGCAATACCGAATCCTCTATCCGCAGCATGAAAGCCTGCACAATTCAATAAATGATTGCCAAGCACACTCATCGTCAGATGACCTGTAAAATCTACATGGAAAGGCTCTGCTACAAAATCATATGTACCTACCTTATTTCTTTTTTCCTCTGTCATATCTAAATATTTTTATTTTTTTGATATTTCGCTTCACGGTCTGCAAGATACTCATTTACTCTTTCAAAACAACTGGTGGTAATGGCAACCCGTCCCGAACGCACAAATTGCAATACACACTTCAGTTCCTGCAATTCCTCATAAAGTGAAGTTATATCTTCACTTACTCCATTCTTTTCTACAATTGCAAACACAGGATTAACCTCTACAATACGTGCATTATATTTTCTTATAACTTTAGATGCTGTCGGATTTTCCTGAAATATGGGTGTAGAAACCTTATATAAAGCTATCTCATGGAAATAGATCTCATCGTCCGTAAAATAATGCGCTTGCAGAACATCGATTTTCTTCTCGATTTGCTTTGCTACCTTTTCTATCGTATCCTGATCCGTCCAAGCTGTTATCGTATACTTATGTACCCCTTTAATAGAGGATGCCGATACATTAAGACTTTCAATGTTTATCTGACGACGAGTGAATACAGCAGTCACTTGGTTCAATAATCCGGCAATGTTTTCCGAATGAACGATCAATGTATATAATTTCTTATTGTCCATATTTATTTTGTCACCGTTTTAAAGTCTAACACTCCATTAACATTTGATTTACAGAACCTCCCGGAGGTGTCATCGGTAATACGTTTCCTTCTTCTATCACACAAGCCTCTAATAGATAAGGACCATCTGTCGCCAGCATTTCCCTGATCGCCTCATCTAATTCCTGTCTGGATAGTACCCGTTTCGCAGGAATATCGTATGCTGAAGCTATTTTTATATAATCAGGATTCATCATCGGAGTAAAAGAATACCTGCGGTTAAAGAACATAGCCTGCCATTGACGTACATTTCCCAGATAATTATTATTCAATAAAATCATCTTAACCGGAGCTTTCTGTTCCATAACAGTTCCAAATTCTTGTATGTTCATTTGTAATCCTCCGTCACCCATAAAGACGCATACAGTTCTATCCGGCCTCCCAAAAGTAGCACCTATGGCGGCAGGTAACCCGAATCCCATCGTTCCCAATCCACCGGAAGTAACGATACTTCGGTTCTTACTATATTTAAAATAACGCGCAGACATCATTTGGTTTTGCCCTACATCCGTGACAAGAACAGCCTCATTATTGGTAGCTTCACTCACAGCACGCACTACCTCGCCCATATTTAAAGTATCACTTGCCGGATATAGTTCAGGTTTAATAACCTTTTCAAATTCTTCCTTTTCATAAGAAGAGAAGCTATCCACCCATTCTTTATGATTATTAGGTTCAAGCAATTCCGTAACAGCTTTCAAGGTCTCTTTGCAATCACCCAAAACGGCAATATCCGTCTTTACATTTTTATCTATTTCAGCCGGATCTATATCAAAGTGTATGATCTTTGCTTGTTTGGCATAGGTGTCTAACTTACCCGTTACACGATCATCAAAGCGCATCCCGACAGCAATCAGCACATCACATTCATTCGTTTTAACATTGGGAGCCAGATTACCATGCATGCCTAACATACCCTTATTTAAAGGATGTGCAGTAGGCAATGCCGACAAGCCAAGCAACGTACATCCAACCGGCAAATCCGCCTTTTCTACAAAGGTACGAAGTTCATCCTGTGCATTTCCCAGTTCCACTCCCTGGCCTACCAATACCAAAGGACGTTTGGCTTGATTTATCAATTCAGCTGCAACCATAATCGCCTCTTTATCCACATCCGGAACCGGAACATAACTGCGGATAAAATCGAGCTTCGCAGGCACATATTCCGTTGTTTCGACTTGAGCATTCTTTGCAAAATCCAGCACTACAGGTCCCGGACGTCCGCTCTTTGCTATATAGAAAGCCCGAGCTACCGCCCAAGCCACATCTTCGGCCCGGCGAATCTGATAGCTCCACTTTGTTATAGGCTGCGTAATACCCACCAAATCAACTTCCTGAAAAGCATCTGTACCAAGGAAAGCCGTACCAACCTGACCGGCAATAATCACCAGTGGAGTACTGTCAATCATAGCATCTGCAATACCTGTTACCGTATTGGTAGCACCGGGCCCGCTCGTTACCAAACAAACTCCGACTTCACCGGAAACCCTTGCAAATCCTTGTGCTGCATGCGTAGCTCCCTGCTCATGGCGAACCAATATATGGTTCATCCTGTCCTGATGATCAAATAAAGCATCGAATACCGGCATGATAGACCCTCCGGGATATCCAAAGATAGTTTTAACTCCCTGATACTCCAAAGAGCGCATCAAAGCTTCCGCACCTGAAATTATCTCTTTATCCATACTCTTCCCTTTTAATCTATTAATCTCACAGCCCCTTTATCAGCCGAGCTTACCATACTTGCATAAGCTTTCAGACTTTTAGGAACATTACGTTTCCTTGTGACAGGCGTCATCGGGCGGGCTGACAATTCTTCATCTGTCAATTTTACATTAATCGTTCGTTCCGGTATATTTATCTCAATTATATCCCCATCCTGAATTTTACCGATATTTCCACCTGCGGCAGCTTCCGGCGAGATATGCCCGATACTCAGGCCGGATGTTCCTCCGCTGAAACGCCCATCGGTTATCAAAGCACACTCCTTGCCCAGATGCTTCGATTTTATATAAGAAGTGGGATAAAGCATTTCCTGCATACCGGGACCGCCTTTAGGACCCTCATGGGTAATAACTACCACATCTCCACTCACTACCTTTCCCCCTAAAATACCTTCACAAGCAGCTTCCTGCGAATCAAAAACTTTTGCCGGGCCGGAGAATTTCCAAATACTTTCATCCACTCCCGCTGTCTTAACTACACATCCGTCTTGTGCTATATTACCTTTTAATACAGCCAACCCTCCGTCTTTCGAATAGGCATGTGCTACATCACGGATACAACCATTGATACGGTCTGTATCCAACTCCTTATAATAGGCATTCTGTGATCCGAGTACAAGATTAAACTTACCGGCAGCCGCACTTTTATACTTCCCAATCGCCTCTTCAAGCACATTCGGACTGACAATACTATACTTATCAATTGCTTCCGCCAAGGTCATTCCATCCACACGGCAGACCGTAGTATCGATTAATCCTGCTTTTGCCAGTTCATCCAGAATCGCCATAATACCTCCGGCACGGTTTACATCTTGTATATGATATTTCTGCGTATTCGGAGCCACCTTGCATAAACACGGACTTTTACATGAAAGCATATCGATATCATCCATTGTGAAATCAACTTCAGCCTCATGTGCAACCGCCAACAAATGCAGTACGGTATTCGTAGAGCCTCCCATAGCTATATCCAAGGTCATTGCATTCAAGAATGCCTGACGGGTAGCAATACTCCGGGGAAGTACACTTTCATCACCCTCCTCATAATATTTATAGGTATTCTTCACAATCAGTTTGGCCGCATCTTCAAATAGTCTCGTTCGGTTTTCGTGAGTAGCGACAATGGTACCGTTGCCCGGTAGTGCCAATCCGATAGCCTCATTCAAACAGTTCATGGAGTTTGCGGTAAACATTCCCGAACAACATCCGCATGAAGGGCACGCCCGCTGCTCTATCTTGGCTACATCCTCGTCACTGACACTTTCATCGGCTGATTTAATCATTGCATCTATCAAATCCAAATGTTGTCCGTCCAACTCTCCGGCTTCCATCGGACCACCGGAAACAAATACAGTGGGAATATTCAATCTCATTGCAGCCATCAGCATTCCCGGAGTAATCTTATCACAATTAGAGATACAAACCATTGCATCCGCTTTATGTGCATTGACCATATACTCCACACTGTCGGCTATGATATCGCGGGAAGGAAGAGAATAAAGCATTCCGTCGTGTCCCATGGCTATACCGTCGTCAATGGCAATGGTATTGAATTCCGCAGCAAAACAACCTAGCTTTTCTATTTCGGCTTTCACCTTCTGCCCTATCTCATGGAGGTGAACATGCCCCGGTACAAACTGTGTGAACGAATTCACGATTGCAATAATCGGCTTACCCAACTGCTCCCTTGTCATACCGTTCGCAGCCCACAGAGCTCTCGCTCCCGCCATCCGGCGTCCTTGTGTACTGAACGAACTACGTAACTGATTCTTCATTTTACCTTAAATCCCTTTTTAAATTAAAAAGCCTCTCTCATCCATGTGAGAAAGGCTTTAAAATATATCTTTTTACTATACAATTACATATACAACCTTCCTCACGATCTTGATGGAATCACCACGACGCGAATAATATGCAGAATTGCCAGGTTAATGGATGTTATTGTATTCATACTTTCTATCTCTCGTTTTCTTAATTATGTTGCAAAGGTAAGGCTTCTTTTATAATATGCAAACAAATTGAAGAAAAAAATCATATAATAATTATCATTTGAAAGTAAATAGAATATTATTGCCTTATTTTATCACTAAAACAGTTCTTTTATCTCAAAAGAGAAAAAAGTAAAAAGCTCTCTTTTTGAAACTCTTAGTCTTATAAATTGTTCTATCTTTGTAAGAAAAATGAGCTTATGGAATATAACTTTGATGAAATCATAGACCGAAAAGGTACCGATGCCGTAAAAATAGAAGGTTTATTAAGTAACTGGGGACGAACGGATTTATTACCGATGTGGGTAGCCGATATGGATTTCCGTACAGCCCCAGCCGTGACAGAAGCACTGAAAAAGCGAGTAGAACATGGTATCTTCGGTTATGTCCGCGTGCCTGACAGCTATTATCATGCGGTAATCCACTGGTTCGGCAGACGTCATAATTGGAAAATAGAGAGAGAATGGATAATCTATACAACTGGAGTAGTACCGGCTTTATCAGCAGTAATAAAAGCCCTGACGAATCCTGGTGATAGAGTCCTGGTGCAGACTCCGGTGTATAATTGCTTCTTCTCTTCCATCCGTAATAATGGTTGCGAGATGATTTCAAATCCATTGATCTATGAGGATAACACCTATCGGATTGATTTTGACGATCTGGAGAAGAAAGCGGCAGATCCGAAAGTAAAATTACTGTTGTTGTGTAATCCGCACAATCCGGCCGGAAGAGTCTGGAGCAAACAGGAATTAATACGTATTGGTGAGATTTGCCTCCGGAATGATGTATGGGTGGTATCAGATGAGATACATTGTGAACTGGTCTTTCCGGGACATACTTATACACCTTTTGCATCTCTTTCAGAAAAGTTCCGGATGCACTCCGTCACTTGCACATCACCCAGCAAAGCTTTTAACCTGGCCGGGCTTCAGATTGCAAACATCATTTCCGCTGATGCAGATATACGCGAAAAAATAGATAAAGCCATTAATATCAATGAGGTTTGTGATGTGAATCCGTTCGGAGTGGAAGCGTTAATGGCCGCCTATAACGACGGTGAGGAATGGTTGGAAGAACTGAAACAATACCTGTTCGCCAATTACAATTATTTGAGGGCATACTTCGCTGAATATCTTTCTGAATTTCCAGTGTCGATGTTGGAAGGCACTTATCTGGTTTGGGCAGACTGTTCGGTACTGAATCAGTCATCGGATGAGACAGTGAAAACCTTGTTGGAGAAAGAAAAACTTTGGGTGAACGAGGGCAGCTTGTACGGAGAGGCCGGTGAAGGATTTATCCGTATTAATATCGCCTGTCCGCGACAGCAGTTGATAGAAGGATTAAACAGATTGAGGCGGGCTTTGAAATAATAAAATAATTGTCAATTTATTGAGAGTTCCTCCTTCTCACTCCCTGTAAATACGAATAAAAAGAAGTAATATGGAAAGTCAGAATCGCTCGAACAGGTAAGACGGGAAATCTGTAATAATGGTACTAACTTCTGTAATTTGTATCAGTCTTGTAAGGCTATAACTTCGTATTTTTGTGTTATTAATTTTAAAACAATTAGACTATGAACATGAAGAAATTAATTGTTACTTTAGTAGTTGCATTAATAACGTTTTTCGGATATAATTCATTAAATGCACAGAATATGAAAAAAGAAGAAGTACCTCAAAACATCAGCGCATTTCCGATAGGAGAGGAGAATGTAGGATTCAAACAATATTTTACGGGGGAATCCTGGCTGGCGCGACTGACTAGTAACAAAGACTTGAATGTCCCCATGTCCAACGTTACTTTTGAACCCGGTTGCCGCAATAACTGGCACAGCCATACGGGTGGACAAATCCTGATTGCTGTCGGTGGTGTAGGATATTATCAGGAACGTGGTAAGGCGTCACGCCGCTTGCTTCCCGGTGATGTGGTTGAAATCGCTCCGAACATAGAACATTGGCACGGTGCCGCCCCCGATAGCTGGTTCTCGCATCTGGCTATCGAATGTAATCCGCAAACCAACAAGAATATGTGGCTGGAACGTGTGAGCGACCAACAATATGCCGAAGCTACAAAAGACAACGTGGCAACCGGACTAAAAGCTACCGACCCCGAATTGGACGGAATATTTAGTAATTTGACAAAAGAAGTGCAGGAATATGGTGACCTGGATACTAAAACCCGCCTTATGGTAACCTTGGCATCCAATATAGCTTCGCAGGCACAAGCTGAATACCGTATCACACTTGAAAACGCTCTTAATGAAGGCATTACCCCGATAGAAGTGAAGGAAATCCTTTATCAGGCAGTAGCTTATGCAGGCATGGCTAAGGTGAGAGATTTTATCGGTCTTACTAATGGTATATTGCTCGCCCGTGGCGTACGCCTTCCTTTAGAGGGACAATCGGTTGTGTCATCCGAAACCCGTTTCGACAAAGGACTGGAGTTGCAGAAATCCATTTTCGGTGAACGGATAGAACAGATGCATAAAAGCGCTCCCGAGAATCAGAAGCATATCCAGCGTTATCTCTCCGCCAATTGCTTCGGAGACTATCAGACACGTAGCGGACTGAATGTGAAGACACGTGAATTGGTTACGTTCTCTATTCTTGTTTCCTTAGGCGGTTGTGAGTCACAAGTAAAAGGACACATACAGGGAAATGTCAACGTAGGGAATAATAAAGATACGTTGCTGGCTGTCGTCACACAACTATTGCCCTACATCGGCTATC
>OKRU01002542.1_pt1 | contig 16188 bp, 21 predicted proteins | sample 1601131 | NCBI WGS metagenome assembly OKRU01 (sample SAMEA3541558, study PRJEB24748) | human gut metagenome | biome: human gut; feature: human-associated habitat; material: faeces | place: China | collected 2012 | reverse complement strand
TCATATTCAATTCGTAACAATTGTACAAAGATAGCGTTTTTCGCTGAAATTCGGGCTGAATCGGCATACCTCGATCAATCAGATGCGTGATCCGGCTTACCCGGAAATCAATGTCTGATATCTTTACTGCTGCAACCTCAGACACACGTGCCCCGGTCTCGTACATAAAAGATATGATCGCCTTATCTCGTGGGCATCTGCAATTCTCTTTTAGACGTTACGCAGTCAGAAAGATATAAATTTATAAGCGTCTGGTATGGAATACCCGATTTTTCAGATTGATCCTTAAAGTACGCAATCACATCCCCATCTAGGTTGATAGTAACCTGTTTTTTTACTCTATTTGAGTATGGATTCTTCCTTGGATTAAGGTTTTTGATATCGTATTCTTCTCTCATGATTATATGATACTTATTATTTGATCTTTATTCAAATCATTTTAATAAAAAAAGAACACCCCACGACAAGGTGTCCTCTTCTTTACTTATGCAGCAATCAGTCTGCCATTTTTTAACAGTGTAAGCATCGTCACATTCTGGGTATAGGTGCCGGCATAACCACCGATACCATTTGCCGCTGCGATCTGCTTACGATGCGCCATAGATGAGTCAATACCCAAGGATGACAGCGCCATAGTTATGGAATTTCCGCCGGCGGTGTATGCTGGGTAATAATTTACCGTAGGTGCCTGCTGCACTGCTCCACCGCTTGTGATACATCCATCATTTACCCATCCGGTACCACCATTAATCAGGTACGGATTTGCTTTTCCGGGAAGCACCTTAGTGATAGTACCTGACGTTACCCTTGGATTAAGTGGTGTGGTTGATGCCGCGGTGCTGTAGATTTTGTTAAAAGAGACCGTCTCTCCTACGCTATGCCCTGCTGGTGCTGGGGTTGGAGATGGTGCCGGTGCTGGGATTGGAGATGTGGAACCAGCCAATGAAAGAATACCGGATACGATAGCATTTGCCATCTGATCTGCATTGTAAAGATCTGCATCGTCCTTATCATCTACAAAACAACATTCGATCAAGACTGCTGGTGCCTTGGTATTCTTCAGCACATACAACTGTGAATCCGTCTTGACATGATCCGGGATAGCATCATCACGAATGCGGAAACCAAGGCTTGCAATACTTTCTACAATCGCCTTGCCATACTGGATGGCTACCTTGTTGGATTCTGCGATGTTGTACAAAAACACCTCGGTACCACCAATAGAACCATCGCCCACATAGTCATTGCGACCGCTGTTAAAGTGGATGCTGATGTCGAGGTCTACGGATCTCGAATTGCACTTTTCCACGATGCGTCGCAGCACATCGCCCTGACTGGTCCCATCATTTACAGTACAGTCATATACCTCATGCCCTGCTGCACGAAGCAACTGAATCACTTTATCCTTTACAATTCTGTTTTCGCGGGATTCGTCTAAAATCCCCTTTGCTCCACAAGCAATCTTGCCTTCTGGATTATGTCCTGCGTGTACATTAAATTTCATTATTCTTTTCCTCCTTCATTTGCTTTTGTTTGTAAAATATCAATTGCCTTGGTGATGACCGCTGGCATTGGTACCCCCATAAGTCCTGCGTTCTCAACGATTGAAATCAATTCGTTTGCTACAAACCCAATAATCACAGCGTCTCTGATATAATTTACCCCAATCAGAAGATCCAGCCGATATGCGACTAATACAAGCGCCAATGTCACACACTTGCGGCACAGACCTTTCCACCCCGCCTTACTTTCCAATGCTCCTGTACTTGTCTTGGTTGATGACTTAAATACACCAGCAACGATCAAACCTGATAAATAGTCAATCGCCATAAAGATGATCAGTGTCTTGATACCTGCATCCCAGCCGCCAAATGCTGTGCTGATGAATGCTCCCACAATTCCTGCTGTGGTACAAAATAGTTCTTTCATGTTTTTCTCCTTTCTGTGTTTTATATTTTATCTATACGTTTAAACCTAGTTTATTAGGTGATTATATTTTTGGTCGTCCCATGCTCTACTTGTGCACTAAACAAAAAGATGGAATCCGCTATTACAACCAATAATATTGCAACCTGGATGACATCACATATCATGGCAAAAAATGCGTTTATTACTACCACTATTAACCCGCACTCTTTCAAAGAAGTTACTGTTTCGCTTGGCATTACAGGAAACTACATTGTAATCAGTATTGAGCCTTATGTTATCGGCGAATACCTAGCACATGTTACTAATCATTTCTTAGATGGTAAAGGTAATGTAAAAATAGATGTTTCTAATGCAAATTCCACTGTCACATGCACCTTGTACATTGGTGCATGGATTAGATATATAAAGTTGTAGACATCCTATATATTTATGTTGTACGTTCCCAAATATACACAGCCTTGTATGGCGGCATATTGTTGTGTGCATTTCCGCTGCCATTGGCGGATGTACTACCACTATTTCCACCTGTGGTGCTTTGGTTTGTGACTACATTGTGATTATGATTTCCGGTTATATGCATTATATCCATTATGTCCGCAAGGCATAGATTTGCTGCACTACCACCACTAACACTGATGATACCTCTCGTACCATTTCCAGAATTAAATGTATAGTAATCTTTAGAATTGTGAACATGGCTACCTGCGACACTCGTTGAACCACTCAACTCAGGAATGCTATGAGTATGTCCATTTAATCCATGTGTATGCGATGGCATTTCAGCCGTTGTTAAAGTGTGCGCGGCTTCACCTCCGATAGAATTGACAGCATAGGAAGATGAAGTGCCAAGCAGAAATCTCCCCTCGACCTTAGACCAGGATGTACCGCCATAAATGGCGATTACCTTGGCTTCGGTATCAAGAGTAGTAGATTGGACTATCATGCCAACATGGGATCTGACTAATTCCATCTTTTTGTTTAGTGCATCAAACTCATTTGACACACGCTCCTCCAGATCATTCATATTTGCAGCCGAAAAAGCATCCCCTTCCTGTGAAATCGTTCCTTCCTCTCTGGCTACTGTGACCAATTCTTCTGATCCATCCGACTTTCTCAATCTTCGTCTTGTCGGGTACTCTGCAATTCTGTCTAACCATGTTTTCTTACTAAATGCCATAATTTTTTTCTCCTATAAAAGTAAATTAGTATCATCACCAGCACATAAGCCCTCTCCGGCATAATATGTGAAGTTTGAATTATACACCTCGTACACATCGTGAAGTATCTTCTCCAGATCATTGACCTTCTGATATGTATTGATAGGTTGCTGTGGTACTTCAGGTGTCTCGGTAAAGCGATAGCCGACATCTCTTAATGCCTGCACATTTTTCCGCAAGTTCTCAAAGTATTCTCGATCAGGATGCTTGGGCAAGTTATCCCGATAAGTAACCAGTGAAACATTGAGAAGTTGCGCCAATACAATGCAATTATTTTCATTTCTTTTTACATCCGATAGATTAAAGGCTCCCTTTAGTCCACCAAGCCACTCCTGTTTCTGCTCACCTGTTAAATTCTGCCAACCGATCATCCGCAACTCTTTGACGCGAGCAACATCTTCTGCGGTTCGATCATACACAAATTGCGGCAATATATACTCAATCGTATTGTTATACTCACTTTTATTGCCAGCCTCGTCATACATCTCCAGATAAATGCGATACAGATTGTTGGGATCAGTATCTACTGTTGCTCTCCACCGAATTGGATATGCCTCATCTTGCACAAAGACTGTCTCCACATCATTTACTGTACCGGCAACATAGGCAATATCGGTTGGTAACTCAAACATAATAGACTGTGTCATCAACTCACCTCTACTGTTATTGCTACGCTTGCACTGGTATTTGCCGGATTTGGTGTGAGTACAATACTATTAAGTTTTGGCACTGTAGTATCCAATTTTACCGTCAAGGTAATACTACTCGTTTGCCCGGCTCCATCTTTCGCCGTCACAACAATACTATTTGTCCCCTCTACCAGCGTAACGTCTTTCGTAAAACTTCCGTCTGCCCCTACGGATACCGCTCCAAGGCTTGTACCATTTAAGGTCACAGTTAAAGTGATTGGACTTGATGTTGCATCATTCGTCACCCCCTTAATATTCAGTGTCGCCTTATTGGTAATCAGCCCAGCCGATGGAGATGATACCGTCAGCGTCGGTGGCACTGTATCAATCATGTATGTGGATGTTACAGCCTTGCCACATTACCATCATTGTCTGATGCATTGATCGTAATGGTATGGCTTCCATCCTTTAATGCAGACTGCGGAGTATAGGTAAACTGATACCCATTGTTAATACCCGTACTTACCATGCCTGTACTGGTTGATGTATAAGTCGTATTATCGATCTTCAACTTCACGGTGGACAAATTGACACCACTGCCACCGGTCTCATCCACCACCTTAAATACAATAGGCTGCTTATTGTTCGTCACATAAGCCCCCTTGGATGGAGACACCAGGGTAATCGTTGGCTTCATTGTTTCTTTAACGACCAAACGCAGTGCCTCGCCTAGTGTCGCATCCGTAGCATCCTTAGTTACCACGGTACCTGCATCATTTGTCACCTCAATCTTGATTGGATAATATTTATTAGCCAAATTATATGATGTTGTAGACGGTGCAGTTATCGTACCGGTCCATTTACCATTACTGTGTGATAGATTTGTCCACACACCATCAATCTGTACCCTTACTTTTACTATCGCCATTAGATCACTCCTATCTCTTGCCCTGCTATCAATTCAGGACTGCTTGCCTTTGCGTACTTTGTTTCTGCATAAAATGTTTCTATATCATCAGCAACAACCGTTACTGTTACTTTGGTTTTTGTCGTTACATTCTGACTTGATAATGCTGCATCATATATAATTGGTCTAATTTCCATTAAATGATCACATCCCCTTCCGCATACAACTCTTGTCCTGCATAAAACAGATCCGTTGTAAATTCTGAATATCCACGACAACTTGCTGTTGCTATAAAACCGCCGGACAAGTCAATATTCTGGCTCTCAATCAGTGATGTGGCTATACCACCATACATCGATCGGATATTTACCCATTTCCCAGATTGTTCTAAATTCACTAGATATCTCATGTCTACTCTCTTACGCAACGCATAGTAGTTTAGCAAACGCTCCGCCTGTTTCTGCATCATATCCGCGCCATACAATGTGCATCCGGTAAAGGTCTTGATATTTTCTGTTTCCCCAGCATCGATGTGCTCCACACTTTTCTGATACGAAAAAGACGTGCTTCCGTACTTTTTCCCAGTAATCGTGCATTGACCTGCTGCATCTACTCTAATAATCAAATAATTTGTTTTTACCACCAACAGTTCTCCCATTGATGCTACTATCGACTCCGGCTGGTATGGATCAGCAAATACAATCTTTGTATCCCCTACAGGTAACACATCTTTATATATCTCTGATGCACTATTTTCGAGCGTATATCTTGTATACTCTACAGACACTCCTGAAACATATTCATCTAACGATATTATTGTACTCCCATTTAACTTCCTATTTGTGCCAACTTCTGAACTAACATATCTATCCGGATAATAGATGCGAATTTTATCGCTTCTACTGTCATCTGCCACTGCTCCGCAGGCAAAACACACCTTTTGCAATGCATCCCTGCACTTCTGAATACCCAGATATCCTGTCAGCATCACCGCCCCAACATCCTCAGCAATCTCATACTTTGTTATACCGGCTGCATCAAATATTGATTCCAGTATCGTTTCTACCTTGATATTTTCATAGATTTTCCCATCATAGAAAGTGTATTTATCCATGAGACCTACACTGTCGATCAGTTCAAACTTGGCAATATTTCCAGAAAAAGAAAAATCATTGATAAAGAAAGTTCCCATCTTCCTGACTGATCCATCCATATATTCCGATAGCGTCACTTCCTGGTTCTTCTGTATGGATTTCCATGCTCCATCCTCATTTCCAATATCAAAGTCACTCTCCGAATCCACTATAGTGATGTCTGCTTCATTGATGGAAATTGTCGATGATGTCAGGTCTATATCTTCCTGAACAGATGCTGACTGTACCTTATCCCTGTCCCATACGATATACCGACCATATAGGAGATACTGCAATTTTATGTACCGCTTTGGAAACCTCGTCTTTAAAAATTCAATCTCTATCCTTCCGTAATTTTGTACTTGTTGATCACATACAAAGACAAGCCCCTTCGGACAGAGTACTTTCTCGTATAGTTTCACACCATCCAGCGTGTACCAGACAACCTTCATTTCTTCCGGATACTCATCTTCAAAGTAGAACGTCAGCCCCGAAGATGAGTGTTGTCCTGTAAAATGAATCGTTATCTTTGGATTGTCCTCAAAGGTACAATCCTCAGCAGACAAATTCTCACTCCAAAAGGCAATATCCTTTGGATCGTCTAATATTCTTTTACTGCCATCAAGTACATACTGGTTTAATTCCAGCGTGCCATAATCTGACTGATCGGCCTGCCGGTCGAAGATAGACAGGTCTCCAATGCTTTGATTATTCTCCGATGAAACGGTCGCGTCTGACAGTGCAGTAACATCTGTGAACTTCATTTCAACTTTGCAATATGTTCCCATGCTATCCTCTCTTATACGGCTGCTTACTCGTCATTTTCCATGTAAGCCCCTGATATTGTGCTCCCCTATCAAATACCTTTTCGACCTCATCCGAAATGGATGAAAAATATCCATAAAAATCAAATTGTCTGCTGGCATCTGGCAGAGAAACATGATGATATCTGTTTTCACAGTCTGTAATATGCTCAATGAGTGCATCATATGTCTCAGGATCATCAATGGTTCCCACCTCAATCGTATAATTCTTATACAGCCCGATGGTTTCTATCTGGATATCTCCGTTCTCGGTACGCTCTGCAAACTTTTCCAAGAAATCCAATGTTCTTTTAATTGATACCAATGGCACTTGGTATGCTGTGCCATCAATAATCAATCCCTGTGTATATTTAGCCGTCATATCTTCATCTCCTAACTTGGTACCACAGTCACACCAAGACGATGTTGCTCTGCCTGAATGTATGGCAGTTGCGCTCTGGCAACTTGCTTACCATTCATTTCCAGTATCAGGGTTCCTGGTGTACGTCCGACCGGCATCTTACTGGCTATCTTATATGCCAGATCGTCCATCCACCCGGTATTGTTTTCCAGCGGAAGTACAGCCTCTCGTCCTGCCTCTCCAATATTGGCAATCGTTGATCCTATAGCAATACCGCCATGTGCCAGACGCGGTACATTGACTGCATGCACATGAGCAATATTAAAGCCAAAGTTCTTGCCACCGATCTTCGGCACCCAGTCCGGGATATTGAAATGCAATCCGTTAAAAGCATCGATGATCGTATTTGCGGCATTTACAACACCGTTTGCCATAACGTCAACACCACCAAGAATTGCATTGATGATCGCCTTAATGATCAGCCACGTTCCTTGGAATATTTCCGCCATTCCTTGACATACTTTTCTCCAGTCTCCGTTGATAAGCCCTGTAATGATATCTATAAATCCTACGAATATTGTGATAATTCCTGTAATGATGTCTGCAATAAACTTCGCCATTTCAAACACCAGAGACGTTACCGTCTGAATGATTGGTGCCACAGTAGGAATAATATATGCGATCAAAAATGCAATAAATGGCACCAATAAGTTTTTCCACAAAGCACTTGTCAGATCAATGATACTTCCAATCAACTTCAAGATCTGCGCCACCATCGGCTGAATATGCCCTGTGACCAATTCTTCCCACTTTTTACCTATAGCATCCAGTATCGGCTTGATGTAGGCATTCCAGAGTGACAGAAAAATATTCTGAATGGCTGCAAGACCAGCCTTGATATTATCGCCAAACGGCTTAAAGTGATCCTCCCATAGAGATTTCACCGTCTTCTTGGCTTCATCTGCTTTCTTACCAAACAGGATCATGGCGGCTACGATCGCCACAATCGCCCCAACAACAACCGCCGCTGGAGCACCAAATGCCATAAAGACACCAACCACAAGTCCAAACGCACTTACCAAAAGCAAAGCAACGTTTTTTGCGTTTGCACCATTTTCAACAATATCCTTCAAACCAAGTACAAGCCCGGCAATCGCCGCCACGATAATCACTATTCCTGCCGCTATCGGTCCAAACAGTGCAATGACACCGCCTGCTGCAATCGAAACACCTGCGATGTAACCGATCAAGCCTTTCCAATCCACACCTTTTTCCCACATGTGCAAGTAACTCACGACCGCAAGAGCCGCACCAGCAACGATCGCGATTGCACCGGCAATACCTCCAAGAATCGGAGAAATTGCCAGCAATCCTTTTACAAGGTCATATACTTTCCATGTCAGGAATGCCGCTCCAATGGTAAGAACAAGCGGTAACAATCCCTGCAATGTTTTTTTGACGGTATCAATCCACTTAAAGTCATCCTCAGTCAATGCAACTTCCTCATATTCCGGACTTGAACTACCGCTACTGCTTCCACCACTACCGGACGTATCATCTTTCTGCAGCACATTTAGATCATCAAACGCAGCCAAGGCTCCTGCCGCCTGTTTTGCCGCACTTGCCGTATCTTTCAGAGATCCTGCATAGTCTTTCTGCTGTTTCTTGGCTCTGGTCCAGGTACTTTTGCCACTCACGGCAGAGATAAACTTGTTGATCGCATTGATCGCATTTGTCAGCCACCCACACAGCGTCACAATAGCCGGTGTTAGTGCCGAGACGATTGGTGCTGACAAAGCCCCCAGGGATGCCTTTAACAATTCCGTTGCGCTTTGCATCTGCGACATCTTGGCATTAAAATCACCGGAATACTTTGCCATATTATCAATGCCTGTTTTAAAAGCACTGACCATGGCATTAAAGCCTTTCGTGATCCAGTTGAATACCAGGAGTGACAGGGTTATTCCTTTTAAACGTGACAACATCGTAGAGAACAAGCCAGAGGTCTTCTTTGCCGCCTTTGAAACTCCTTCCAACTGCTTTGTAGCCAATTCTTCATGTTTTTTCTGCAGCACCTGCATCTGATTGTTGCAATCGCGAAGTTGAGAAGATAACTTTTTGTACTTATCTGTCTCTTTCATATTCTGGTATGCTGTACCTTCCTGAACCATCTGACTTAGGTATTTTTCCGCCGCATGAATGTCTGCCCCAGTATCTTCAATCTTCCTCTGCAGATTATCCCATGTAGAACCAGACGTATTTCCTTTTGCAATCATGCTATCCTGTCGTTCCAACAACTTGTCAAATTCTGTATTTGACTTATGGAGAGCATCTGCTACATTTTTATACTCCTCCGTCGGCACCTTCGCCTGCTCCATCTTACGCATTTCTGCTTCCAGATCCTGCGCTTTTCTTGCAGTCTTCTCCATACGGTTCTCCAACTGCATCATCTGGCTATTCACATTTTTATTATCAATTCTTGTTGCAATCCTAACTTCTCCATCATAGCCAGACATATCGCTTACCTCCTAAACTCTTTCAAGATCTTTTCTTCCTCATCCTTTTGCTTTCGCATCTCTGCCATCATCTGATCATATGCATCTATTTTGGTTGTCTCTTCCTCTGTATATTCCCTTGTCTCCTGCTGTTCCAGATCATAAATATGTTTCGCGCTTTTAATGGCTTCCTTTTCCGCCTTTGACATTTTTGCATCTATTGTCTTCTGCCGGATCTCGATCACCTGCATAAAGGATGACATCTTATACGGCATATTCCACAAAAGACCATTAAACATCCACCAGTGCATATCAACAGTAGACAGATCAATATGGTAGCATTGCAAGAAATCTGCATAAATGCGCCACTGATCGATGTCATAATCGACCAAGCGACGTGTTTTCTTTGCCTTTTCCTCCCTGTCATGGTACCAGCCATTCAAGAACCATGTGATACATTCCTGAAGGGCATCCCCTTCCGGGGTATCTCTGAGTTCTCCATTCTCATTCTCAAAGAGCAGGCACTCGATCAAGTAGGATTTTTCTGTTTTACTTAGGTCGGGATCATACTCTAACAGGTATACCTGCAAACCCACACGGAAGTCCGTATTCACTTTATATCCATTCCATTCACTAGGCAGTGGATCAAGCATTACATTGATCATTATCTGGCTCCCTTACGCTTGGTGTTGTACCTCTTTCTGCTGATTTCCAATCGCTGTCCAAACAATTTGTTCATGATTGGAACTATTCCTTCCACAAAATCAACCAATGCCAATTCATCCGGCACCGTATCGCCATAGATGGAATGCATTGTTTCTTTTCCAAACAGACTATCCAGAGTATCCATGATCTCTTTAATGTATTTCACACGGATCTGGTTGATTTCTACAGCCTTTGGGATCTGCGCCATAACATCATCTGTCTCCTCTACCTCTTCTACTTCCGCCTGTCTCTTTTTTGCTTCCGCATCACATCTGTCTGAAATGTTATTTAAAGAGTCAATGACCTTCGCAAACTTCTCTATTACCTCTGCATCTGCCACATTGATCCGCAGCACTGCAATAACTTCATCATCCTCATCTTTAATTGCAATTCTCTTTATACCATTGTCGAACCTTAATTCTTCCATAATTACCATCCTTTCAGAAATAGGGCAGGACTGAAAGGAACCCACCCTATTATGCTAATTATTCAATTAACACCTACTTTGATTTACTCTGTGTTTCCACACTGGCAGCATTTACTTTGGCCGCCCATGTAAACTCACCGTCTCCGATTGTGATCGTACCAACTTCCACATCGCCATTTCCATTGATCTGAATAGATGATGTCAGGTCATCACCACCAGAGCCACCGGTACTTGATGCGCACACAGTTACCGGTACACGAATACAATCTCCAGTCTTTCCTGTAATATCTGTCTTGAAGAAACGATAATAATGCGTCTCACACTCTGTACCGGTTGGGAATTTCTTAAACAAATCGTTGATCACTGTCTGCATCTCGTCAGACATATGATCTCTTTCCGGTGTCATAGAAAGCGCATAACCCTTTACAGAGTTGCTTGCACTCTTCATATTGACATACTGCTTAGAGCCGGTGTTTGGTCCCCAGTCTTCCGTGATCTCTGAAAAGCCATCTCCCATCTCTACGATTTTGGGTGTTTCTCCACCCATTAGAGATCCGATATCCAAAAGCGATACCATATTGGTTCTATCCATTCTTCTACCTCCTATAACTAAATCTAAGTTGCATATTCACTGCGTAAGTTGTATTTTGCGTATCACGTCCATCTCCTATCACCGGAGATGTGCGTGCAATACTTTCAAGTGCAAAATGTTTATCTGTTACTGTAAATGCGTTCTGTTCCATCCACTTTGCAAGATCATCCAGCATGTTCTGACATTCAATGCTTCCGCGGTTGGATGTTGGTGCACACTTGAAAGCCATCTGAAAAGGCATCTGCGCGATATATGAACCGCTTACATATTTCTTGATATAATAGGCACCCTGCAATGGAAAAATTCCTATACAGGTGTCCTCGGTTAAGCCATTCCATACCACAGCATCCTCCCTGTTTGGATCTACTAAGTCTCCATACTGTGGATACTGCTGCACCAATTCTAAAATACCTATGTACGCATTTTCTGCATCGGCAATTTTTAGCGGTATTCTATCTTCGCTCATTACTTTCCTCCTACTTCAAAGTGCGGCAATATATCTTCATACCTTTCCACGCTGACTATTTTGAAGATATTGTCATACTGCTTTCGCATGTAATCGAAAAAATTGCTTCTTTCTGTGTCTTGCGACGTCGCATCGCCCTCCACAAAGAAATCCTTCGCTTCGGTAAACGTCATATATGCTTCCGGGTGTTCTTGCCCGGCATATACAAGCGGTGGCAGGTATTTCTTCGGCAGCGCGGTATCATCTACATACAATTTTGCCGTGTCCGAATCAGTGACACCGTTTTGAGCGACATTTGCTCCTTTTGTTACGACAAGATCCACTTCCGTCAAAAGTGTAGGATACCAGCGTTCCCTTTCTCCATCATAAAAGCGATTGAACAAAGTAACTGTCTTATTGTCACAAAAGAATCCCATCACAGCACCCCCGCATATAAAAGCCCCGTACCTGTAAGATATTCGCAGATCGTTTCAAATAACAGATTATTCTGCGCCGCCTTATCTCCCAGCACTTTGTCTACTGCGGACTCCTTACTTCCATAACTCACAGATCTTCCTCCCGAGGACATGGCGGTTACATTTCCACCATCCTGGTCCTTGAGATGCTTTTCCTTAAAATCTAAGGCATACAGAATATCTGCTACAGCACAGGTCGCTTTCTGTATCTTCTGGTCGTACATTTCCAGAGCCGCCTCTGTTATGTTTCCATACGTCAGGCTGTCCAATTTCTCCGATGCCCTGTCATTCCATTTAGGGAAAAGGGATTCCTCAATAGAATCCCCATAATATGAATTTTTGTAAAACTCAAATGTGGTATATCCCATCTTGGAATCCCCCTTTCTTATGAGAAGTCAACAAGCAAATTGGAGTCTAATTCCTTGATACCGTAAATAATATCGAAGGATACCTTATCCTGCTTGTGATCTGAATCGTAGTCAAATACAACACGGACTCCAAGACCATCAGCAGATGCAATGTAGGCATTCTTATTGCCCATTGGTAACTCCAGATTACGTGTAACAAGTGCAAGGCCATTTCTATGGAATCCCAGCGCATGTGCCTTGTTTACAAGGAATGCGTCTGTCTCTGTTACGGTCTCAGGGATCTTCTGATCAACACTGATTGTTCCACCGCCAGATGAGAGGGTTACATCCTCTGTCACGGTATACAGATATCCGTTAACGATCAACTGATCTCCCTTCTTGATAGTGCCATTGGCTGCGGTTCCACCTGTGACCGTAAATTTATTTTCATCTTTGCTTCCAGCAACCTTGTACGACTTTACGCTTCCTGCTGCATCATTCTGGTTTTCCGGGCAGTTCTGTGACATATATGTATCACATGTATAAACCTTACCGATTTCAGCCTCTTTCAGTGCCTGAGAATCACCCTTGTAGCACTGTTTTGCGAAGTTATCCAGCGTATTGTACTGGTAGAGGATGGTCGGTGGTAATACCAGCCGTCTGTCTGCTCTTGGTGCTTTCGCAATATCCAACTGCTTGCCTACACCTGCGATATCTGAGATGACCGGATCAGCAGATACTGTTGCTTTTCTTCCCGCCTTGGAAATACCAACAGCCAAAAGATCTGCATCAATCTGCTGTGCCATCGCCTGCATTGCCGGTGTAATGACCTGATTAGAGAAATCCTTGATATCCAGCGTCATTTCCTTAGATCCGACATTTACTGTGATATCTCTGAATCTGTCCATCTTGACTGTTACTGATCCCTCCGTAATGTCCTGTACCTCTGTCTGTCCTGTAAAGTTCTTAGCAACAAACGTGGCTGGTTTTCTCACTGTGATGGTATCGCCTACCTTAACAAATTCCTTGGAATAATCTCTATGTACAAGATTCGCCATGGTAAGGTTGCTCTGTAATACCATCAGTGCCTCGTTTGCAATGATCTGTGGTGTTAAAATTGTGTTTGGCATAATATATTCCTCCTATTTACTGATTCTGTTCGCGCCACTTCTTATAGGTCGCAAAATCCATTTTGTTTGGGTCTCCGGTGATTGGTTCACTTTTACTTCCGGCTCCCATCACCGTTGTAAATGCAGCCTGTTCTTCCTGCTGTTTTTCTTTCTCCTCATCGACAAATGCACTGGCATCATTCTTTTTGGCATCATCCAACAGGTCATTAAATCCGATCAACTTGCCGTCCTTGACGGATACGCTCTCAGCAATATCACGCATAATTGCTCTCTTTGCTGATTCTGAAGAAAACTTCACACTTTCAAATGCTTCCTTAAGCAAATCATCCTTTTCACGTGCTGCAATCTTTGCATCGTAATCCTTCTTTGCATTCTCGGCTTTTTCCTTCCACTCATCACGCTCTTTTGTGATGGTCTCAAGGTCTTTTCCGTCGAATCCTTTTAATGTCTCCTCGGCTGTCTCAGCCTTTCGTTTCCATTCGTTCAGTTCGTCTTCTACCTTAGAAACCTTCTTATCCAGTTCCTGCTTTGAGTAAAGATCCTCCCCCAGACTCTTCTTGATGGATTCCTTTGTTTCGTCTGTCAATTCCAGACCAAGTTTTTCTAACTCTCTGACTACATTTACCATGTTCCTACCTCTTTCTTTCACTGTTGTTACTCCGGTCAGCCCGGCACGATTGAGTTGCTATTTACTCCATAACTGGCATTAAAAAAGACACGCCCCAAAACGGTTCGTGTCCTTCCGGCTGTATCTGTTTCAGGGTAGCGAACGGCTTCCATTTTGCCGCCCGGTTTCTTCTTTACCCTTATTGTATCATGTGTCAATAGTTTTTTTGTGCCAAATTTTGATGGCATGAAAAAAGCGCCCTATTGGACGCCTCTCTCACTACATTCCCGGTACTATATCTTTGATTCCTTTGACTGTTTTATAAACCTTTTGCATCATACTATTTTCCTGAAGATACTCTAATCCTTTGAGTGTGATCTGGATGTCGTTACAGTTAAATACTGTCGTTCTGTCTATATATGTATTTATCGTCACTCCCTTGATATATCCACAGTCCAGCATCATCTCAATATACTTTTTCCAGCGTTCCTCTGATACTCCAAGTGCTTCCGCGTTAAACATTTCAATATTTGCATGCGGCAAATCCATGCACTTTTCCAGTGCTGTTAAAATTGTATATACTGCTTTGAAATTATCCATGTGTATCTCCTTATATCACGTCTAAGGCTCATATCCATAATCCTTTATTGCTGAACAGATCATATATAACGATTCTGGATAACCACTGTCACGAACTTTTTGCTTTTCGCTGTCCGAAGCACTAGATTTCATAAAATCCTCTACTTCCTTTTCCGTTGCAAAGTATTCCTCTTTTGTGTACTTTTTCTCCCGAATCCTCGCAATCAGTTTATCTGCTTCACTTGAATTTTCGGTAATAACATATTTTTTGTTATACTCATGTATTGTTTTTACAAGTCCTTTAATGTCTTCCATTACTACCGCCTTTCAATCTTTCAACAAAACTCATCACATCATTGTAATCTTCAAATGAAGCACCTGCTTGTCTCAAATGCTCGTCAACTCTATTTTCTAACCATTGATACCGTTCTGGAAGTGGAACGTTAAATATTTCCTTTGCAAACTCCATATCCGTTCCAAATGAAAAACTTTCATTTAATGCCTGTAAAACAAGCGTTTTATCTTCATACGCATACGTGTTTATAATATACTTTTCTTTACATATTTGCTGTTTTAACCATTCAACTGTAGCTTCTTCGATATATTCGTTTGCATTGTATATCTCTGGCTTATAATAACTTGCAGAACAGGAATGAAGCATTTCATGCCACACTACTCCATTGTCCACTGCATCTGCAAGTGTAATGTTACATGACCACTCTTTTGCGCCTAATATCCCCTTATCCAAAAGAGAATTATCAATGTCGATATTCCCACTCCACTTCGACGGTCTATCAGAATACTGTGTTATCTCTTCCTTTATCTGCTGTGCAGCCTGTTCAAACTCTTTCTTCGTTCTTTTAGTATATCCTACATTCTCTGCTTTTTCCATTGGAGTTTTTACGTTTGCATTGTCATATGCCGTTGCCCTGCCATTTGCCTTGGATGCCTGTGCTTTCTTAAAGCCTGCCACCTTAACGCGATCTTCCTGCGTCTGTAGTCCATTGGCATCACAGTATTTGATATACCGGTCGTTCTGCTCTCTCAGACGATATGCCAATTTATCATATTCCGGCTGCAAGACTTCCTTTACATCTGTCTCTGCAATGCCATCCAGTTCCATCTGTTTTGCCAGCAGTTCACGTTTTGTCTGCCTTATGCTCCGTTCCATCTGTCTTTGCTTCTGCTGTTTGTCATAAAGATCCTGACTTTCATGTATATCTATCTTTGGATTTCCATTTTCATCTACATATGGATTTCTAAGCGACTTATCCCATGGCTTATGTGAATGTCGGCAATTATAACCATGCAATCCCAGCGGATCTACCACTCTACCTTTTCCTGTCTTCGGGTCTATATCATATCCTGTGGCTTCTAACAAATTCGGCGCATCAGGATCACTTCCT
>OKRU01002536.1_pt1 | contig 16203 bp, 12 predicted proteins | sample 1601131 | NCBI WGS metagenome assembly OKRU01 (sample SAMEA3541558, study PRJEB24748) | human gut metagenome | biome: human gut; feature: human-associated habitat; material: faeces | place: China | collected 2012 | reverse complement strand
GACACCGGTGGAAGCGGGCAGAACGTCCTGCGGGTCGATGTCCAGCTCCTTGCCCACCAGCTCACAGCATTCTTCGGCCAGAGCCACGCCGTTGGCGGCGCAGGTGTTGGCGTTGCCGCTGTTCACGATGATCGCCTGTGCATAGCCGTCCTTCAGGTGGGCGCGGTCCACCTTGATGGGTGCACCGCAGACCTTATTGGTGGTGTACACACCGGCGGCGGCGCAGCGCACGTCCGCCTTGATGAGTGCCAGATCGTATTTTTCTGCATGGTTTGCGCGGATGCCGCAGTGCACGCCAGCCGCTGCAAAGCCCTTGGGCGCGCAGATGCCGCCCGCAACTTCTTGATACTGCATAATGATACCCTCCCTATAGCATCCTCGCCCTCTCCGTCAATGCTTCGCATTGCCACCTCTCCCAAAGTGAGAGGCTTTGGCAGTCCCCGCAAAGTTTCCGGTTTCGCCAGAGGCTCTCCCTTTGGGAGAGCTGGCGCGTCAGCGCCTGAGAGGGCGAGCCATCTTTATTCCAACCCTTCGGTCTCTTCCAGCCCCAGCATCAGGTTCATGCACTGGACGGCCGCGCCGGAGGAACCCTTGCCCAGATTATCGAACAGGGAGACCAGCATCATCTGGTCGCCTGCAGCGTTCACAGTCATGTACAGCTCCATGCGGTCGGTACCGGCCATGGCATTGGAGTACAGGCCGTTCTCCGGCAGGGCTTCGTTCAGAGCGTGCACCTTGACGGTGGCAGCATCCTTGTAATATGCCGCAATGCCCTCGGCCACCTGTTCGGCGGTGCTGCCCGCCAGCGTCAGATCCAGCGGCACCAGCACCTGCATGCCGCAGTAGTAATCGCACACCACGGGCACGAACATGGGGGTGTGGGCAAGGCCGCTGATCTTCTGCATCTCGGGCAGGTGCTTATGGGCAAGGCCCAGACCGTAGCTCTTGGGTGCATCCAGCTTGCTGTGCACCGGTCGATCAGCGCTCTCGTACTCGGCGATCATCTTTTTGCCGCCGCCGGAGTAGCCGGAGATGCCGGTGCAGCTGAAGGGATAATCTGCCGGTGCAAGGCCCAGCTCCACCAGCGGGCGGGCAATGCTGATAAAGCCGCTGGCATAGCAGCCGGGCACTGCCACGCGGCAGGAATTTTTGATTTTTTCCTTCTGGCCCGCCAGCTCCGGGAAGCCGTAGTCCCATGCGGCATCGGTGCGGAAGGCGGTGGAGGTGTCCAGCACCTTCACGTCCGGGCGCAGCAGGGGCATGACCTCTTTGGAAGCGGCATCCGGCAGGCAAAGGAAGGCGAGGTCGGCAGAGTTGATCACCTTCGCGCGCTCGTTCACATCCTTGCGGCCCTCTGCGGAAATGGAAAGCAGCTCGATCTCCGGGCGTTGTGCCAGCCGGTCGGCAATGCGCAGGCCGGTGGTGCCGGAAGAGCCATCAATAAAAACTTTCACGCTCATGCGTTCTTTTCCTCCCACGCATCCAGCTGTGCGTTTGCCAGTGCGATCTGGTTGTTCACGCTGGCTTCGCTGGGGCCGCCGTAGCTGGTGCGGCCCTCGCAGCACTTGACCAGATCAATGGCATCGTAGATATCGTTCTCGAACAGAGCGCTGTAGCCCTTGAACTCGTCGAGGGTCAGCTCTTCAAGGGTCTTGTCCTTTGCGATGCAGTCGGACACCATGCAGCCGGTCAGCTTGTAGGCATCGCGGAAGGGCATCCCCTTCTTGGTGAGGTAGTCGGCGCAGTCGGTGGCGTTGATAAAGCCCTTGGCGGCGGCGCGGCGCATGTTGGCCGGAATGGTCTTCATGGTATCCAGCATGGGAGTGACCGTCTTCAGGCACAGCTCCAGCGTATCCACTGCGTCGAAGATGGCTTCCTTATCTTCCTGCATGTCCTTGTTGTAGGCGAGGGGAATGCCCTTCATCATCACCAGAAGGGTGTTCAGGTCGCCGTAGACGCGGCCGGTCTTGCCACGGATCAGCTCGGTAACATCCGGGTTCTTCTTCTGCGGCATGATGGAAGAGCCGGTGGTAAAGGCATCGTCCAGCTCAATGAACTTGAACTCCCAGCTGCACCAGAGGATGATCTCCTCGGAAAGACGGGACAGGTGCATCATGCAGATGGAGATGGCATTGGCCAGCTCGATGCAGAAATCGCGGTCGGACACGCCATCCAGACTGTTGGCACAGGGAGCCGCAAAGCCCAGCTTTTCGGCGGTGAACTGGCGGTCCAGCGGGTAGGTGGTGCCGGCCAGCGCGCCGCTGCCCAGCGGGCACTGTGCGTCCATGCGGGCGGTGGCATCCTCAAAGCGCTGCAGGTCGCGCAGCAGCATGGAGGCATATGCCATCAGGGCGTGGCCAAAGGTGATGGGCTGGGCACGCTGCAGATGGGTGTAGCCGGGCATGACGGCGGTGGTGTTCTCACCGGCCTTTTTGCAGATGACCTTGATGAGTTCCACGATGTAGGCCTGCAGGGTGTGGCTGTAGTCCCGCAGGGTCAGGCGGATATCCAGCGCCACCTGATCGTTGCGGCTGCGGCCGGTGTGCAGCCGCTTGCCTGCATCGCCGATGCGGGCGGTGAGGGTCTGCTCCACAAAGGTGTGCACATCCTCGGCACCCGGGTCGATCTCCAGCCTGCCGACTGCTAGATCGTCGGCGATGGAAGCCAGACCGTTGAGGATGTCCTCACAGTCCTTTTCCGAGATGATGCCCTGCTTTGCCAGCATGGCGGCGTGCACGCCGCTGCCGCGCATATCCTGCGCGATCATGCGCTGGTCGAACCGGATGGAGGAGTTGAAGTCGTTCACGCGGGAATCCACGGCCTTGGAAAAACGGCCCTTCCAGAGTTGTTCTGCCATAAAATTGTCCTCTTTTTATCTACCTCTAAAAACGGCAAAGCCGCCGCAGGGGAAAACGCTCCTGCGGCGGTGCCGCCGGCAACGATGCCGGTTGGATGGAACTTCCGTGTGAAAGTGTGAAAACACACGAAAGGGAAGATGTTACAGCTGCTTACTTGACCTCCGGCCAGTTCTTGGACAGCTTTGCGCGCTCCTTGATGGACAGGCCGAACAGGTTGATGAAGCCGGCGGAATCTGCCTGATTGTAGTCGTCATCCTCGCCGAAGGAAGCGGTCTGCTCGTCGTACAGGGTATACGGAGAGGTGACACCGGCGTTGATCATGTTGCCCTTGTAGAGCTTGAGCTTCACATCGCCGGTAACGGTCTTTTCCAGACTGTCGGCAAAGGCATCCAGAGCCTCGCGCAGCGGGGTGAACCACTGGCCGTTGTAAACGATATCGGCATACTTCTGGGCCAGCTGAGCCTTGAAGTGAGAGCTTTCCTTATCCAGAGTGATGGTCTCCAGAACATTGATGGCCTTGTACAGGATGGCACCGCCGGGGGTCTCGTACACGCCGCGGCTCTTCATGCCCACCAGACGGTTCTCCACGATATCCAGCAGGCCGATGCCGTTCTCGCCGCCCAGCTTGTTCAGGTATTCCACCAGCTCCACAGCGCCCATCTCCTTGCCGTCCACGGCGGTGGGGATGCCCTTTTCAAAGTGGATGGTCACATAGGTGGGAACATCGGGAGCCTGCTCGGGGCTGACACCCAGCTCCAGGAAGCCGGGCTTGTTGTACTGCGGCTCGTTGGCGGGGCTTTCCAGATCGAGGCCCTCGTGGCTCAGGTGCCACAGGTTCTTATCCTTGGAGTAGTTGGTCTCGCGGTTGATCTTCAGCGGGATGTGATGTGCCTCGGCATAGTCGATCTCTTCGTCACGGCTCTGGATATCCCACTCACGCCACGGAGTGATGATCTTCAGGTCCGGTGCAAAGTGCATGATGGCCAGTTCAAAGCGCACCTGATCGTTGCCCTTGCCGGTGCTGCCGTGGCACACGGCATCTGCACCCTCGGCGCGGGCGATCTCCACCACACGCTTTGCCAGAATGGGCCGTGCAAAGCTGGTGCCCAGCAGATAGCCCTCGTAATCGGCCCCGGCCTGCATGGTGGGGATGACGTAATCCTCCACAAATTCATCGGTCAGATCTTCTACGTACAGCTTGGAAGCACCGCTTGCCTTGGCGCGCTCTTCCAGACCTTCCAGCTCCCCCTTCTGGCCCACATTGCCGCACACTGCAATGACCTCGCAGTTGTTGTAATGCTCTTTCAGCCATGGGATGATAATGGAAGTATCCAGACCGCCGGAATAGGCCAGCACGACCTTTTTGATCTCAGACATAAGAACAGCCTCCGTTCAAGCCACTTTATACTTTTGAATTCCCTCTTGCAATTTTTGATTGCGGTGTTATTATACTAGCAAGCAGAGAATGTGTAAAAAGTATCCTGCACATGGTCACGATACAAAATTGACATGAAAGAAGGCACGCCGCTATGTATGTGGACTGGGAATATTACAAAATCTTTTATTATGTCGCGAAATATCAGAATTTCACCAAAGCCGCGCGGGTGCTGGGCAACAACCAGCCCAACATCACCCACTCGATGAACCGGCTGGAAAGCCAGCTGAATTGCGTACTGTTCATCCGCTCCAACCGCGGCGTTACCCTTACCCCGGAGGGTGAACTGCTTTACTCCCGCATTGCATCTGCGGCGGTTCAGATCCAGGATGCAGAAGAAGAGCTGAGCGCCAGCGCCACGCTGGAACACGGTGCGATCAGCATCAGCGCTACCGAAACTGCGCTGAACATCTACCTTGCAGAAAAGCTGCGCGCCTTCCACACGGACTATCCCGGCATCCGCCTGCGCATCTCCAACCACTCCACGCCGCAGGCTTTGCAGGCCGTGAAAAACGGCGAGGTGGATTTTGCCGTCATCACCACCCCTGCCGAGGTGGAAAGCGGCCTGAAAATGGTGGAGCTGAAGCCCTTTTATGAGGTGCTTGTGGGCGGCAGGACCTTTACCGCCCTTGCCAGCCAGAACCTTTCGCTGAAGGAGCTGAACAATTATCCGCTGATCTCCCTGAGCGACGAAAGCATGACCCGCGCCTTTTACCGGCAGTTCTTTCTGGATCACGGTGCGGTGCTGAAGCCGGATACCGAGGCTGCCACCACCGACCAGATGCTGACCCTTGTCAAAAGTGAGCTGGGCATTGCGTTCCTGCCCCAGTCCATGGCACAGGATGCACTGGCCCGCGGTGAGATCGTGCAGCTGCATCTGCAGGAGATCATCCCTCAGCGCTCCATCTGCCTTGTGTACGACCATCACCGCCCGCTGAACACGGCAGCCCGCAAGTTCCAGCAGATGCTGACCAAGGCGGCCCCCAAACGCCCGGAACACAGATAACTGTTGGGCCTTTCCCTGCAAACTGATCTATACGGGACTGTTGCAAAATAGCTCTCTGAAAAAACAATGCACAAAACCCGGAACCTTTTCACAGCCAAAACGGCTTAAAAAAAGCTCCGGGTTTTTGATTTTGTGCTATTTCTTTGTGCAAGTTGCTATCGCATTTTTATTTTGCAACAGTCCCCTGTTTTATTTTTACTTTTCCTGGATCTGTTTGCCGGTGAGGTGCTCAATGGTGATCTCGTAAAGCTGCACGGCCTTGATGTACAGCGCAATTTCCTTTTCCACCTCTTCCTTGCCGGGGTAATACTTCATGCCAAGCTCCCGCACGCGGGCCTCGGTAGCAGCGGCATCGTCGATCAGATGGCAGCGGCCAAACACCACAGTGCTCTGCACATAAGGCGCCCAGTCGCCCGGCTCAAAGTGTTCGTTGCCGTAAACGGTAAAGCATACCTTATCGTTCTGTTTCAGCGCGTCCGCCTTCTGGCCGGACTTTGCCCCGTGGAAGTAGATTTTGTCGTGCTCCTGATCGTAGTAATAATTCACCGGGATCGCAAAGGGATAGCCGTCGTCACCGTTCACTGCCAGCACGCCCCGCCGGGACTGCTGCAGCAGGTGCTTTGCAGCTTCTTCCGGGATGGCGCGGCTGGCTCTTCTCATGGGTCTGAACATTTTTGTTTCCTCCATGTATCGCAGGTTTGCGGTGCGCACTCATGCACCCTTGATAATGCGGATGAGGGTCTTATCCAGCTGGATGGTGCGGTTCCACGGGTTCAGGATGACCCCGCTGATCTCCTTTACCGTAAGCGCTGCATCAAACAGCTTGTCCATATCCACAAGAAAGGTGGACTGCACCGGCTCGGCTCCCTTCATTTCCTCGTCAAAGCTGGTGAATGCATACCACCAGCTTGCGCCATCGGCCGTCCGGATGGCCCGCAGCTGCATCTGTTCACTGCCCAAATTGGGCTCCACCGCCACGACAAGCTGGCCATGCTCCTTTATGCGCCGCCGGATCACGGTAAGGGTGTGGGCCAGCTGTTCCTGTGTGGGCTCCTGCTGCAGGGCGGCTACCGCCTGCTCGATCTTTTCGTTGCCGTTCAGGCCCTTGTCTCTGGGTTGATTCATTGAAGTTGGTTCCTTTCTATTGCATTTTGGCAGAGGGAATAAGCGCAGTTCATCACAGCAGCAGATCGAACAGACCGATCATTACCGGCATAGACACAATGGAAAGCAGAGTGGTCAGCACATACAGCGCGCTGGAATGCGCCGCATCGCGGTCATAGAGCTGAGCCATGGAGGTAACAGTAGCACAGGCAGGGGTGATGGCGGCAAGGTAGACCGTCATCAGGATGTTCTTGCCGTCGGCCACCCAGCTGGATGCATAGCAGACCCACAGCAGCACCAGAACCACCAGCGGGCATACCACCAGACGCAGCACTGTGGGCAGATAGTTGCGGCGGGTGCAGAACACCTCCCGCAGCGGCTTTTCTGCAATGGCCATACCGGCCAGCAGCATGCCCATCGGTCCCATCATGTTGCCCACTGTGCTCATGGTATTCTGCAGCGGTGCAGGCAGCACCACACGGAACCAGTACAGCAGTGCACCGGCTGCAATGGCGATCATGTTGATATTGGTGAGCACCTTTTTCCAGTCCAGCGCACTGCTGCCCTGCAAAAGGGAACTGGCGTGGGTCCACAGCAGCACCAGCTGCACAATGATGAATGCGCAGGAGTAAATGACATACGCATCGCCCATCAGAGCCTTGACCAACGGGATCACCAGTGCAGCGGCGTTGCTGTAGATCACATTCACCTGCTCCACGGCATCCAGCTTGAGCGGGCGGCTCAACAGGGCGCTGAGCACCAGCAGCACTACATGGATAGCCGCCGCAATCGCCATGGAGTACAAAAGTCCCTTGCGGATCTCCGGCGTATCGTCGATCTGGAATGCGTTGATGATCACGCAGGGCGTGACCAGATACACCATGATCACCGAGAGCACCCGGCTGTCGCTGGCCTTCAGCAGCCCTGCTTTGACCACAGCATAGCCCATGATCAGGATCAGGAACAGCTGTGCGATTTGCTGGGCCAAAAGAATGCTGATCTGCATTGTTCTTCCTCTTTTCCGTCTTGTGTTGTAAAAGCCCAAAAGGAGAGCCGCCTTCCGCAAGGCAGCTCTCCCCTTTTTCTGATTTTATTTGCCGCTCGTCAGCCGCGCCACATGCAGCGCCAGATAAGCGGTTTCCTCGTTGGGCAAAAACACGCCGTACTTGCGCAGCACAAAGGTGCGTATTTTTTCCGCGCAGGTCACCGCTGCCGGATAATTCTGCTGCATCTGCCGGAACAAAAAGTCGTCCTCGCTGTCCATCAGTTTGCCGGAGAAGAACCGCTCGGCAAAATACTGCAGGTGGCTCACGAACCGCGCATAGTGGATGCTCTCGGTGCTCACCGGGCAGTGCATACTGTAGGTGACAATGTTGGACAGCTCACCGATCAGCTGCGCTGCCCGCATGGCATCGTAGCCGGCCTGCGGGTCCTGCCGGGCGTTGACGATATGGAAGGCGATGTTGCCCGCCTCTTCGTCCGGCAGCTCGATGCCAAGCTTTGCCTTTACCTTCTGCAGGCCGCGCTGGCCCACCGCGTACTCCTTGGGATAAAAATGCTTGATTTCCCAGAAGATACGGTTGGTCACCACAAGACCCTTTTGCTGGCGCTCCACTGCAAAATGCAGGTGGTCGGTCAGCAGCAGATAGATGTGCGCCGAAAGCTTGACTCCCAGCGACTGCTCTGCGTCGTCCACAATGTCCTGCGTCAGTTCCAGATAGGATGCCGGAATGCTGGAAAACAGCTCCAGCATAGGCTGTGCGTCCGGGTTGGACAATGGAAGGAACACGCGGTCTGAGGGCTGCCGTTCAATGGGCTCGCCCGCCTTGCGGCCATAGCCGATGCCCTTGCCCAGCAGGATGGATTCCTCGCCGCTGTCATCCTGCACCAGCACAACACTGCTGTTCAGCACCTTCTGAATGTGCATCGGTCCCTCCTCCTTCCGTTGAAACCTTAAGACTGCCGCTTAGTCCAGATCTTCGCCGTTGGAAGCAATGACCTTCTTGTACCAGTAGAAGCTGTCCTTACGGCTGCGGGCCAGAGTACCGTTGCCCATATCATCCTGATCCACATAGATGAAGCCATAGCGTTTGGACATCTGGTTGGTGGATGCAGAGATCAGGTCGATGGGTGCCCATGTGGTGTAGCCCCACATCTCAACACCCTCATCGATGGCCTTGCCCATTTCGCTGATGTGCTGGCGGAAGTACTCTACACGGTAGGGGTCGTGGATGGAGCCGTCGGCCTCCACCACGTCCTTGGCACCCATGCCGTTCTCCACCACCATCAGCGGCTTGCGGTAACGGTCGTACAGCTCGATCAGGCTGTAGCGCAGGCCCTTGGGGTCGATCTGCCAGCCCCAGTCGGTGGAGGGCAGATACGGGTTCTTGACACCCAGCACGGTGTTGCCAGGGGTACGCTCTGCGTTCGGATCCACAGACTCGGTCATGGTCATATAGTAGCTGCAGGAAACAAAGTCCACACAGCCTGCCTTCAGGGTGGCGGCATCCTCGGGCAGCATTTCCACATGGATGCCCTTGCGCTCGAACATCTTGAGGATCAGGCGGGGGTACTCGCCCCAGACATGCACATCGGCATAGAACAGGTTTTCCAGATTCTTTGCCTGAGTAGCCAGCTCATCATCGGGTGCGCAGGTGCAGGCATAGGTGGTGAGCTTGGTCAGCATGCAGCCCACCTTGCTGCCGGGGATGATCTCGTGGCAGTCCTTTACTACCATAGCGCTGGCCACCAGCTGGTGGTGCAGGGCCTGATAGCAGGTCTCCAGCATCTTATCCTCGGGCACGCGGCTGGGGATGATGCCGGCGGTGGTGAAAGGGTGACGGATCACGCTGTCCACCTCGTTGAAGGTGAGCCAGTACTTGACCTGATCCTTGTAGCGCTCAAAGCACGCATGGCAGAACTTTGCAAAGCAGTCGATCACGCGGCGATCCACCCAGCCATTGTACTTGGTGGCCAGTGCCAGCGGCATTTCGTAGTGGCTCAGCGTGACCAGCGGCTCGATGCCGTTCTTGTGCATCTCAGCGAACAGGTCGCTGTAGAACTGCAGGCCCTTTTCGTTCGGCTCTGCTTCCTCGCCGGTGGGGAAGATGCGGGTCCATGCAATGGAAACGCGCAGCATGGTAAAGCCCATCTCGGCAAACAGCTTCAGGTCTTCTTTGTAATGATGGTAGAAATCGATGCCGCGGCGCTTGGGATAATAGGTATCATCCGGGTCGGCCATGGCGGCAGCAATGTGTGCGTCGTCCATGGCAACATGGGACTTGTAATCCTTCACGTCGGTGTTGGGCTTGTAGGTGGCAACATCGGCCACGCTGGGGCCTTTGCCATCCACGTTCCATGCGCCCTCTACCTGGTTCGCGGCAACAGCGCCGCCCCAGAAAAAGCCTTTGGGGAAACTCATTTATTTGCCTCCAGTTTCAGCAGTGCGGCACCGGGCACCACAGCGCCCTCGGCCACAGTCTTGATGGTGAACTCATCGGCGTTGGTCACGACGATGGGGGTAGTTACATCATAACCGTCTGCTTTGATTCCGTCAAGGTCAAACTTCATCAGCAGCTGGCCCTTCTTGACAGTCTCGCCGTCCTTGACCTGCGGGTCAAAGCCCTTGCCATCGCGCTTGACGGTGTCCATGCCGATGTGCATGAGCAGTTCAGCACCGGCAGCGGTCTTCATGGAGATGGCATGCTTGGTGCCGAACACGGACTCGATCACGCCGTCTGCAGGGGCATACAGCTCACCCTTCTCGGGCACCACGGCAATGCCGTCGCCCAGGATCTTCTGGGAGAAAACTTCATCCTTGACCTCTTCCAGAGCAATGGCCTTGCCCTGCAGGGGGCTGCTGATGGTGGAATCCGCAGCTGCTGCGTCTGCAGCAGTCTCGGGAGCGGGTGCAGCGGTCTCATCCTCTGCGGGGGTCTCGTCCTTATACAGGAAGAAGGACAGTGCGAAGGAAGCCACAACAGAGATCACCAGACCAACTGCAGCCCACAGGATGTTCTTGCCGTTATCCGGGTCAACGAACATGGCCATGCCAGCCAGACCGGGGCCCATGGCAACGAATGCCTTGACCTTCATCAGGCCAACGAACAGACCGCCGATGAAGCTGGAGGCCACAACGGACATCATGACCTTCTTGTGCTGCAGGGTAACACCGTACAGAGCAGGCTCGGTGATGCCGAACAGGCCGGAGATGCCAGCGGAAATTGCGGTAGCGCGCAGGTTCTCGTCCTTGGTCTTCAGTGCAACACCGAGGCAGGCACCGCCCTCGGAAATGTTGTGTGCCAGAGAAGCAGGCATGTACAGCATTTCAAAGCCGGGGTCAGAAATAGAAGCAACTGCGTAGGGGACCAGAGCCTTGTGCATGCCCATGGAGATCATGAAGGGCAGCACGGCAGCCAGCAGAGCAACGGCCAGCCAGCCCAGCGTGTTGTACAGAGCCAGGATCACAGTGGTCAGCAGGGCGCCGATGTTGTAACCCAGAGGTCCGAGGACGACCAGTGCCACAGGGAAGCCGATGCCAAAGCACAGCATGGGCACAAAGAACACGCGGATGGCCTTGGGGCACCATTTGTTGGCCCACTTTTCAATAAAGGACATGAAAATGACGGTCAGGATGGCCGGGAATACCTGGCCGCCGTAAGCGATGTTCTGCAGCTTGATGCCGAGGAAGTAAGCACCACCCTCGGTAGCCAGCAGAGCGGAAACGCTGGGGTGGATCATGGCAGCAGCCAGAGCCACCGACACCAGCTTGTTGCAGTTGAACTTGGTTGCAGTGGTGAAGGCGACCATGACGGGCAGGTAGTACAGAGCTGCATCTGCCACGCCGACAAGCACCTTATAGGCGATATCTCCGCTGCTCATCAGGCCCAGAGTGCTCAGCAGCACCATCAGAGCCTTCAGAACGCCTGCACCTGCAATGGCGGGGACCAGCGGCTGGAAGATGCCGACCATGTAGTCCAGAATAATGCCGCCGATCTCTTTTTTGCCCTTGGGGGCAGCGGGAGCTGCAGCCTGACCTGCATTGAAGGTGCCCAGCTTGAGCAGCTCATCGTACACTTCGATAACATCGTTGCCGATGACCACCTGACACTGCGGGCCGTTGGAAATAACGCCCATAACGCCGGCAGTCTTTTTCAGGGCTGCAGCATCCACCTTGGAGGTGTCTGCCAGAGTGAAGCGCAGGCGGGTGGAGCAGTGCTCGACCTGCACAACGTTCTTCTCGCCGCCAACCAGACGCAGCACGTCGGAGGCAGTCTGCTTGTAGTTCTTCATTTTGTTCTCCTTTATCTTGTGTGTGGTGGCATTTCCCTGCCGCCCGGCCGAAGCGGACAAAAGAAAAAAGACCCAACAGAATGACCCCGTGTACAATTTCTCCCGGAATCATAGTATCTGGCTACAATTCACCCAAAAGAAAAGGTATTCGTCATTCCATCAGATCCTGCCTGCATTACCAGTAACATGTCCAACTGGATATTGTGGTATTAGTATATCAATCCTCTTTTCGTTTTTCAATATGACTTTTTCACAAAATAACTCTTAAAAAATTATGAAGTTCGTATATTCATTTGTTTTTTCACATAGCTGTCGGTGTGTGCTCGTGTACTCCTTTCACCGCCTGCACTGCCCTGATGCCGACCGCACATCTTGCGCACCGCGCCGCCGCTTGTTATAATAAGTGTAACGATCTGTTTATCACTTTTTACATACAGGAGGTACCATCCATGCGCATTGCTTACGAGACTATGCTGGCCGAATTTGAGCGGGTCCTGACCAAATACGGTTTCAGTCCAGAGCGTGCCCACGAAGCGGCCGAGATCTTTGCCCAGAACAGTCTGGCCGGCGTGTTCAGCCACGGGCTGAACCGCTTCCCCCGCGTGGTGGAATACCTGCGCAAGGGCGAGATCGACCCCGTCTCTGAGGCCGAGTGCATTGCCAGCTTTGGTGCCATGGAGCGCTGGGACGGCAAGCGCGGCTTTGGCCCGCTGAACGCCAAGCACGCCATGGACCGTGCCATAGAGCTGGCTCATCAGTTCGGCATTGGCATGGTGGCGCTGGGCAACAACAACCACTGGATGCGCGGCGGCACCTACGGCTGGCAGGCCGCAGACGCGGGCTGCATCGGCATCTGCTGGTCCAACACCTGCCCCAACATGCCTGCATGGGGCGCAAAGGACAACCACATCGGCAACAACCCGCTCATTCTGGCCGTGCCGCGCTCGAACGGGGAACACATCATGGTGGATTGCGCCCTGAGCCAGTTCAGCTACGGCAAGCTGGAAACGATGCGTCTGGCCGGCAATCTCAGTGTATCCATAATTCGGAAGCCAAGAGCGTACGCCATCCTCCGGAGTATTGAGCACCCCTACCCAGAAATGATAGAACCCTGTTTCATCCTCTAACTTTATCTGCCGTTCACTGACATATATTGAGCCATTTGTTCCTTCTTTTGGACATTTGGCATAAACATAATAGGCAAGCGAATTATTCAGCCGGAAAGAAGCCGCCGGAATAGCCCATTCACGGATTTCCTCGCTAACGGTAAAGTGTACTAACTTTCCTGTCGTATTCTTGAAATAGTTGGCATCATTGTCCGCATTCGGAATAAACTTCATTCCTATAAGCTCCATCTGCTGGGAATTGGTACCGACGATAAGTTGCGCCGTATGCACGGCCAACGGCTTGATAAGTTCGGTAAAATAATCCCCTTCCGGGTCAAACATCATGCCCAAAGTTTCCATCACGTCCCGCCATGAACGTTTCGTATGTTCCCGAACCGGCTTAACCGCATCCTCAATCTCTTCCGGCACTTTATTCACATCATCCACCAGATCCTTAAAACCATTCGATTCAAGGAAATCGGACAAGGTAAGTTCATACCGGTATGAAGGTGTACCGTCTTTCTCGATATACCTTTTTATTTTGGTAACACGAATCTCTCGATCGATATCCAACTGTTCAGAATATACGCCAACCATCTGGCCACAGGCGATAAAGATGTTTTGCAGACGAAAAACAATTTCATCACATTTTCCTCGTAACTGGATGCGTTTCTCGCACTTGCCATCCAACCATGCTTGCGCCTCTTCCTGTAGCTGTAATGAAGCGTTATCCCTGTAGCTTTGCGGCATTTTCAGGCCGGTAAGGATAAACTTGTCACCGACAGAAAAATTAATGTCACCGGGAACTTTCAAGGCGTTTTCCTGGTCATTCTGCTTTAGTTTGAACTGTTTCAAGTCATTGTCCCAACTGTCTTCAACGATTGCAAGGTCATAGCCAGCCAAGCCGCCATCCTGGAATGTAACGACCACTTCCACCCCGTCCAACAGGCAATCGGTAAGATTGAAATCCATACCGGCAGCTTTCAGAGTGTAATCGTCGATCTTTTCTGTTACGGCAAACTCTCCTTTCGGAAAGATATGGTCGAATTGCATGGACTTTTCTATCCGGCCGTACTTCTCTACATTCTTTTCGATAGAGAGCCGGCCATCAGGCAGAAGAAGATAATCAGCACCATAATCGGGACCGAGATTCTTGTCTGAACCGTATGGATAAAAAACCGTCACAGGTGGCGTATCATCAACAGCGGACACTTCCAGTTCAGTAAAACCCATTCCTTCGCCCTGTGCCAAGACAAGGCCGTTGCTTGAATACTCCCTCCTGCCGATATTTATTGTCTGACCGGATATCCAGTATTCCGTATTCAATTCTTTAATGAGTTCGTCAAGTACCGTCCCGACTTTCTTATCTTTGAAAGAAAGGGTAATCATCCGGGATTCGATACAGGATCCGGCCACCCAATCTGATCCTGTACGGTTCATGTTTTTGACAAATAGGATTAGCCAGTCACGGGCGGTACCGGTGTAATAGTCGAAGTTCTTTTTCCGCTCCGGTGTACCATGAAGGAAAAACTCTGCATCCAAAAGGTCGTACCGACTTGAATAGAACTGAACGGTATATTCCCAACCAAGAGATGTCTCCTTTTTCGTCACCTTCTCATTATGCCGGATCTTGTATTTTGTCCCTTCAAAGTCTATATAGTCGTTGATTTGAAGGTTTACCACATTTCGGGAAAGAAAATTCAGGGTAAGAGTGTCCTCACCCATAATCTCTTCGACCGTATAACTATTATCCTTCAGATAAACGTCACAAACTACCGTATTTCCGCGCTTTATTTCCATACTGCTAAATAACCTACTTATTTTTAGGCAATAAAAAACACGGCAACCGGATATATGACATTTTACCGGTTGTCGTGTTTTAATATATAAGGTAGATGTTCTGTTTATGGTAGATTTCTAAAGCGCAAGTCCACACGCGCCAAAAGTCGTAGACAACGCTGCAATCTCACACCAGAACATCGGCTTCGTTGATACAAAGTCCTGCCATATATTACCACTCAACCGTTTACTCATGCCTATTACCGTGTAAACGATAAAAGCCAGCCACACCGGAATAAGAACCCACCAGAAAGACGTGCAGCCAACCCATAGCTGAGAAGAAAGCAACGTCAATGCCGCCGATCCACAATGAATGCGGTTTATCCAAGTGTCTTTGAAATCAGGAGCCAAACCGACACCAATCAAACCGATACAGGCTGCGATCGCCAGCAACCGCATAGTAAAGGTTGTACTCATTTCCCAAATGACCGGGAATAGGAACATAGCCGTCAGTGCCATGCTTGCTCCAAAGATCAATTTATGATCAAGAGTATAATACGTCGCACTAATTGAGTACGGTACACCTTTTGCCTTTATACAAACTGCTGCCGTATAAACTGCTATAACCAAAAAAGAAATAATTAATAATAACATGATTTTCAAACTTTAATGTTTAACTTTGTTTCCGGAGACCCTCGGTCCCCTAATTTTCTTTTTTTTACAGCCTCCAATCTGTGATAGCCTGGAGGCTGTTTTATTATTCTTTCGCCACCGAACATTTTATATCTCCATTTGTTTTAAAAGAAAATACCCAACCTGGGGTTGGCGATTATCAATAATTTTTTCTGAATATACATTTGCTGTCTTTCTGCTGTGACAGCCCAAAGACAGTGTCACTAATTTATTAATACGGCCTTGCAGGCGGAGTGAAGTTTGATGTCCAACGGGCAATATTACTGATGCGAAACTCGTCAATCATACCGTTCAGATACAATCCATAATCTCGATATTTTCCGATCATTAAAGAACTATAGTACCCTGAAACCATCGTTGATGTGAAACCAGACGCATACACTCCATTTACATACACTTTCCAATATCGAGATTGTGACCTGACGATCGCAAGATGAACCCACTGATCCCGTGGCATCGTAAAATAGCATATTGCATCCCCTCGGGTTCCACCATACTGCAATCCAAAGAAAATGCGTCCGTCAGATTCCTCCATTATATCAAAGCTGTAATTTCCATAAGCAACGCCTTTTGACATTATACCGTTTTTCACACCACTTTTCAGTTTAATCCAAAAATCGACGGTATAGTTTGGATATAGGGACTCGTTTATGGCATTCGTTCCACTTACCTTTACATACCCGTTTCCTGAAAACGAAACGCAATTCTTGAATTTTCCCACTACATAGGACATATTACTACCAACATAAGGCTTGCCTGAGACTTCATCTTTCAATGATCCATCAAAATGTAGCAACAACAAAGTATTCTTGTCTACTTTCTTCCGTCCCATCATCGATCTTATCATACCAACCTCCTTTCCGCCGAAAGTCGGTCATGTATACTCTGATTTTTCCAACAATAAGTGGTATAGAGAAAGATCCCTGACGA
>OKRU01002523.1_pt1 | contig 16260 bp, 10 predicted proteins | sample 1601131 | NCBI WGS metagenome assembly OKRU01 (sample SAMEA3541558, study PRJEB24748) | human gut metagenome | biome: human gut; feature: human-associated habitat; material: faeces | place: China | collected 2012 | reverse complement strand
AGATCCCCGCAAACCGCGGCCAGCTGGCACTGCTGGTGTGGAACACCGCAGGCAGACCTGAACCTGTGAACACCCCGGCTTTTGCGGATGTGGCAGATGCCGACACCGCCAAGGCAGCCCAGTGGTGCGTGGAGCAGGGCCTGCTGGATGCCAAGAGCGAGAGCACCTTCAAGCCGGAAGGCTGGATGCCCAAGTTCAAGACCATTGAAGTGTGGGAAAAGGCATTCCCAAAACAGTAAACCCATGCGAAACCAAAGGGAGCAGCTTCGGCTGCTCTCTTTTTGTATGCAGAGGGGACCTTTGTTAACAAACTGCTAAGTTTTTGGAAAGTTCTGCTCGAATTGCTGTTGCGCCCGGTTTTACTGTGCTATACTACTTGCATCCGGAACCAAAGGAGGAATTGCCACATGAAAGAAGTCAAACCTTCCAAAAAGCCGCTGGCGATCTACTACGCCATCGTGCTGGCGGTCCTGCTGCTGCTCAACCTTGTGCTGCTGCCGTGGATGAGCGAGCGTCAGGTGGAGGAAGTGGACTATGGTACCTTTATGACCATGACCGAGGAAAAGAACATCGGCCGTGTGGATATCGAATCCAACCAGATCATTTTTACCGATAAAGAGGAAAAGCAGGTCTACAAGACCGGCCTGATGAACGACCCGGAGCTTACCCAGCGCCTGTATGATGCTGGAGCGCAGTTTTCCAGCGAGATCGTGGAGCAGGGCTCGCCGGTGCTCAATTTCCTGATCTGGTTCCTGCTGCCCATCCTGTTGTTCAGCTTCATCGGCAACCAGATGAACAAAAAGCTGATGGAAAAGGCCGGCGGCGGCCCGGGGTCTATGATGTTCGGCGGCGTGGGCAAGTCCAACGCCAAGGTCTATGTGCAGTCCACCCACGGCATCCGCTTTGCGGATGTGGCCGGTGAGGATGAAGCCAAGGAAAACCTGCAGGAAATCGTGGATTACCTGCACGACCCCGGCAAGTACGAGAGCATTGGCGCATCCATGCCCAAGGGCATCCTGCTGGCTGCCGCTTGTCGGCGTCACCGTGCTGATCGACGGTACGATGGTCGGGACGACGACCGATGCCTCCGGAAATTTCCGGATCAGGGCGAAGTCCGGGGATACGCTGGTCTTCTCGTATATCGGTTACGACGAGCGCCGGGAAAAGGTAGGAGTCCGGACGGAGATCGACGTGACGCTGGCCGAAAGCTCGACGCTGGTGAATGAAGTGGTGGTGATCGGTTACGGCACGCAGTCGCGCCGTACGCTCTCGACAGCCATCTCTAAAGTCAGCGGCGAGGTCTTCGACAATGCACCGGCCGCGACCGTGGGCGATGCGCTGAAAGGCCGGGTTGCGGGACTGCACGTACAGACGAGCAACGCCATAGCCGGAGAGTCCCCCCGCATGATGATCCGCGGAGGATCGTCCATCACGATGGGCAACGATCCGATCTACATCGTGGACGGAGCTCTGCGCGAGGATCTGACCGGTATCAACACGAACGACATCGAGTCGATGGAGGTCCTCAAGGATGCCGCATCGGCCAGTATCTATGGTGCCCGGGCATCCAACGGCGTAATTTTGGTCACGACCAAAAAAGGTTCGCTGGCAAAGGGACCTCAGATCGTGTTCGACCTTCAGCTGGGCTGTTCGTCTCCTTCGCGCAAATGGGATTTCATGGATGCCCGCGAATACATCAATTTTCTGCGTCCCGTTATCAGCAAAGCCTATGCGAACGGCATCGAGCATAACGCGAAGGCCATGCTTTCGGGCCCCAATGCCTATGGTACGGGAAATACGGCTCCGAACGCCAACTATTCGACCCGTTATCTCGATTACGGGCAGCCGGTCCCGGCAGGTTATCAATGGATGTACGATCCGTTGGATGCCAACAAGGTGATTATCTTCACCGATACCGACTGGCAGTCGCAGTGGTTCACCGACGCATTCTGGCACAAGGAGTACATCGGCGTAAACGGGGGTACCGACAAACTGAAATATGCCGCATCGGTCAGTTATCACGGCGACGACGGCATGGTTGCGATGAGCAGTTACAAAGTCTTCACCCTGCACGGCAGTACGTCGTTCAAGATTACGAAGAACCTCGAAGCATCGACTACGTTCGACTTGTCGCGCCAGAAAAAGCATCCGCTCATCGACAATTACTATCAGGCCATCGGCCGAGGCATCATAGCCGCACCCACGGCGCGCGAGTTCGACGACAACGGTGACTGGTGTCAGCTTAGTTCCAACGGCAACGCCCACAGTGCGGGATGGTACGAGTCGTTCTACAACCGCGAACAGGCCATCAACCGGGCTTCGGGAACGTTCGGACTCAAATGGAACATCACCGACGGACTGACGGCTTTCGCGCAGTACAACTATTTCGATAACTCCTATAGGGGAAGCTATTACGCCTACGGAGAGCGCAACGGCACTCCCAACAATGTCTCGCTGGAGCGCAACACTACCGAAACCCGCGAGCAAACCACCCGGGACATCTTCACAGCCCATCTCAATTACGACAAGACATTCCGTGACGTGCATACGCTGAACGTCACCGGCGGTTACGAGTACATGTCTCAGAATTACTGGAAGGTGAAAGCCAATGCGAAAGGGGCTTCGTCGGACGATGTACCCGTACTCGGCTCCGGTTCGATCTTCACGGCGAGCAATCAGGACGAGAAGCAGGCGATGATCTCCTATTTCGCGCGGGCATCGTACAATTACGACGACCGTTACATCGTTTCGGGAACGTTTCGTGCCGACGGGTCCTCCAAATTTGCCGTCGGCAATCAGTGGGGCTATTTCCCGGCCGGTTCGGTGGCATGGGTCATCTCGGAGGAACCGTTCTGGCGCAATGCCAAGAAGACGGCCAATACGTTCAAGTTGCGTGCCTCCTACGGTCAGACCGGCAACAACGGCATCGGGCTTTACGATGCATACGGCGCATTTGCGACCGGCACGTACCACGGACATACGACATTGCTGCCGTCCGCTATGGCGAACTCGGCCCTGAAATGGGAGACTACCACGCAGCTCGACCTCGGTATGGATCTGGGATTTTTCGGAGACCGGCTGCGTTTTGTGTTCGACTATTACAACAAACATACGGACAATATGCTGTTCTCCATCTCTGTACCCGATACGGGTCCGTATTCGTCAGTCAAGGCGAACGTGGGCAGCGCCCGGTTCTACGGCGTGGAAGTCGAACTCAGTTCGGTGAATATCCGCAAGGAACATTTCAGCTGGACGACCGACATCACCTATTCGTTTACCCGCAACAAGGTGTTGTCGCTGCCCGAGGAGTACGGCTACGACGAGATCGACGCGGACGGCCGTGCGACGGGCCGACGTGCATACCGTATCGGCGGATACAAAGCGTCGGAGAGCGGTTACCGCTTCGGCGGTACTGCCGTCGGCGAACCGCTGGGACGCATATACGGCTATAAGATCGACCATATCATCCAAACGGAGGCTGAAGCCGACGCAGCACTCTATGACGAACAGTCGAACGGTTACCGTGTAAGCGACGGACGCATAATCAAGGGCCGCAAAGATGCCGGTGACTACGAATGGTGCAACCGCAAAGGTTCCGCGCGCAAGGACGGCGAAGAGATTATCAACGAGGAGGACCAATTCTATCTGGGCAATGTCATGCCGCACTCGACGGGAGGTATCAACAATACGTTCCGCTACAAGAGGCTTTCGTTGAATGTCTACTGCGACTTTGCGCTGGGACATTCGATCATCAACGGCATGAAGGCCCATCTGCTGCGCAACACCATGGGCAACTGCAACTCGACGATCGGCCGTATCGCATACGACTGCTGGCAGCATCCCGGCGATACGGGTGCCAAGTACGCCCGCTTTTTCCCCAACGATTCCGACTGGGGCAACCGCAACTGGCGCCAGTCGGATTTCATGGTCGAGAAAGCCGACTATCTGTGTCTGCGTGACGTTTCGCTCTACTACGACCTGCCCGAACACTGGCTGCGCAAAATCGGCATCCGGAAAGTGACGGTGGGCGTAACCGGCAACACGCTTTGTTATTGGACGGGAGTTACGGGGCCATCAGTCCGGAGAGCGGCATCGGGTCCAATGCGAGCGCAGGCATGTATACGCCCGTTTCGACCAGCAATTCCAATTCCGACATCACCGCCAATATGATGCCGGTTCCGCGCAAGATCATCTTCAGCCTCAAACTGGTTTTCTAACGTTTCAGACCTTAAAACAACCAACCATGAATTATAAAAACATAAGATCGGTCCTGCTCGTATGGATTGCCGCGGGAGTTGTCTCCTGCCACGGCGACCTGGACATCATGCAGGACAACAAACTCTCCGTGAGCAATATGTGGAAAACGTCCATTCAGGTCGAGAATTCCACTTACGGCATCTACTCCGCCATGCGGGACAACTTTGTCCAGGATCAGGTCAACGTTCTGACTTGGGGAGAGCTGCGCGTGGGCGAATACATGTGGCGGAACAGCCGCACGGAGATGATCTGGCTCGCGGACCTGCGGAGCGTAGTGCAGAATACCATGTCCTCCACGACGGACGCCGTCAGCTGGTCGAAACTTTATACGGCGATCGATCAGGCCAATGCCGTACTCAAATACGCGCCTGCGGTCGCCATGACCGATACGAAACGAAGCTGGGCGATCGGACAGGCGGCGTTCGCCCGTGCCTATCTCTATTTCTGGGCCGTGCGGTTATGGGGCGACGTTCCTTTGAACCTGAATCCCATCGAGTCGGTCGCACAGCCCGAAGCCTATCCGAGCCGTGCGCCCAAAGCCTCGGTATACGCCCAGATCGGGACCGACATCGATCTGGCTGTCAAAAATGCAGGCAGTCTCGGAACGGATAAATACCTGGCTACCGCGGATGCCGTCAACATGCTCAAGGCCGAATACGCGCTGTGGATGTATGCGGTGCAGAACGGCGGCGACGACTATCTGACAATGGCCGAAGAGGCGCTTGCTGCCGTCGGAGTCAAGGCCGGCGACAACCGGCTGCTGACTGATTATGCCAAGATCTTCGATGGCTACGGTTCGAACAATAAGAATTCGAACGAGGTAGTATTCGCGCTCTACAACAGCCGCGATGAAAACAAGACCGGGGGATTTTCGACCTACTTCGCCTTCTCCGACGGTGCGATCGATCCCAATGCCCAAGCGACCGTGCCGACGAATACGACTGTGCAATATCTGGACTATGGCGACGAGTACCTTGAATTGCTGCACAAAAGTCAGACGGAAAACAACGACTCGCGTGTGAAGACCAATCTCGGCGAGGGACCCTACGGAAAGGAAAACCGGGCGGTGGTTACGTGGCCGAACAAGTTCATCGGCAATGCGGACAGCAGTCCGATGATTCGGGATTGCGACATCCTCTACTATCGTTATGCCCTTGCCGTGATGCTGGATGCCGAGTTGAAATATTACCGCAGGGACTATGCAGGGGCGCTGGCTTCGCTGAACATCATCGCCAAACGGGCGTACGGGAAGGAGAACTTCCATACTTCCGCCACGCAAGGCGATGTCTTGAAGGCGTTGTGCAACGAATACTTGCTGGAGTTTCCTTGTGAAGGCGTTGTCTGGTGGGCATTGATCCGCCTCGATCGGATTTGGGAGTACAACGCGGACCTGAAGGCGCGCAAGGATGCCGCCAACATCCTGTTGTGGCCCATCAGCAAGAGTGCCCGCGACAAAAATTCGAACCTTGCCCAAACGGAGGGATGGTATTGATCGAAAACCTAAAATTACGGAACATGAGACTGAATTTCAAGAAATATATGGCGGGGCTGGCGACTGCGGCGACGCTGCTTCTGACAGCCTGCTACGAGGATCATACAGATTTGGAGGACCGGACGACGCGGATTCGCATCAGTCCTGAAATCGAAGCGTTCGAAGCGGACGGAACTGCGTCCGTGTCGGGCAACAGCAATGTCACGTCGGTGGTGCTGGTCAAGGTCGGCACCCGCGTATCCCGCATGGAGTGGGAGGCGGAACTCGTCGACTGGATGCCCTCGGTCGATGAGACCGGGCCGTGGGCGACGATCCAGCGTGTACCCGTCGTTTCGCAGTATACGGAGATTGCCGGACCGAATACCGTCGCCGTGACGCAATCCGGTTTCGAGTTGACTGCATTGCCCAATACGGGATACGGACGCCGGTGTACGGTGCGCATTACGGCCGAGGACGGTACGGTGCAGGATTACGAACTGTTCCAGTACGGCGAGCTGGCCGATGCTGAGGTGGTGCCGGCGCTCGAATCGGTAGAGATATCTTTTCAGGGCGATCCTGTCGATCTGGCTTATACCACGAATATGGGCGACAAGTATGCCTATGCGATCGCTTACGAGGAGGGAGGCGCCGAGGGCTGGTTGACGGCCGAGCACCGCGGTGAAGGTTTGCTGACGCTGACCGCCGAGCCGTGGGACGACATGGAACGGGATCGCCGGGCGACGCTGACGATCACCGTGGGCGACGACGAAACGAGCAAAGCGGCGGTGGACATTCCCGTCGTGCAGCTTAGGAAGGCGGAATACTATTATGTTTACGGCTCTGCGCTGGGCGAGGAGGCTGCTACGGCGTTGCAGATGAAGCGCGAGTCGGACGACTCCTATCGTGTCAGCGGATTCTTCTTCGCCACGGAGGACAATCTGATCTGCATCAACAAGGATTCACGGGCCGGCGATCCGAGTTGGTATCTCGGTGCCGACGGCGAGCTGAAGAACTGGGCCCGGAATGTTACGGCTTCGGATCTGAAGATCGAAGCGAACGGTTATCGTACGCTGACGGTGGATTTCGCTGCGGGTACGTGGAACTGGATACGTCAGAACAGTACGCCCAATTGCATGCCCGACGAAGAACTTGCGAACTATCCTACGAAGGATTACCCGACGGCGTCCGGCGGAGTCAAGACATGGATGACCGTCAGCCTGCATTGGAACGGCGGGCCCGGCATCGGAGCCGTCAAGCTCGGTTCGGGACTCGTCGGGGGCTCCAAAACCGGCGGATACGGCAAGCCCAGCGATACGACCGTGCCCTACGACGTTCGCAATCCGGCTTACGATACGGCCGAAAACGGCGGAGGCATCGAGGAACTTCGGGCGAATGACGGAACCCCGCTGGCTTCCAAATACGGCCGGTTGTATTCCTCTTTCGAGGCTGTTACGGGGCAGCCCAACGGTGCATTGAACAAGGCCTATCAGATCGCTTCGCCTTACGGCGAGCCGGGTGCCGTGCTGGTCGATGCGACCGGAACCGCCGTCACGATCGAAAACATCCTTATGGCGACGCTCGCTGCGGCGGACGACGATGCGAAGGCCGAGGCCGAGCATCCCGTGTTGAAGATGCAGATACAGGGGATTTGTCCCTATGGCTGGCATATCGCCAACCTTCAGGACTGGAAAGATCTGATCTGGGCCGCAGCGCAGGCTTCGAAGGGTTCGCGGTACGAAATCGCCGAGTCGTCGGCCAGCTATAAGGCCATCGGCGGAGGTTCGATCGCCAATCTGTCTACGATTCTGTTCGACGCTTCATGGAATACCTATTCCTCCGGATCGCCCATATCGCCGCTGGCGCCCGATTTCGGGTTCAACATGTTCATTCAGGGATGGCGCCTCTACGATACCGGATATAATTACGGCGCTACCTCCGGCGATCCCCGGTTTTATGCGTGGATTCCGCTTCTGGGGCAGTATACCTCCAAGAAAACTTCGTTCTGGCGCATATACATCAGCGGACACACCAAAACCGACATGACGCTGAACGACGGGTTCGATCTGGGCAACGGTTCGGGCGCTGCGATACGCTGCGTGAAGAATTATAAATAAGGAACAAATCAAAAAAAGAATCATGATACGAAAAATCATATGCATGTTGACATTGGCCGCCGCCTTCGTCGGTTGTACGAAGGACGAATGGCCCGATCAGCCCGACTGGAGCAGGATTCCCGATCCGAGCATTCCGGTCGACGACGGATTCATGAAGCCGGCGGCGTGTTCCAATACGGTCGTTGCCCATCGCGGAGGAGCTGCCGAATGCGGTGCGCCGGACAACTCGATGGCGGCGTTGGAGTACGCCATGAGTCTGGGATGCTACGGCATGGAATGCGACATTTACTGGACTAAGGACAACGACATCATCGTGGCGCATGCCAACGGCGACTGCAAGGTCAATAACCTGCAGCCGTGGACGGCTACCGTGGCAGAGTTGCGCGCTGCAGGGCGGTTGTCGAACGGTGAGGAACTGCCCACGCTCGAAGAGTTTATCCGCCGGGTGATGGTCGAGGGCAACTGTACGCGTCTGGTGCTCGACGTCAAGCGTGTGGACAAACCCTATGCCCAGCCCGAATATGTGATCAATGCGGCGCGCCGTGCGTGCGAGATCGTCACTGAAATGAAGGCGAAGCATTTCGTCGAACTGATCTGCACGGGATTCAACCTTGATGCGATGAAGGCTGCGCACAATTGCGCCGTAATTGCCGAAGTGCCTATCGGCATGAACTCGTCGCGTTCAGGGAAGGAGTACGGCACGCTCGGCTTCGGGTGGGCCAACCTTTCGGCGGCAAGCGGAATGGATGCGGCGGCGGGCGGAAAGGGGTCCTGCTCGCTCGAAGAGTACGAGAAGGCGGGTGTGGCTCTATCGGTCTACAATGTTGACCAGCGGGCGGGAGACGGCAATGCCGTTTATTCGACCGCTGCTGTGAATTATTACATTGCGAATTACAAACGTTTCCGCACGTTATGTTCGAATTATCCCAAGTGGCTGATCGGGAAGATCGACCATGCTTACAAGGTGTACGACGGCATTCGCAGCGAGGCGGATTTCGAGGCTTTCGCGGAATCGCTCGCCAGCGATCCGACAGGGCGCCGTTTTCTCGACGGCAACGGCGAGGTGGTGCTCCATTGCGATCTGACGCTGAACGGGTTCGTGCCTTTGTCTAATTTTTCGGGCACGTTCAACGGAAACGGTAAGACGCTCACGATCGGTTATCGCGGCGACGCGCAGCAGATCGGTCTGTTCAAACGTCTCAGCGGCACGGTACGGAACCTGACCGTCGCCGGACGCTTCGAATCGGTACGCAGCGACGACAGCGAAATTCATCTGGGGGCGTTCGCGGCCGAAACCGACAATGCGGCGATCGAGAATTGTACGAACCGGGCGGAAATCGTTGTCGCAGACGCTGCCGATGTCACGCCGCGCACCATGATCCTGAGCGGATTCGTCGGAAAGGCTTTCAACGGCGTGACGCTTCGCAACTGCCGGAACACCGGAAATATCTCGTTTTCATCGCCGGCTCTTTATATGATCGGAGGCTTTGTCGGAGCTGTTCAGGAAGACGACGGGCTGTACACGATCGCCGACTGCCACAACACGGCCGACTTTGACAATGCGGGCAGTAATTCGGGCTGGAATTTCATGGGCGGCATTGCGGGCAAAACGATCAGCCGGCAGCTCGTTCCGGGCGAGACGTCGAATTACCGGCTTATCGTCGAAGAATGCTCCAGTACGGGTACGATCAGCATTGCCGGGCCGTCGAAAGTGCGCGCTTCGGGTATCGTGGCCCAAACGCAGGGCGCTTACCGGATCAGCGGATGCACGTTTTCCGGAGCGATCGAGAGTACGGACGCCACCAAACGCGACGTCGTGATAGGCGGTATCATGGCCATGGCCGACAAGGAGTGTGTCGGGCTGGTCGAAGGATGCACTTTCAGCGGACGGATTTCGGCTGCGCAGGCCGGTGCCAACAACTTCTTCGGCGGCATATACGGTAACAACGGAGGTGCCGCGAGCGTTGTGAACGATTGCCGGACCACGGCTTCTGCCTATGTCGGCTGTCCCATCGGCAAATCGGTGGGGATGCTTGCCGGGCGTCCCAACAAGAAGGGCTTTACGGTCAGCAATTGCCGGATCGCCGGAACCGTAACGAACAAACAGGGCGCGGCAGTGGTGATCACGGCCGATAACCTTGAAGATTGGATGTTTGCCGGATATGGTACCTCCGTGGCGGTGACTCTGAAAAACAACGGTTACAACGACGGAAAATAGCACGGAAAGATACTAACTCTAAATTATTCGAAAAATGAAAAAACTATTGTTGACGGGCATCGCGCTCGTCGGAGCGGCGCTCGTGTTTGCACAACCCCGGCTGGTCGCGCACCGCGGCTTTTACACGACGCCGGGATCAGACGAAAATACGATATCGAGTCTGATCAATGCGCAGCAGCTGGGCGTATACGGCGTGGAATTCGATGTCAACCGGACCTCTGACGGGGAGTTGATAGTCATCCACGGTCCCAAAGTCGGCGATCGGCTCGACGCGCAAAGGGACACGTATGCGGAGATCAGCCGGGTCGTATTGCCGGGCGGCAATCGGATACCTACGCTCCGCGAATTTCTGGAGCAGGGTCGGAAGGACCCCGGAACGAAGTTGATTCTGGAATTGAAGAAACACAAGACGCCTGAGATCGAAACCCGGATCGTCGAAGAGATCGTGTCGCTCTGTAAGAAACTGAACATGCTGGACCAAATGGAGTTCACGTCCTTCAGCGAGCACGCCTGCAGGGAGTTTCGGCGCTTGGCTCCGCAGAACAAAACACTGTATATTTCCAATTCGCTTTGGACGCCCATCAATGCCGATGTCGCTAAGAAGGAGGGTTTTCAACTCTCTTACAGCATGTATGTGTTTATGAACCGGCCCGAACTGATCGACCGCATGAATGAAATCGGCGTAGAATCGACACTCTGGATCGTAGACAATCCGGAGGTTGTGGACTGGGCCGTCAAACATAATGTGGGTTTTATTTCGAGTAATTTTCCCGACCGGATCAAAGCGTATCTCGATGCGCTCCGGACAGTGGAAACTGCCCGTAATGGCGCCTGCAATCTGATCAGATAAGACACAATCTCTTAACTCAAATTTATCATGAAAAAAGTAATCGCAATTATCGGTTCCGGCATGATGGGGTCCGCTCTGGCGTTTCCCGCCGCCGAAAACGGTCATGAAGTGCGTTTGGTAGGCACGCACCTCGACCGTGACATCATCGACGAATGCCGCCGCAGCAATAAGCATCCCAAATTCGACAGAGCGTTCCCCGTCGGAGTAAAATATTATCAGATAGAGGAATACAGAGAGGCAGTCGCCGGAGCCGATTTCGTTATCGGCGGTGTTTCGTCGTTCGGTGTGGATTGGTTCCTGAACGAGATACTGGTAAATCTTGATCCCCGGTTGCCGGTGTTGTCTGTCACCAAAGGGCTTATCAATCTCGAAGACGGAACGTTGATTTCCTATCCCGATTATTGGCGGTCGGAGCTGAAGAAAAGGGGCGTCGACCGAGAGGTCTGCGCGGTCGGCGGCCCCTGCACCTCTTATGAACTGGTATTCCACGACCAGACCGAGGTAGCTTTCTGCGGCAGGGATACCGCTTCCCTCCGACTGTTCAAAGAGACGCTTTCGACCTCTTACTATCACATTTCGCTGACCCATGACGTGATCGGTCTTGAGAGCGCCGTAGCGTTGAAAAACGCGTATGCGCTGGCCGTCGCCATGACCATCGGTTTGGTCAACCGCCATCATGGCGCGGATGCCGGGTTGCATTACAACTCGCAGGCCGGAGCATTCTATCAGGCGGTCAAGGAGATGCGCCGGCTGCTTAAGATACAGCAGGCGACCGAAGACTGCGAGAACATCGGTATCGGAGATCTTTACGTGACGGTTTACGGCGGTCGGACCCGCAGAATCGGTATTCTGCTCGGTGAAGGGAAGTGTTATTCCGAAGCGATGGATATTCTGGCCGGTGTGACCCTCGAATCGCTGGTCGTGGCGCGCCGGGTTGCAAAGGCGATTTACCGCAAGGCGGAATTGGGTCAGGTCTCCCTGCAGGAATTCCCGATGCTGGTACATGCCAACGACGTCCTCGACAACGGGAAGGATGCCGAACTTCCGTGGGAGAAGTTTACGTTCGATCATACGGCAAACTGAACGGAGCGGTTACAGCAATGAAAACAGCAATTAAAGCGGCCGCAGCCGCCGGCCTGTTCATCCTGACCCTGTTTCCGGGATGCGCGCAGCGGCAAACGGATGAAGCGAATCTGCGCTTGCTCTATTGGAATATCCAGAACGGCATGTGGTCGGGGCAGGGTGACAACTATACGCGTTTTGTCAATTGGGTGAGCGCCCAGAACCCCGACGTCTGTGTGTGGTGTGAATCGGTAACCAACTACAAAACGGCTTCAGATGAGAAGATAAAACCCGAAGAGGCCTATCTGCCGGAACATTGGGGCGAACTGGCCCGGCGCTACGGACATGAATATTGGTATAAGGGCGGACACCGCGACAATTTCCCGCAGGTCATTACGTCGAAATACCCGATCGAGAACGTGGCTCGTCTGATCGGAGCCGTTCCCGACAGCATTGTTTCTCACGGTGCGGGATGGGCGCAGATTCGGAAAAACGGTCATACGGTCAATATCGTTTCGCTGCATACATGGCCGCAGGTCTACGGTTTCGGTCTGGCCGACAAGCTGGAACGCAAGGCCAGCGCCGCGGCGCGCGAGGGCGACAGGTTTCGCCGGATGGAGATCGAATACGTGTGCAACCATACGATCGGATCGGTTGCCGGCGCGGAAAAGCAACTATGGATGATGATGGGGGATTTCAACTCCAAATCGCGTGTCGATAATTACGAGTACGGATTTCCGGAGGATACGACCGCCTTTTTGGTCCATGATTACATATGTCAGCACACGCCGTATGTGGATGTGATCGCAGCGAAATACCCCGGCGAATTCCAGACGACGACCGGCCGGCGTTTCCGGATAGATTATGTTTACTGCACCCGTCCGCTTTACGATCGGATCGTCAGTGCGCGGGTCGTAAGCGACGAGTACACTACGCCTGTCCGAGATCCGCAGGAATTGCGCAATTTCTGGCATCCTTCGGATCACCGCCCGATCATCATAGATTTCGATATGCGTTGATGCGGATTCCGATGACTAAAGACTTTGCAATATGTCGATGACCAATTCCAAACTAACGCGTGTAGCGGACAATATCCGCATTTTGTCGGCCGCCATGGTCGAGAAGGCGAAATCGGGACACCCCGGCGGCTCTATGGGCGGCGCCGACTTCATGACGGTGCTCTATACCGAATTTCTGCGCTACGATCCGGACAATACGTCTTACCCCTACCGTGATCGTTTCTTCCTCGATCCGGGTCACATGTCTCCGATGCTCTATTCTACGCTTTCTCTGGCCGGGTACTATACGACCGAAGACCTTCAGTCTCTGCGTCAGTGGGGCAGCGTGACGCCGGGTCACCCGGAAGCAGACTTCGCGCGCGGTGTCGAGAACACTTCCGGCCCTCTCGGACAGGGTCATGCCATGGCGCTGGGCGCCGCCATCGCGGAACGGTTCATGGCTGCCCGCTTCGGCGAGTGGATGGCGCACAAGACCTACGCCTACATCTCGGACGGCGCCGTGGAGGAGGAGATTTCGCAGGGCGTGGGCCGTATCGCCGGCCATCTGGGCCTGAGCAACTTCATCATGTACTACGACTCGAACAACATCCAGCTTTCTACGAAGGTGGATGAGGTTATGACCGAGAACGTGGCCATGAAGTACGAGGCGTGGGGGTGGAACGTGCTGTCAGTGGACGGACATAACATCAACGAAATCCGCGAGGCGCTCGTTGCCGCGAACTCCGAGACGGAGCGTCCTACGCTCATCATCGGCCGCACGGTCATGGGCAAGGGCGCCAAAGGCCCCGCCGGCGAGAGCTTCGAGGACAAGGTTTCGACCCACGGGCAGCCGCTTACGGCCGCCGGTGCCGACTTCGCCGCTACGGTGAAGAATTTGGGCGGGGATCCGAACGATCCGTTCGCCGTTTTCTCCGAGAGTCGCGAAGCGTTCTCCGAGCGCCGCGAAGCGTTGCGCGCATGGGCCTCGCGTCAGGCCGAGGTCGAGAAGACGTGGCGCGCCGAACACGGCGATCTAGCCCGCAAACTGGATATGTTCCTTTCGGGACGCCTGCCCGAAATCGACTACAAGTCGATCGAGGTGAAGGCCGGCGTGGCGACGCGCGCGGCATCGGCTGCGGTGCTGGGCGTCTTCGCCGAGACGATCGAGAACATGATCGTGGCTTCTGCGGACCTTTCGAACTCGGACAAGACGGACGGCTTCCTCAAGAAGACCAAGGCCTTCACGAAGGGCGACTTCAGCGGCAAATTCTTTCAGGCTGGAGTCTCGGAACTGACGATGGCCTGCGTGGCCAACGGCATGGCGCTGCACGGGGGTGTGATTCCTGCGTGCGGCACGTTCTTCGTCTTCTCGGACTACATGAAACCGGCAGTGCGTCTTTCGGCGCTGATGCGCCTGCACGTGATCTATATCTGGACGCACGACTCGTTCCGCGTTGGTGAGGACGGTCCTACGCACCAGCCGATCGAGCATGAAGCCCAGATCCGCCTGATGGAACACCTCCGAAACCACCACGACGAACGTTCGATGGTCGTGCTGCGCCCGGCCGACGGCGATGAAACCGTCATGGCGTGGAAGCTGGCCGTCGAGGAGCAGCGGCCCGTTGCGCTGGTGCTGTCGCGTCAGAACATCAAGAGCCTTCCGGCGCTGGGCGCCAGCCGCCGCGAGGAGGCCGCACAGGTCGCCAAGGGCGGTTATGTGGTGCTTGACTCGGCCAAGCCCGAAGTTGTGATGGTCGCCACCGGCTCGGAGGTCTCGACGCTCGTTGAGGGCGCCGAACTGCTTGCCGCCGAGGGTATCGCCGTACGTGTGGTGAACGTACCGAGCGAGGGTCTTTTCCGCGACCAGCCCCGTTCGTATCAGGAGAGCGTGCTTCCGGTGGGCGTGGTGCGCTACGGCCTGACGTCGGGACTTCCGGTGAACCTGATGGGTCTTGTGGGCGAGAAAGGTATGATCCACGGTCTGGATCACTTCGGCTATTCGGCTCCCTATACGGTTCTCGACGAGAAATTCGGTTACAACGGCAAGACCGTAGCCGAAGAGGTTAAGAAGCTGCTCGGAAAGTAGTCGGGACGTTTGGACTCTTCGGCAACGGATTCTTCCGGCCGAAGAGGTCAAGAAATTGCTCGGAAAGTAGTCGGGACGTTCTTGCTTTTCGGCAACGGATATTAACTTGTCGAATGGAATAGTTGATGGCTGTTTGTTTTTCAATATATCCTGAAGATCTGCCGAAAGGTTATAAGTTGTACCTAATCGCAATTAGTGGAGCCGCGTATCGCGTAAGTGATACGCGGCTTTTGTTAATTTAGAAATCGTATAGACGAGCAAATGTTTTTAACACACATGAAACTTCTGAATATGGAGCAAGAGATCAAAAAAAATCTACAACTTTAGATATTTGGATAAACCTTATACTTCATTAGATAATAATCAGAATCAATTTGCAGCAATAAACTTACACTCAGATAGACAAATTGTTACATGCGTCTTTATGTCGGGTCATCTTAAATAACCGAATCGCAATGTTTCCGCATGCAAACCTGCTTTTACGAATTTGCGCGCCATATTACAGTCCTTTGTGTTAATACGATTGTATGTCGGTATTGCATAAGTTAAATTATACGTAAATTCAATTACAATCCTTCTTATTTCGAGTTTCTGAATTTTCTGTATCGGCTGCGGGCGATTCGCTCGGCTTACTGCGCGACCTTGAAGATACTGTCGAGTTTCTCGCTCAATGCCGCCATATCCTGTCCGATCTTGTCATTGGTGATTTTGGCATAGATTTGGGTCGTGGTGATCCGTTTATGTCCCAGCATCTTCGATACGGTTTCCAGAGGCACGCCCTGCGTGAGCGTGACCGTCGTGGCGAAGGTGTGCTGCATGTTTGGCAATATGCCGTAAGGACATGTTCGTCGTCTTGTAGTAGCGTTTGATCGGGAAGATTATTACCTTCCAGATGCAGGTCTTTATAACGGTCGTAGATCATTTCGACGACGGGAAGAAGTTTTTCCCGAAATTGCGCACCTGTTTTCTGCCGTTTGTCGATAATCCACCGATTCCCGTTATCATCTGTATGAATATCCGCGTGGGTCAGCTTTGCAACGTCCGAATGGCTCAAATCCGTAAAGGCGCAGAAGACGAAGACATCCCGGCTGATACCCGTTCGGTAGTTGGGTAATTCGACGTCCATCACGGCCTGCAATTCCGAAGCGGACAGATAACGCCGTTCGGCGTATTTAGGCCTGACATGGAACCTGGCGAAAGGATC
>OKRU01002519.1_pt1 | contig 16290 bp, 12 predicted proteins | sample 1601131 | NCBI WGS metagenome assembly OKRU01 (sample SAMEA3541558, study PRJEB24748) | human gut metagenome | biome: human gut; feature: human-associated habitat; material: faeces | place: China | collected 2012 | reverse complement strand
TTCTCCGAAATCCCACATATTTGAAAAAATTTATGGTAAAGTATAAAAGCTTTATAAATTCTGATTGTTAATCAAAGAGAGGAGTGTTCTCTATTTTGAAACCACTTGTAGAAGTACGGGATATGTGTAAAATTTATAATCCCGGTGAAAATGAGGTGCGTGCACTGGATCACGTGAGCCTCACCATAGATCAGGGAGAGTTCGTGGGAATCATCGGTCATTCTGGCTCTGGAAAATCAACTTTGATGAAGATGATCATGGGAATCTTAAAGCCGGACGAAGGAAACATTACGATCGGTGACACCGTAAAGATCGGATATTTTGCACAGGAAAATGAAGATATGACAGGAGATATCCGTGTCATTGATTATATCAGAAATGTCGCAGAATATATCCAGACAACAAAAGGGCAGGCAAGTGCATCCCAGATGCTAGACCGTTTCTTGTTCCCGCCAGAACTTCAATACACACCGCTTGATAAACTTTCTGGAGGAGAACAGAGACGTCTCTACTTATTAAAAGTATTGATGGAAGCACCAAATGTTCTGATTCTCGATGAGCCGACCAACGACCTTGACATCCAGACATTAACGATCTTAGAAGATTATCTGGATATGTTCGCAGGAATCGTGATCACAGTATCTCATGACCGATATTTTCTTGATCGTATTGTAAACAGGATCTTTGCGTTTGAAGAAGGTGGACATTTAAAACAGTACGAAGGCGGTTATACGGATTATCTGGAGAAAGTAAAGCCAATTGCGAAACAAGAGAAAAGTAAACCAGAGAAAAAAGAAAACAATGGAAAGAAATTCCAGAAAGAACACCAAAAGAAGCTCAAGTTTACATACAAAGAACAAAAAGAATTTGAAACGATCGATGATGATATCGCGAAACTGGAGGAAAAAATAGAACAGTTAGATGAAGAGATCATGGAAAATGCAACGAATTCTGGTAAATTAGCAGAGCTTACGCAGCAAAAAGAAGAGACAGAAGAAGCTTTGAATGAAAAGATGGACCGTTGGGTATATTTAAATGATCTGGCAGAACAGATAGCGAATCAATAACAATAAAAGAGGATTGACTCACAAAATATCATATGAGTCAATCCTCTTATTATATTAAGCTTCTTTTTCTAACTTAATATTCTTCTTATACAATCGATAATCCACCCAGTTTCCGATCAAAAATTGAACGGTAGCAAAAAACGGAACTCCAAGGAACATTCCAAGTGGACCGAAATAAGCGCCACCGACAGTGATGGAAAATAAAATCAGTAGTGGACGAACTCCGGTAGATTCTCCAAGGATCTTAGGTCCAAGGATCAGACCGTCAAACTGCTGTAGGACAAAAACCATGATAATAAAGATCAGGCACTTCGTCGGACTTACGATAAAAAGAATAAAAGCGCCGGGAACTGCACCAATGATCGGTCCAAAATAAGGAATCATATTTGTGACGCCGATAATAACACTGATCAATACGGTATAAGGAAGTTTTAAAATAGTCATCGCAACAAAAGCCAGTAAACCAATGATCAGAGAATCAATGGATTTTCCGATAATGAAACCAGAAAAAATATTATGACAATCTTTTAAAGTGCGAAGTACACGATAAGAGAAATTTTCATTAAAGATTGCAAGAACCAATCGTTTTCCAGCATTTTTTAAAATAAATTTATCGATTGTCATATAAATAGAAACAATAAATGCGATAAACAGGTTAAATAATCCCTTGGCAAAAGACATGGAAGCCTCATAAAGCATAGGGACGATATTGGTCAGAAGATTGTTGGTCAGTTCGAAAAGCTTTGGTAATGTCTTTGTCTCGATCATATCGGCAATCTGACCAGGAAACATATCTGTGCTGTTCTCACGATAATGTTCAAAAATCGACATTATCGATTTATAAATATCGGGAATCATCAGGGATAGTTCACGAATACTGTCATATAACTGTGGAATGATAAATCGAAGACATACAATGATAAAACCAACCATGACAAGATAACTGATCAAAATGGCGAGTCCACGCTGTGTACTGGCAGATTTCTTCTTTAAAAGTTTTATTGATACATTTCTTTGAAAGAAAGCTACAACAGGGTTTAAAATATAGGCAATCAGAAATCCCATAAAAAATGGAAATAAGATTTCCCATAATTGAGAGATCAGTTTGCTTGTATTAGACCATTGTGTTATAAAGCGGAAGATCACACATCCGATCAGGATAACAGCAATGGTATAGATAGAAATCGTAAAATACTTTTTATTCGATTCGAATTTGTGGTTGCTTGGCATTTGAGACTCCTCTTAGAATGATAGTTAATCAGTAATATCATCTATTATAGACGTTTCCAAGATCAGTTACAAGACAATATAAGATTTAAATAAAAGAAAAACACCATCCCCGGCTACAAAATCAACCAAAAACAGTGCTTTAGTACGCGATGAGGGGTTCGAACCCTCGACACCCTGATTAAGAGTCAGGTGCTCTACCAACTGAGCTAATCACGCTTAAATTATGTTGTTTTTACTGCGCTTCCTTAACGCAAGATTTATTATATACGAATGTTTTAAGAAATGCAAGCATTATTTTTAATTTTTTTATTTTTTTTTACAAAAAATTTAAAGAAAGTTAATAACGGTACAAAAAAAGCCCGAAATATGGTATTCTAGAGACTGGAAAGGGGATAAAATTTCATGGATAAAATAGCGGTCGCACAGACAACATCTTCCGGAAACTGGAGAGAAAATATAGAAAAAGCAAAACAATATATAAAGAAAGCAACAGAAGAAGAGGCAGTTATGATCATTTTTCCAGAATATTTCATGAATTATTATCCGGATGCTGAACACAACTATACAAAAAAGGCACAAAGCTTGCATGGCGAATTTGTACAGGCAATGAAGATGCTTGCAAAAGAGTTTAAGATGTGGATCATTTTTGGGATGAATGAACAGACTGTGGATGAAACAAAGAACTACAATACAATGGTAATCCTGAATGACCTGGGAGAACTTGTGTCTGATTATAAAAAGACACATTTGTTTAATGCATATAAATGGAATGAATCAATGAATACGCTTAAGGGGGATTGTTTGTTTACACCGATTAAGACACCTGCAGGTGTGATCGGACTTGGAATCTGTTATGATCTCAGATTTCCGGAACTTGCAAGATATGAAGCATTATCTGGAACTCAGGTCATGTTGTATCCAGCGGCATGGGTTAAGGGTAAAGGAAAATTTATGCAGTGGGAGACACTTCTTCGGGCAAGAGCTATTGAAAATGAGATGTATGTTTTAGGATGTTGTCATTACAGTAAGGAACATTACATGGGAAGAAGTACTGGATTTGCACCAGATGGAACCAGATTGTATTTAGGAGAAGAAAAGGAAGAGCTGCTCTATGCACAGATAGATAAAGAACAGATTCAAAATATAAGAACAGCCAATCCTGTCTTTGAAAACAGGAGAAAAGATCTCTACGATTAAATAAAATAATACAGATCAAGGTAGGAATCAGAAAGAGGTAGTATCATATGGAAGATAGAAGAAGTATAGCAAAGAAGGCAGCAATAGGAGTCGCACTGGTGATCGCAGCTGCGGGAGCTGTATTATTCTATAAGAATAATATTGCGATGAATCCAGGTGACACATTATTAAAATATATGTCATATGCAGAAGATGGAAAGTATGAAAAGATGTACGATCTTTTGAATGAAGAAAGCCAAAAAAGTATTTCAAAAGAAGAATTTATCAAGAGAAATAAAAATATTTATAAGGGAATCGGGGTCCAAACGATCGATGCTGATGTAACTTCAAAGAAGAGATCAACAACCGTGACATATCACGTAAAAATGCAGACAAATGCTGGAATTATTGCCTATAATAACCGTACAGATTTTGTCAAAGAAAATCATAGATATCGCATAGATTGGGATGACTCCGTTATTTTTCCGCAATTAGGAGCAGAAGACAAAGTCAGAGTAAAAACTTTATATGCCAAAAGAGGAAAGATCAAAGATGCACAGGGAAATGCACTTGCTGTACAGGGTAAGATCTATTCTGTAGGATTTGTTCCTGGGAAGATGGACGGTAATTCCGTAAAACTTGCGGCAAAGAAATTAGGATTATCCAAAGAAGAGATTCAGAAGAAACTTGATCAAAAATGGGTGACGGATGATTCTTTTGTACCATTGATCAAATTAAAAGAATATTCAAAAGATCTTCTCGATGTGAAAGGGATCATTGTTTCCACAGAAACTGGGAGAATCTATCCACTTGGAGAGGCAGCAGCACATCTTATCGGTTATATGCAAAATGGCGAAGGAAAAGCAGGACTTGAGAAATTATATGATGAGCAGCTTTCTGGCACGAATGGCTTAGAGATATACATAGAAGATTCTAATGGACAGAAAAAACAGTCACTGGCGGTCAGATCTCAGACAGATGGAAAGGATTTAACAACAACGATCAACAGTAGTTTGCAAAAGGCTATTTACGAACAGTATAAAAATGATAAAAGTGCTCATGTTGCATTGAATCCTTCAACAGGAGAGGTCAAGGCACTTGTAAGTACTCCGTCTTATGATGCACAGGCATTTATCTTAGGAATGAGCCAGAAGAAATGGAATGTGATCAATAGCGATCAAAGACTGCCAATGCAAAACCGTTTTAAAGCAACATTTGCACCAGGATCATCCATCAAACCGATCATAGCAGCGATAGGACTAAGCCAGAATAAATTTCGTGCAAATGATGACTTTGGAAACAGTGGAAAACGCTGGCAGAAGGATAAAAGTTGGGGTGGTTATTATGTAACAACATTGCACGATTATAATGGGCATAATCTGCAAAATGCAATGATCTATTCTGACAATATTTATTTTGCAAAAGCAGCCCTGAAGATAGGAAAAGATACCTTGAAGGATCAGCTTGACAACTTAGGTTTTGGAGAAAGTCTGAAATTTACATTTGGACTAAACGCTTCATCCTATGGAAGTGAAGGATTTACTTCCGATATTCAGTTAGCTGACAGTGGATATGGACAGGGGAAAATGATGGTAAACCCGGTACATATGGCAGCAATCTACACAGCATTTTCTAATAATGGTAATATGCTGAAACCGTATCTGGTCAAAGAAAACGGATCAAAAAAACAAGTATTAAAGGAAACTATATTTACCAAACAAGCTGTGAATACTGTAAATGAAGCTATGCGACAAGTAATCAGAGATCTCTCTGGTACGGGACACGCAGCGAACATAGAAGGGGTAGATCTTCGAGGAAAGACAGGAACTGCAGAGATCAAACAATCACAGACAGACACAAAAGGAACAGAGATCGGCTGGTTTGTGACCATAATGCCAGCAACAAACAATAAGGAAGCATTGGAACTGGTATCCATGACAGAAAACGTGAAGAAACGAGGCGGAAGTGGATACGTGGTCAATAAAACAAAGAAGATCATGGAAGAATACCTGCAGTAGATCAGCTGCAGGTATTCTTCCATGATTGATGATTTCAGGCATCGAAATCCTATTCTAATTACAATCTTTATAAAGTTTATAGATATCTTTATTTTCCAAAGTAAAATGATCTTTGATGCAATGATATAAAGACTCAATATTTTCAGGTGTTTCTTCTAATTCATCAGCAATTTGAATTAAATTCTTGGATTTTTCAATTTTTTTCTTGATTTGTTGTATTAATCGAAAGTAATCTCCCTCAGCAAGTCCTTCAGCACGTCCCTCAGCAAGTCCCTCAGCACGTCCTTCAGCAAGTCCCTCAGCACGTGCTTTTCGTTTCTCAAGAATTTTTTCTTCCCATTCCTGCATATATTTCACTCCAATCTCTTCGCTGGATTTTACGATATTGACATGTTTTTTTATTTCCTGAAGGCGTGGTGTAGAGCAAAAGATATCTTCGGTAGTATGTTCCATATAGTATAAAAGTTCTTTTAATTCGGAACTGATATCTTCGGGATTTTGACCATGAGTATTTAGAAAAATACGTATAGCACCATCGTTTAAAGGTTGACCAGTTTCATTGCAGTTCATTTGAAAAGTATATTGATATAATCCTCTTCCAAACAGATCGAAAGGTGCAATGATAATAGAATAACAGTCTTTCATATTCGAAAAATCTACTTCTCCAGGATCTAATAATTTGGAGTCAATCAGAGCCTGATAAAAACGACTTCTATGAGGAAGATTTTTCGTATTTTCTTTTTGAGCTTCTACATTATAAACAGCATCGGTTTCATCCTCTGCCCATACGTCAAGTCGCACCTGTCGTTTTAGAGGCGAAGTCCGACTTTCGTGTTCAGATTGTGGACGGCCTTTGATGGAGATATCTTCTCCAAGAATAATAGATAATATATTCTCAAATGTCTTAGGATCCTCCATAACTTCAGCAAATAAAAAGCGGTCAAGTAAAGTTAAATCTTGCAGCGATTTTTTATTTTTACTCATAAGTTTCTCCTTTCATTGTATAAAAAAATACAGATAGTGGCAAGCACTGTTAGATAAGAAAATAAATTAAAAGATAGACAATTAATTACGTACCAGATATACTAAAAATATCTTTTGAATAAAGATATGAAAAAGAGGGAGAGGAGGGAAAATATGCAAGCAATCAAAAAACAATGGTTCACATTACTCCTAATGATCATTCAGGCAGTTATGATCATCTTTATACAGCCAGAGATAGGATCTGTAAGTTTATGTAACCTTATGTTTATTGCAATTTTTGCAGAAGACGAGAGAAATGTATTCTTAAAACTTGCTTGGGAAGATAAGTTTTACTTTTATGTGCAATGCATTGTCATGTATTTGATGACGCTGATCTTTGGACTTATCCTTGCACTGGATCATGGTTCAGGATCTATTACAGTAACAACGAAGGCATTTAATGCATTGCAGATGATCAATATTATCCTAAGGTTTATTATGACATATGGACTGATCGCACAAGAAGAAGACCGAAGAAAATTATATTTTCACAGTGTGCTAATGTTGGTATTCTTTATTCTTACAGCAATTGCATATAGCTAGATTTTACATAAGATCATAAGGAGAGTGGAATGAAACAAAATAAAAAAACAGTCATGATCATTGGATGTATCATAACAATCTGTACATTCATAGCAGCAGTTTTGATCGGCTGGAATCATATGGTCAAGATCACAAAAGGACCAAAGAATGAAAAAGAGATCGGATATTATCAATGGAATCATGATCAAATGGATTCATTTTTAGATATTACAACATTTACATATCACGGAGACCGTTATGAGACAGCTGATGGCGGTGGAGATGGAGCCATGAGTTTTGGTTATCTGGAAGCTTCTATGAAAGGCAGAAAACCAGCATTTTGGCTGAAAGAAACGATGAATCAGACAGACAAAAAGATTGTCAAAACCATTTCTTGGTGGAAAGCTGCAGCAGAACCTGTCTATGCACTTTCATCAAACAGTGGCTGTGATATGGTCTTTCTTGATCCAAGTGATAAAACCATGATGCAGACGGTATTTTGGAAAGTAAAAGACAGACAGAAGCTGGAAGCGTATTATACAAATTTTGATAATTACAATTTTAAACTTACAGAGTCCAAAACAAATGAACGAAAGACGATTTCATCAAAAGAAGCGAAACAGTATGCCAAATTGCAGCAGATTCGAAAAGATGCTCAAAATGTTAAAAAACAATATACCATTTATGGAGAAAGCAAAGATCATATCGCATATGTCGAATTTGATATCATGACAGTTGGTGGGAAACAATATCTAGGAAAAGACGAAGAGTGGTAGGAAAACTCAAGAAAAATTCTCAGAATGTCAAGGAAACCTTGACATTCTTTTTTAATTCGACTATAGTAGTCCTAGATAGGAACACGAGGTGAAAGTGATGGATAATGTAGAGCGTCTGATGGAATTCGGACTTACAAGACACGAAGCCAGTCTTTACATTTTACTGACACTGGAAGGAAGCCTTAACGGATACGAGGCAGCCAAACAAAGCGGGATCTCAAGATCGAACGCTTACAATGCACTGGCAGGCTTGGTAGACAAAGGCGCAGCCTATATACAAGAGGAAGATACAGTTCGTTACACACCGGTAGCGATCGAAGAATTCTGCAGTAATAAGATCCGGCATCTGGAACAGAAGAAGACAGAGCTGATCGCGGAACTTCCGGGCAAACGCAAGAACGAAGGCGGGTATCTGACGATCAAAGGCGAAGAACATATTTGCGATAAGATCATTGATATGCTGCTTTGTGCAGAAGAGCGTGCGTATATCTCTGTATACAATGAACGACTGGAGATGTTTCGGGAACACTTAGAGAAGATGGTAAGTGAAGGAAAGAAAGTCGTGATCATAACGAATGAACCATTTGATTTACAAGGAGCAACTGTTTATCTGACAGAATGTAAGAAAGAACAGATTCGATTGATCACGGATTCCAAGGACGTTTTAACAGGCGCGATCACAAATTGTTACGAAGCAACCAGCCTGTATTCCAGTAACAATAATCTGGTGGAAGTATTTAAAGATGCACTGGCCAATGAAATACAACTATTAAAAATGAAATAAATATACAAAAAGTATAGAAGAAAGGAATCAAACACCATGGCAAAAGTACCATTTGTAACAAAAGAACAGTTAGATGAAATCGTAAAAAAATATCCAACACCATTTCATTTATATGATGAAAAAGGAATCCGTGAAACAGCAAGAGGATTATACAAAGCATTTTCATGGAATAAAGGATTTAAAGAATATTTTGCTGTAAAAGCGACACCAAATCCAACAATCTTAAAGATTTTAAAAGAAGAAGGATGCGGAACAGACTGCTCATCTTTAACAGAACTTATGATGTCAGATCGTTGTGGATTCGATGGAAGCGAGATCATGTTCTCTTCTAACGATACACCAGCAGAAGAATTTATTCTGGCAAAACAGTTAGGTGCAACGATTAACTTAGATGACATTACACATATCGAATTCTTAAAAGAATGTGCCGGAATCCCAGAAAAGATTTCCTGCCGTTACAATCCAGGTGGAGTTTTCGCATTAGGAACAGATATCATGGATAACCCAGGAGATGCAAAATACGGAATGACAACAGAACAGATCTTTGAAGCTTTCAAACAGTTAAAAGAGCTCGGTGTCAAAGAATTCGGAATCCATTCTTTCCTTGCAAGTAACACAGTTACAAATGAATACTATCCAACACTTGCAAAACAGTTATTTGAATTAGCAGTTAAATTAAAAGAAGAAGTTGGAGTTCATATCGGATTTATCAACTTATCTGGTGGAGTCGGAATCCCTTATCTTCCAGATCAGGAAGGTAATGACATCGCTGTCATTGGTGAAGGTGTACACAAAGTATATGACGAAGTATTAGTACCAGCCGGAATGGGAGATGTGAAGATCTTTACCGAACTTGGACGTTACATGCTTGCACCAAACGGACATTTAGTAACAAAAGCAATCCATGAAAAACATACACATAAAGAATACATTGGTGTTGATGCATGTGCAGTCAACTTAATGAGACCTGCAATGTATGGGGCGTACCATCACATCACAGTTATGGGTAAAGAAAACGAACCAGCAGATCATGTATATGATATCACAGGATCTCTTTGTGAAAATAACGATAAATTTGCGATCGACCGTAAATTACCAAAGATCGACATGGGAGATCTGTTAGTGATTCATGATACAGGAGCACACGGATTTGCAATGGGATATAACTATAATGGTAAATTAAAATCTGCAGAGATCTTATTAAAAGAGGATGGAACAACAGAAATGATCCGTCGTGCAGAAACACCAGAAGATTATTTTGCAACGATCAAAGGATTTAATTTCTAAGAAAAATTAACAGATCAATATGAGATGTTCCAAAGCAGGGCAAGTATAGGAAATTCTATACTTGCCTTTTTCGTGTATTACGAGTAAATTATATACAAGAAACAAAATGATACACGGCAAAACAGCATTTCAAAAGACGAAAGGTATTTATAGACAGGAGAAATCATATGAATTTATTTGACATCGTAGGACCAGTGATGGTCGGACCGTCGAGCTCTCACACAGCAGGTGCTGTAAGGATCGGACAGGTATCAAGGCACCTGCTCGGAGAATCGGTAAAAGAAGCCAAAATACTATTACATGGATCATTTCTTGCAACAGGAAAAGGACATGGTACAGACAAAGCATTAGTGGCAGGATTACTTGGCATGGCAGCCGATGACATTCGGATTCCAGACAGTTTTGACATTGCAAAAGAATCAGGAGTGAAATTTGAGATTGGAAAGATTCAATTAAAAAATGTACATCCAAACAGCGTAAAATTATTACTTGTTGGAGAATCAGGAAGAAATCTTGAGATTGTAGCCTGTTCCTTAGGCGGTGGACGAATTAAGATCTGCACGATTGATGGACTGGAAGCAAACTTTAGCGGGGAGTATACAACATTAGTCGTACACAATGACGACCAGCCAGGACATGTAGCAGAAGTAACATCAATGCTTGCTCATAAATCGGTTAATATCGCAACGATGCAATTATACCGTGATCACAGAGGTGGAAGTGCAGTCATGGTCATTGAATGTGACAAAGAAATACCAGAAGAAGGTCTGAACTTTTTGGAACGTTTGGAAGGAATCCAGAAAGTTACATATCTTGCTAAGATGAAGGAGGACTAGAGTATGGGATTTGCATCCGTAGAAGAGATAGAAACAAGAGCAAAGGAACAGGAATGTCAATTATGGGAAACAATTTTACATGATGATATGACAGAACGACAGGTAGACCGCCTAGAGTCTATCGGGAAAATGAGCAGTATGTATCTTGCAATGAAAGATGCCAATGAAAGTTACGATAAAGACTTAAAGTCACAAAGCGGTCTTTCTGGCGGCGACGGTGAAAAGATGATGGAAGAGGTTAGAAAAATGCAGAATCTGACCGGTGAATTTGTCGGGACCGTCATGGCAAATGCTTTAAAAATGGGCGAATCAAATGCCTGTATGAAACGTATCGTAGCAGCACCGACAGCCGGAGCATGTGGGGTGCTTCCAGCAGTATTGATCACATATGAACAATTTCATAAAGTACCAGAAGCAAAGATGCTAGAAGGAATGTATATTGCGGCAGGAGTCGGACAAGTTATCGCAGAACGTGCCTGTATCGCAGGGGCACAAGGAGGATGTCAGGCAGAGATCGGTTCTGCCTCCTGTATGGCAGCAGCAGCTATTACGTACATTCGTGGCGGCAGCACAAAGCAGATCTTTGATGCAGGAGCATTTGCCTTGAAATCATTATTGGGATTGGTATGTGATCCATTAGGTGGTTTGGTAGAAGTACCATGTATCAAGAGAAATGTCATTGGATCTGTCAATGCGATCACAGCCTCAGATATGGCAATGGCAGGCATTGAAAGCAAGGTTCCATTGGATGAAGTGATCGATGCAATGGCAGAAGTCGGAGACCTCTTGCCATGTTCTTTAAAGGAAACCAGTCAGGCAGGTCTTGCCCAGACAGAAACAGGCAAAAAATACATGCCGGAATCATAAAATATTTGTAAGTAAAGGAAGGAAAGCAATGATAGAAGTATGTTGTGGAAGCTTCGAAGATGCCATGATGGCAAGCGAATGCGGAATCAAAAGAGTAGAATTAAACAGTGCATTAAGTTTAGGTGGATTAACACCATCTTTAGGAAGCTTGATCATGATCAAACAATACAGCGATATTGAGATCGTATCTATGGTAAGAGCCAGAGCAGGGGGATTCTGCTATACAAATTACCAGTATGAACAGATGCTTGAGAATCTTAAGCTACTATTAGCATATGGGACAGATGGAGTATCTTTCGGTTTCTTAAATGAAGACCGAACAATCGATAAGAACCGTTGTCAGGAATTCTTGGAAAATGTAAAAAATGAAGGACGCAAAGCAACATTCCATAGAGCATTTGACTGCACAAGAGATCCATATGAGGCAATCGAAACACTGATCGATCTAGGATTTGATCGATTACTGACAAGTGGACAGGAAGCAACCGCAGAAGAAGGAATTCATCTGTTAGCAGATCTTCAGAAAAAATATGGGAACCAGATTGAGATCATCGCAGGATGTGGAGTCAACGAAAACAACGCCCAGAAGATCATAGACAAAACGGGAATCAAACAATTACACAGCACATGCAGAGGCTGGGGAGTCGATGCGACTGGAATGGGAGAGAGAGTATCATTCCAGGTATCCGATGAAGATGGAGATCGATATCGAAGTGTTTCTGTAGATAGAATAAAGAAATTTGTTCAAATTTGTGGATAAATTTTAATTTGCATAACGGAAATGTATCGAGTATTCATAAAAACATAAAAAAAGATAGAGGTACGAAAAACGAATTCCATTGACGGATTTTTTGCAAAACGCTGATCCGCCAACACTCCTGCACAACTCACTGCGTTCAAACAGTGCCCGTGTTGGCTGCGATTTTGCAAAAAATCCTATGGAATCCTATCATTTCGTACCTCTATCTTTTTTTATGTTTTTATGAATACCTGAAGACATTCTCGTATAAAATTAAGAATTTTCAAACGGAAGGGTGTGTATGTTAGACGTTATAATATTCCACCAATAATTTCCGTCATTCAAATCACAATCTTGTGAAGTCTGTAGACTTTTGTTATAATGATGTTAGATGATACTAACTATACGTTAGAGAAGACTAACTTCTAGAAGCGAAAGGAACTATATATGTATTTAGAAATAAAAGATATGAAAAAAAGCTTCGGATCAGGCGAAAGCTATAATCAAGTACTAAAAGGAATCACAACCAACATCGAACAAGGGCAGATGTGTGTTATCCAAGGAAACAGTGGTTCAGGAAAATCTACAATGCTAAACTGCATCGGCGGATTAGATACTATGGATTCTGGTTCAGTCAAAGTCGATGGCAATGAAATATCAGGATTAAATGCAGATGAGCTCTCCGAATACCGCAGAGCTAATCTAGGGTTTATCTTCCAGTTTTATAATCTGGTACCAAATCTTACAGTCAAAGAAAATATAGAGATCTGCCAGTTTTTAACGAGCGATCCATTGGATATGGAAGAACTGCTAGATACGCTCGGACTAACAGAACATCAAGATAAATTTCCTGCACAATTATCCGGTGGACAGCAGCAGCGATGTGCAATTGCAAGGGCGTTGATCAAGAATCCAAAGCTGCTTCTTTGCGACGAACCGACAGGAGCTCTTGATTCGAAAACATCCAAAGATATCTTGATCTTATTAGAGAAGATCAATCAGCAATATGGCACAACCATGCTGATCGTAACGCATAATAATGCAATCCGCAATATGGTACATAAGGTTATTATCATCAAAGATGGTCAGATCAGTGAAGATTACGAAAATGAAACAAGATTACCAGCAAAATCACTGGAGGATCTTTAGATGGAAAAAGTATTGAGAAAAAGAGCATGGAGAGATTTAAAAGAAAATAAATTCCGCTATTTTGCACTTGCTTTTTTGATTATTATCAGTATGTATTTGGTCATCAGTCTGGTAGGTGCAGCGGATACGATTGTTGATGGAACTACAAAGCAGGCAAAGAAACATAAGCTGGAAGATGGACAGTTTCAGGTATTTGTGCCACTAACGACAAAACAAAAAGAAAACTTTACAAAGAAAGGGCTTACAGTAGAAGAGACATTTTATCTTGATTTTAGACAAAAAGATGGAAGTAAGTTAAGAATCTTTAAGAATCGTAAAAAAGTCAATAAAATTAATCTGGATGAAGGTCGATTAGCAAAAAACAAAAGTGAAGTTGTTGTAGAAAAACGATATGCACAAGAACACAACTTAAAAACAGGATCAAAGATCACGATTGACGGCAACTTCTATAAAATAACAGGAATCGGATCAGTTCCAGACTACGATGCATGTTATGAAAAGTTATCAGACAGTACTGTAGACAGCAAACAGTTTGGACTTGCATTTGTGACAGAAGATGCTTATGAAAATCTAAAAGACAATGAAAATAGTATTCAGTCTGAGGAATATATCTATGCATACCGATTAAATGGTGCAATGACTCAGAAACAGTTGAAAAATAAATTAAAGAAGATCACATTTAACCCGGACGATGTCGATGATCCATATTTTAAAGATTACTGGGAAGAAACTGCAGGAAAGAAAGATGACATCAAAGACGGAATCAAAAAACTTACAGATGCAAGTACCCAGATGTCAGACGGATTAAACAAACTAAGTGAAAACAACGAAACATTGCAAAAAGGTGCCAATCAGATTTTTCAGGCATACTTAAAAACGGCAGAAAGCCAGTTGACCTCCTTTGGTGTAACATCATTGACAGAAAATAATTATGCGAATATTCTAAAAAGTTTGATCGCAAAGTCAAGTGATGGGTTGACAAGATTATCCTTAGAATCAGCAAAAGAACAGCTGGATGCCTTAAAAACATATAGAGATGGAATCAAGGCTTATACAAATGGTGTTAAAAAAGCATCAGATGGAAGTAGTAAGTTAAAAGAAGGAACTGATCAATTGGAAGAAGGAACAAAAGAACTGATGAAAGCATTTGATATGGAAACATCGAATCTGACTCAGTTTTTAAAGGCAGATGACAACATAAGAATTGGAGCAGCGGCAGGTGATCAGGTCATTAGTAAACTTGCTGGAATGGTAGCAGGTGTCATCATTATGATCTTATTTACCTATGTAATATCTGTTTTTGTCATTCATGAAATTGAGAAAGAAAATAGTATTATTGGAACATTGTATGCGCTTGGAGTGATAAAGAAGCAGCTTCTAAAATATTATTTAACAGTTCCGGTGATCGTAACATTTCTGGCTGGATTAGCAGGAACGATCATTGGATATAGTCCGATAGGAATTCCAACACAGATGCAGGATTGTTATGATTATTTTTCTATACCAGATTTGAGTCCAGAACTTTTAATCTATCTATTGGTGTATGGAATTGTTATGCCGCCACTTGTTGCAGTGATCGTAAACTATTTTGTTATAAGAAAGAAACTGTCAAGGCCAGCACTTTCTATGATAAGAAATGAGCAAAAGAAGAGTCATATTTCAAAAGTCAAATTAGGCGATATGCCATTTCTTACAAAATTCAGGATCAGGCAGTCACTGCGTGAGGCAAGAGCCGGATTTACGGTAGTATTTGGAATGTTTATTGCACTGTTGGTTATGATGATCGGTCTGGACTGTTATGTGATGTGTGATCATATCAGCAAAGAAAATAAGAAAGACACAAAATTTGAATATATGTATACATATAAATATCCAGATAAAAAAGTACCAAAAGGCGGGGATGCATGTTTTGTAAAAGGATTGCATAAAGAAGTATGGGGATATGATCTTGAAATTTCCCTGATCGGTATAGAAAATGATAATCCATATTTCAGCCAGGATAAAGATCTTCCGAAAGCAAAGAACAAAGTTGTTATTTCATCTGCAATGGCACAGAAATATGATCTGAAAAAAGGTGACTCGATCATACTGTCTGATGAGGAAGATGAAATGGATTACGCATTTCAGGTAGCAGATATCACACAATATTCTTCTGGGTTATATGCATTTATGGATATCGACAGCATGAGAGATCTCTTTCAGACATCATCAGATTATTACAATATGGTTGTATCAAAGAAGAAACTGTCGATTGACTCTGGAAAACTATATGCAACGACAAGTAAAAAAGCAATTGAGGAGAGTTCAGATGTATTTATCAATATGATGATTCCGATGATGGGAATGATCGTTGGACTTTCTGTTATTATCTTTGCAATTGTCATGTATTTAATGATCAAGGTAATGATTGATCGTTCTGCACAAAATATTGCGTTGATGAAAGTATTTGGGTATCGGAAGAAAGAGATTAAGAAGCTTTATCTAGATGGGAATTTCTATATGATCGCAATTGGAGCACTGATCAGTGTTCCATTATCCAAGAAATTAATGGATGCAATGTATCCAGTTATGGTTTCCAATATAGCTTGTGGTATGAATTTAAGTTTCACATGGCAGATGTATGCATTGATCTATGCAGGAATTATCATTACATACCTGGTAATTAACAAGTTATTAGTGCGAAAGATTTACAAAGTCGGACTTTCTGATGCGTTAAAGAATCGTGAGTAAGATTAAAAGAAACACGCATGTCAGCGAGCTGAAAGAACGCATCGACAAGCAAATTATTGTGCGCAAGGATCGGGCGGGCGGCAGCC
>OKRU01002515.1_pt1 | contig 16303 bp, 14 predicted proteins | sample 1601131 | NCBI WGS metagenome assembly OKRU01 (sample SAMEA3541558, study PRJEB24748) | human gut metagenome | biome: human gut; feature: human-associated habitat; material: faeces | place: China | collected 2012 | reverse complement strand
AGGTTTTCAACTTACAAGATAAGCATAACGCTTCTTCTTTTTCTCGTATGTCTTGGAGAGAGTTACCTCAATCCATCTACAAAAATAGAAAATTTTATTGAGATCCAATCAAATACTATTAATTACATCCTAGATCCTCTACTTTTTCTTGGTCCTTCCGCTGACTGCCACAAATCTTGCCAAAATTTCTCCCACTGTTCTTTGAACCATTTACCAATCGGTTGTCTATTTATAGTTAGTAGCAGTTTGCTATCATCGGTAGGATTCTTTTCCACTTTGAATACATCATTCTTGATGTCAAACTTCCGTCTGTGTTCTTCGGAATAAATCCTGCCGTTGCATCTGAAAACCTCTTTCTTTGTCAGAAGGCTTTCTATCATTTCTTTGGTGAAGCCGATGGCTGCACACAACTTTTCTATTCTCAGCATCTCTTTAAGCATCGGAAAGCACTTGAAAGCCTTTTCAAGTAGGGTATTCAGCCGTGATATTTCCTTGTCTTTGGCTTCAAGTTCCTGATTGTGTATTCCTTGCAGGTTGCGTATCTGTCTGCCGTGCTGTTCCTGCATATGTTACATTTGGGCTTTCAAGCCATTATGCAGAATCTCCGGGCTATTTTTACATTTCCATTTATCTTATTAAGTCACAACATACAGAATTAATTTTATATGCTGTTATGAAGTTTAGTTTCTGCATATGCCACAACCTACGTCTCAATAATAATCAGTACATTTGCCATTGATTATAAATCTTCATCAACTGCAATAATATTACAACAGCAAAAATCGTAATTTAAATGGTAAAAGTAGGAAAAAAATACCTTGCAGTCTTCTGCATAACTGTTATTTGCATCGTAGCCTTAATTTTACTGTTACCTAAATCAGTAGTAGAAAAAGACAGTAAAAATACGCTTTTGACCAATATCCTGACTGATAGTATTACTCAAATTGTATCTGCCTGCCCTGGTGAAATCGGAGTAGCAATAATTATCAATAACACTGATACAGTCAAGGTCAATAATAAAAGTGCTTATCCTATGATGAGCGTATTCAAGCTTCATCAGGCATTAGCCCTTTGCAATGACTTTGACAACAAATGCCTTTCTCTTGATACCTTAATAAATATAAATAGGGATGAACTTGACCCTAAGACTTGGAGTCCTATGATGAAAGATTATCCAGAATCGGTCATATCATTGACAGTAAGAGATTTATTACGCTATACTCTCATTCAAAGTGACAACAACGCCAGCAATCTTATGTTCAAAAGACTAGTTGGCGTTGCGCAAACTGACAGTTTTATTGCTACACTCATCCCCCGTTCAACTTTTCAGATTGCATATACCGAGGAGGAAATGTCGGCAGACCACGACAAGGCTTACTCCAATTATACATCTCCTCTTGGGGCAGCGATGTTGATGAATCGTTTGTTCACCGACAAACTTATCTGTGACGAGAAACAAAGTTTCATTAAGAATACATTGCAAGAATGCATTACAGGTACAGACAGAATATCTGCCCCATTACATGCAAAAGAAGGAGTTGTCATTGCACATAAAACAGGCTCCGGTTATATTAATGAAAATGGTGTTCTTGCAGCCCACAATGATGTAGCATATATATGTATGCCCAATAATGTCCACTATACTTTAGCGGTATTTGTTAAGGATTTCAAGGGCAATGAATCACAAGCATCGCAATATATTGCTCATATTTCAGAGGTGGTGTATTCCTTATTGATACGAGCCTCTGCAAGTTCTTAAGCAATTTGCGCTGATAGTTGATGATAAACAAAACATAAAACACTTTTCCCATATTCTTTTATTGTAAAAATCATGTAGGGATGTTCTGTAAATGCCCCTATAAAAGAACAAAGTAATATATGTAAACTTGACAACATTGCAAATGCCCGCAATATAACGGCTCGCACTGTACACATATGCACGCCCGAAGATATTGGTATAGATATCAGTAAAACATATACAAACAGTTTGTGTGTAAACTTATAAATTTGCATAAGTAAAAGATTTGCAGATTATAAAAACACAATCTATATGAAAAAACTTATTATATCGGCATTGGTTGCCATCTTTGCAACTGCATCAATGCAGGCAAAAACACTCATAGTTTATTACAGCTACACAAACAATGTACACAGAATAGTCAGTGATCTGAAGACGCAAATAGACGCTGATATAATACGCGTAGAGCCGGCCGAAGAAGGACTTGACTATGCGGCAAACAACTATGCGCTCGGAAGTGCTCTAATCAGCGCTATACGCAGAGATCCAAACAATCCAGAATCATATCCGGACATCAAGACCACTATCAACAACCTTGACGAATATGACACCATTATAATCGGTGCACCTCTATGGTGGAGCAACATGGCTGCACCATTACAGACATTCCTATTCACATACGGAGCGCAGATGGCAAACAAAAACATCGGACTCATAGTTTCAAGTGCAAGCAGCGGTATAAGCGGTGTCGAGGCTGATGCGAAACGACTCATACCGGAAGGCAAGTTCATGACACCGAGCCTTTGGATTCGTTCTTCGCAGACATCAAACTGCCACAATATGATAGCCGAATGGCTGGAAGAAATAGATTATAATGCAGTTGCAAGCATAGCCAGTGCAGACAACAGAAATACAGGCTTAGAATATATCAATGGTCAGATATATATTGACAACACCTTTGAACATGTTTCCTTATTCAATATAAACGGCAATAAAATATTGCAGACCACTGACAAGAAAATAGACACAAGCAATATCCCATCTGGTGTCTATGTTGCAAAACTATCTAACGGCAATAATTCCACACAACACAAACTGCACATAAAGAATTAAAATCCGTCTGACTGAACCGAATTTGCACAAAACCATATTTAAGACTATTTTTGCCAAAGACAAAAACTTGAACATAGCATAAATAATAGCCTAAAATGGAAAAACACAGAAAAATCAAAATATTGTTCATCATAGTATCATCCGCCATCGTGATGGCAGGCGTTGGAACATATATGTTTCTGAAACAGCCGTCTTTCGGAAAACTACCAGAAGGCAAACGTCTGGAAAGAATTGAACGCTCACCGAATTACAGAAAAGGAGTGTTTTGGAACCAGATTGCGACACCTATGATGACCGGAGAAAAGAACCGATGGCAGGTCATGTGGGATTTCATTTTCGGCGACAGGAAAAATCTGCGTCCGCAAGACTCCATCCCTGTGATACACACAGACCTCAAGCGACTTCCCAAAGAACAGAATCTTATGGTTTGGTTCGGACATTCCTCATACATGATTCAAATTGACGGAAAAAGAATCCTTGTGGATCCTGTATTCTGCAAAGCATCGCCGGTTTCATTTATCAACAAGCCGTTTTCTGGTACAGACATATATCGTCCTGAAGACATGCCTGAGATAGATTTGCTAATAATCACACACGACCACTGGGACCATCTCGATTATGAAACAGTAACAGCCCTGCAAGAAAAAGTAACGAAAGTTGTGTGTCCGCTTGGCATTGGAGAGGACTTTGAATATTGGGGATATAACAGCGACAAATTGATCGAGCTCGACTGGTCTGAACATACAATATTAGACAATATTGACGTACATTGCCTTCCTGCACGCCATTTCTCGGGGCGCGGACTAGCATCAAACAAAACATTATGGGCTTCATATATGATCGAGTCACCTTCAACAACCATTTTTATAGGCGGTGACGGTGGCTACGGCCCGCATTTCAAGGAAATAGGAGAAAGTTTCACAAACATAGATTGGGCAATTCTTGAAAATGGTCAATACAACAATGACTGGAAATACATACACACCATGCCATCACAACTTGAGCAAGTGGCAAAGGATCTAAAAGCAGAAAATGTCGTCACTGTGCATCATTCTAAGTATGCACTTTCAAATCACCCGTGGAACGAGCCGATAAAAACAGCAGAGGCGCTGAAGGGAAAAGGATTTACAAACGTTGCAATTCCGAAAATAGGTGAAGTCTTACTACTTAAAGGTTCCACCCAAAACAAACAAGAACAAAACGATTCTATAAACAACACAGAAGCCAAAGAAGCATCTCAAACAAAGAAATAAAATACCACATAAAAAGTTTTGCAAAAGTTTGTCCACATTAAACCTTACAACATGTGACAAACACTATCTTTGTACCCAAAACATATAAAACAAAGATACGATGTTCATGACAGCAACTAACATACTCATCATATACTTCATACTGATAACAGCAGTCACATTCACCGTTTTCGGTATAGATAAATTGAAAGCCAAGAAATCATGGTGGCGTATACCAGAATCTACATTGTTCATTCTGGCAATAATAGGTGGATCTATCGGCGCTTTGCTTGGCATGCATATTTTTCACCACAAGACTCTTCACAAGAAATTCACTATTGGCATACCAGCCATATTAGTATTGCAGATAATCCTGGCATCATGGATTATCTTAAGACTCAAGACGAGCAACATTATATGATTCCCTCACCCTATCTTTCACATACGTAGATCCTATTGGGTACATCCTTGCATTGCCAGACCGAAAAAACAGTTTTCGTTTGCCTCTGCATCCGACTTTCGCTATCTTTGCAGACAACCTATCCATACAAATAAGAATCATTTTCAAAAATCCCCAATAAATGAGCGAACAGCCGACAAAAACAGAAGGACAAGAAGAAGCCACATACGACCACATAATCAAGTATACAGGCCTATTTGGAGGTGTACAGGGATTGACCATGCTTGTCGGCATAATAAGAAACAAATTGACAGCAACGTTGCTTGGCCCTTCGGGTTTGGCCCTGATAAATATATACAACAACGTTCTCAAGCTTCTTAACAATTCAACAAATTTCGGAATATCGTTCAGCGCCGTCAGAAATGTGTCAGAACTATTTGATGAAGGAGACACGAAGAAGATTTCCAAATTCGTAGACACTGTCAGAACCTGGAGTCTAATGACGGCTGTATTCGGAATGATTATCTGCTGCGCCATTTCACCATTACTGAGCCAGTGGACATTCAAAAAATATGAATACACAGCTATATTCTGCGCCATATCTCCTATAGTTGCCATGATGAGCATTACAGGTGGCGAAATTGCAATTCTGAAAGGATTGAGACAGCTTAAACGCGTAGCTCTTATATCTGTGTTCGGTGCAATATCTACTCTAACACTCAGCACCCCCTTATACATCTGGATGGGAATAAAGGGCATAGTACCAGCTTTGCTCTTAAGCAATCTTGCAGTGACATGCATACACCTGCACTATTCCACAAAAACATATCCATGGCACGCCACATGGCGCTCAATGAACAATATAAAAAAAGGCGTACCGATGATAAAACTTGGTATCGCTTTTATAATGGCAGGCGTTTTCGGACAGGGCGCCGAATTGCTGATACGAATAGCCCTACTCGACCTTGGCGGACTCGAAGACGTGGGACTTTACAACAGCGGATATGTAATGGCAGTAACATACGCTTCAGTTGTATTTGTAGCCATCGAGGCAGATTATTTTCCCCGCCTCTCTGCTTCATGCTCCGACAAAACAAAAATGAACGTCACAATCAACCGACAGATTGAAGCTTGCGTACTCCTGATATCGCCCTTCCTTACAATTTTCGTAATGGCTATGCCTCTTATTGTGCAAATATTGTATACGGATAAGTTCACACCCGCCATTCCTATGGCAACATGTGCGACGCTCTATATGTATTTCAAGTCGCTGACACTTCCGGCAGCTTATCTTCCGTTAGCCAATGGAGATTCTAAAATGTACCTGATAACAGAACTTATTTACGACGTCTTCATAGCTGTAGCCATACCATTAGGTTACAAGATAGCAGGCCTCACAGGCGCCGGAATTGCACTTTCCGCAGGAGGACTTGTAGATCTGCTGGTCATTCATCTTACATACAGATGGAAATACGGATTCAGATTCAATCTTAAACCAATGTTCCTATACTCTACGCAACTCGCCTTGCTGGTTGGATGTATTGCGGCATCTTTTACAGAAAATACAATGGCAAAATGGGTTACAGGAGGAATATGCATTTTAATCTCTGCCACCATATCGATGCGTACGCTCAATAAGGAGATGAACATTATCGGTAAAATAATGAACAAAATAAAAAAGAACAAGGATGATGCAAGCAAATAAGGTTTCAGTTCTCGTAGCAGTCTACAATGCAGAGAAGTATCTAAGCAAATGTCTGGACTCTCTGATATCACAGACATATAAAAACATTGAAATAATATGCATTGATGACTGCTCAAAAGACAGCTCAGCAAAGATTCTGAACAAGTATGCATCTTCAGACAACAGAATAAAGATTTTGACATTGGCTAAAAATTCCGGCCAGGCCAACGCCAGAAACGAGGGACTGAAAATAGCATCGGGCGAATACATCACCATGCTCGACAGCGATGACTGGTTTGCAGACGATTCCATCGAAAAAGCCGTTGAAGCCATAGAATCTGTCCCTGACGCAGATGCTTCCGTATTCAGGCTGATGCAATGCTATGAGGAAACCGGAAAAATTGTAGAATACGAAAACAAAACCGATAAAAAATGCATGAGCGGCTGGGAAGCATTCAGACTCAGCCTAGACTGGAGCATGCATGGGCTGTATCTGGTCAGAACAGATATACACAAAAAATATCCGTTCGACAACTCCTGCCTGCTCTACAGCGACGACAACACCACAAGACTACACTACCTTCATTCACGCAAAGTAATCATATCTGAGGGCAAGTATTTCTACAGAAAGCATGCAGAATCAATGACCAGTTCGTGCTCCATACGCCGGTTCGACATGCTTGGAGCCAATTACAGCATGATGCAGCAGCTTAAAAAGGAAGCAAAAGAAGGCAACCTGAAAGATGCCGACAAGATTCTCAACTTTTACGAGACTACAAGATGGCTGAATATTGTTGGCGCCTATTGGTATTACTTCAACAACAAACAGCATTTCACAAAAGAAGAAAAAAAGGAAATATACGATAAGATTTCATCTGCACTAAAAACAATTGAAGTGCGAAGAATAAAACTTTCACTGAAATTCAAAATGGGTTACTACCCCTTTAAAAATTTCAAACTCTTCCTTTTATCTGAGAACATTTATTTCACGCTTAAAAAGCTATTAGGCAGGTAAAACACAAAAACACAGAATATAAAAGCAAAAATCCATCCAGAAAGACCAAAGCCATTCTGGATGGATATTATTTTCAAAACATTTACTTCTATAATACGCGCAAGTATTGAAGCCGCATTCAGCTTCCATAAATGCCATATCAATATCCGTAAGTAACAATTACAGGATTTACGGCAGTACCGTAACTGCACATAACTACATTTCCGGCATTCATGCGATAATTGAATGTATAAGTCACCACATCATCAGGATCCATGCTGTTTTCAACAGTGACACTCTTCACAAGATTCTTTGTTCCGCGTCCCAACATACCTGAATAATACAAATATTCAAGACCGAAACATCCCAATGCACGGCTTGCCACCTCCGGCATAAGTCCGTTGTAGTTCAATTCGTTTGAATACTGGAACGTATATGTATAGAACTTGTTGCTTGCATCGGCACTAGGTATATACACTATGCTCGATATGTTACCGTCATTCCAGGTTATAACAGACGAAGCCCCCTTGGTGGTCTCTTCACCGAAACCGGAATTTTTATAGATGACATTCCACGATGTAAGATAGCCCATAGAATAGTTGTAAGAGTATGTTGTGTTTCCGCTTACAGCCTGACTGACCAAAGCATTCTGCAAGATTAAATCCACTGCATCGCCGTTCGTACGCACTGTAACATCCCTCGTACCATATTTCAGCTTATAATATATTTCCTTTCCTTCGTATTGACCAGAAATGCCTGTGGCCAGCCTAGAATAGGCCTCAATCATATTATCGTTTCTGTAATAAAAATCCCAATCGTATGAATCATCAAAGACACCAGAACGCGAAATACTCTTCACAGAACTGAAACCTGACGAATTCGGTGTATAGATATTTGAAGCCAATGTAGGAGATGTTCCCCGCAAAAGCTTTCTTTTTCCAAACTAATGGATAAAATTATTTTGGATAGTTTTATCCTGATTACAAAAATCGGCGGCTATGTGATTTTGTTTTCGATTTTTGCCTGTTTCTTGAAAATGCTTTTGCCTACCTCCAGTTTATTCGGCATTGCCTGTCTTGGTTCTATGGAAATCACAACCGGAATGTCCTATGTTGAGACTGCTCCACTTTCTCTGCAAATAAAAGAAGTTCTAAGTGCTTCGATTCTTGCCTTTGGCGGTCTGTGTGCAGCCGCACAAACGAGCAGTGTTCTATCGCAGTCAGAACTTCCCATTTTCCCATATCTTGTTAATAAACTGATAAATGCCGTAATTGCCGGCAGTCTGGTTTATTTACTCTTCTGCATTTTTTAAGAAGGCATCTTCCGGAACCTCAAAGGATTCCTGTCCTTGTGGCTGTGGCTCAAGCTGTTCCGGCTCTTCCGGCATCTGCGGCTCACTGGCTGCGGCTGCTTTAGTCGGCTCAAGCTGCATCATAAGTTCTTCCTTATTGCTCCTCATCAACTGAATACTGTTTTTAAGTGCGCTGGTAAGCATGCGGGATTTATTATCAATTTCTTTTAATGATTCTTCCACATGTCCCTGTGCCTCGCTCAGTAAATCATTTGTATACAAAAGTGCCGCTTTTCTCATCTGATCGCTTTCGTCCTGTGCGGCATTCACCAGACGCTCTGCCTCTTCCGTTGCCTGACGCATAACGTCCTCGGCACGCTGATATGCGGTTTGAACAATCTCGTTCTGGTCAAGAATCTGTGCGGTCTGCTGCTGTGCCTGAGAAAGCATGTCCTCCGCACGCTGCTGCGCCTCATTTAAAATGCCATCGCGGTTTGTAATGATTTTCTGATAGCGTTTGATTTCTTCCGGTGCACACAGACGAAGTTCGTCTAATAAATCATAAAGCTGCTCGCGGTCTATGACAACTTTACTTGGATAAAGTTTTGATGGTTTACACTCTTCTACATAATTGTAAATCTCGTCAATTGCCTGCTCAATTCTGGATGGATTCATATTCTTCTCCTTTTCTCGTTCTTCCGGCTCCCTTATTTGGCACGAAGGAACACATGCTGATTGTTTTTATATTCTTTGATTCTCACAATTTCAAACTGCTCGGTGTCGACATAATCGACCGGTGTATCTAACGAAGTTTCTAAAATCAGAATCGTATCCGGATTCATGATTTTAGCATCACTAAGCCACTCTAAAATCTTTGGCTCAAAACCTCTCTCATAGGGAGGGTCGGCATAAATAATATCAAACGTTTCCTGCTGTCTTGCCAGTTTGGAAATCGCATAACTGACTTCCACCGGAAATACAACTGCCTGACTTTCTAACTTTGTTTTTTTCAAATTCGCCCGAATACAGGAAAGTGCTTCTTTGCCAAATTCAACAAAGACTGCTTCTTTGGCACCTCTGCTGATTGCCTCAATTCCAATCGCTCCGCTTCCACTAAATAAATCCAAAAAACGGCAGCCTGGAATGTCATCCTGTAAAATATTAAAAAGCGTTTCCTTAATCCGGTCAGTCGTAGGTCTTGTCCCCCTGCCCTCCGGAGAGACTAGAGGAAGCCGCCTTGCCTTTCCTGCAATCACTCTCATATCCAATTCTTCCTTCCCAATGCTTATCGTTTTTATTGTATATGATTTACGCCTTTTTTTCAAGGAAAACATTCACCTTACAGCGTAATCTGCCCCAAATACCGGTTCAAACGGTTTCTCAAACGCTCATTTTTCTTATATAGAAGTGCTTTTTCATCCGCAGACATCTCTTTTGCCTCTTTGGACGCCTGCTGCAATAACTTCGCGTCTTCAAAAATATCGGCAATTAAAAACACCTGCTCTCCACTCTGGCGGATGCCAAATAAATCCCCCTGTCCGCGGAGCACCAAATCTTCTTTTGCAATATAAAATCCATCGTTGGAATTGACTAAAACCTGTAGCCGCTCCCTGCTCTCTTTGGTTTCTTTTGTCGACATCAAAATACAATAGGACTGCCACTTGCCGCGTCCGACTCGCCCTCGAAGCTGATGTAACTGAGCCAGTCCAAAACGCTCTGCATTTTCTATCATAATCACACTGGCATTTGGCACATCAATTCCAACCTCAATCACTGTTGTTGAAACTAAAATATCGATTTCACCTTCTGCATAACGTGCCATAATATCTTCTTTCTGCGCCGGTTTCATTTTCCCATGAAGATATTCAATCGTTACCGAAGGTGGAAACTGGCTTTTGAGTTCCTCGGTGTAAAGCATTACACTTTCCAGTTCGGATTCGTCGTCCTGTTCCACCATCGGGCAGATAATATACACCTGCCGCCCTTCTTCAATCTGTTTTAGCATAAATCGATAGGCATTCGGACGATAATCCGTGTTGACTGCACAGTTCTTTATCGGCAGACGATTAGCCGGTCTTTCATCAATCACAGATAAATCCATATCGCCGTACAAAATTAACGCAAGCGTCCTTGGAATCGGCGTCGCACTCATCGCAAGAACATGTGGTTCTTTTCCTTTTTGATAAAGTTTCTCACGCTGCTTTACACCAAAACGATGCTGTTCATCGGTAATCACAAGTCCCAAATCGGCAAATGCAACACCATCCTGAATGAGCGCATGCGTTCCAATCACAATATCCCATTCCCCGGAAGCAATTTTTTCTTTTGCCCGTCTCTTTTCTTTTGCTGTGAGGGAACCGGACAATAATCCAACCGTCACGCCGTAATCTGCCAATAATTTCGTCAGATTTTGATAGTGTTGTGCCGCTAATACTTCCGTTGGTACCATGAATGCTCCCTGATATCCGTTTTTAACGACTTCCAAAAGTGCTAACACGGCAACAATCGTTTTTCCCGAACCAACATCTCCCTGTACCAGACGATTCATCACAAAACCGCCTTCCATATCCATACAGATTTCTTCATATACTTTTTTCTGTGCATCGGTCAGCGAAAATGGAAGATTTTCTAAAAACTCAGCAGCCTCATTTGTCTTTTGAATCCGGTGTGTGCTGATTTCTTTTCCATTTTCACGGATATAATTAAGTGCCATTGTATATAAAAACAACTCATCAAAGGCAAGTCTTTTCCTCGCCTCTTTCAATTCCTTATGATTTGCCGGAAAATGAATCTGACGCATTGCTTTTTTGTATTCAATCAACTGCTGGCGTTTACGCAAATCCGCCGGTAAAAATTCTTTGAAATCCTCTACCGCCATGATTGCCTCCTGCATTAATTTTGCCATGGCATGATTGGTAATCCCCGCCGTAAGCGGATAAATTGGCTGCATTTTCCCTACAATTTTGTAAAATTCCTGCCTTGTGTAACGCTTTGGCTGCACCATCTGCAACCGCCCGTTTCGCTTTTCGACCTTTCCACGGAACAAATATCTTGTCCCCATTTTTAACTGATTTCGCAGAAAAGGCATATTAAACCATGTAATTAACAAAGTGCCGGTCGTATCCCGCAGCGTTATCGTTAAAATACTTTTTGAGCCACGTTTCATAATCTGCGGCCGCGCCATAAGCACGCCTTCTACAGCCGCTATATCTCCTTCTTCCAATGCTTCAATCGGACAAACCGGCTTGATTTCATCGTAGTTTCTTGGGTAGTGCTCTAGCAGTTCTCCCACCGTTTCAATTTTTAATTTGTGAAGATTTTGTTCCGCTTTTTCGCCAACACCTTTGACGCTGCGGACCGAGTCTGTTGTCTGCATTGCGATTTCCTTTCCATAAAATACTCAATCCTGTTGAGAATTTTAATCTATACTAGTATCATCCAATCTCTGTCTTTCGCGAATGCAACGCCATTTTACTGTGCAATCATAAAGTTATGCCAGTCTCAAGATTCGCTTTATATCATCCAGATTTTCAACAAAATAAATTTCCTCTTGTCGATCGTTGGAAGACAGACCATTACTATATTGCCAATCATACGCTGCTCCTCTCAAAATTCACTTTTCAAATATTAAATTCATATTAGAGTGTCTTTCTAAAGAATGCTTGTCCTTTTCAATAAATCTCCAAGTTTCCTTATATGTACCTGGGACAGCTACTGCTTCATCCGATATAAAGCTAATAAAATCATTTACCTTACCTTCATATCTTTCAGCAAAATCATCCGACATTTCTTCTTTCTCATCATCCGAAAAATTCTTCAGTACACCATATAATACATGTTCTAAATTACAGGAATTAAAATACAAGCGGTATCCTATATTATGAATTTTACCGGTTGAATAAAGCTTAAATAAGATTTCCGACTTATGTTTATTTCTACGTTCTATTGCTTCAACAACTGCTCCTTCCATATGATCTTCATAATATTGAATTTCCTCAACATCCGCCTCCACCACACAATCTTTTGCAAACACCCCATCTGTATCGGCAATATGAATCACCTTTATAAAGTCATCCCAATGATATCCATACTTCGACTTTATGCCATCTAAGAGACCATCTATCTTTCTAATAACATTATCAACCGTAGTAAATTCATTTGATGTAATATCTCCATGTACTACAGCAAATTGCACCTCTTCGGAAGAAAAAAACTCTTTTAAAATTCCACCGATAGCATTTTCATCACTCGGTCCTTCTACAATTACCGCAATAACTTTTTTTTCATTCATCAGAAAGGCTCCTTCCTGCTTTACGAAATGCTCGCGCAATCTTTAAACTATCCGTCTCTTCATAAATCGCCTCATCCTGTCCACCCAGAGTAATGCTTCTGATATACATACTACGAAGATTGTTATTCTCCTTTACTCTCTTCATATGGATATAGCGATTTTCCGGATTAACAGTTGAAAACATAATACTGCTCTTATCAAGCATCTCAAGAGCACGCAAGTTATGAGATGTAAAAATCAGCTGTCCCTTAGCACTCTTTTGAAAGATATCAAGCAGCTCTCCAAGCATATATTCAAAAATTCCTGCATCTAATTCATCAATCACAAGACAAATTGATGGATTCCCAAATGCCTGAATAAGCACATTCAAGATAGAAATAATCTTAATAATTCCCTCTGATTCCATACGAATAGGAATCGGATTTTCCCCTTCGCGCACAGACATCAACTCTACCTTCCATCCCTCTTCGCCAGAATCTAGTGCCTGTTTCCCATAATCTTTCACATCAATCATCATTCCTGGAATGATTGTATATAATACAGCATTTATTTGTTTAATAATTACATCCAAAATTTTCTTTGTTTCAACATCTAATACAACTGGTTCAGTCAAAGGTACCGCAAAATCTCCCTTTGCACCAATCTTGTTATTTTCTATACGAAAAGCCATTGGTAAAAGAAAATTTGCTGTTATCATTCCTGAATGAGTGTTTCTAATAACAAATAAATCCTTAAAAGAAAATTCAAATAATGCTTTGATTACATTAGAATAATTCTTAAATTTATCCTCAACTTTTTGACAGAAAATTTCTCTACTGCTATCTCCAAAAATAAAAGAACAATTACTTTTCTCTGCCATCTTTCTGGCCACGATTAAATCTGTTCTTCTCTCTTTATCCTTACCAATTAACTCATCAAGTCTCTTTTGTGGTTTAAAAATACTCTCCGACTCGCAGCGTATATAATCCATGAAAATATTCTTATTCGTTCTCTTTCCATCCTGGTTAATTGCACAATTCAAAAACTCTCTCTCTATTACAACATCACCATCCATTTTTTTCAACTCAATATTGTATCCAACCTCATATATTTTTTTCTTACCAAATATCTTAAATTCAGCATTCATATGAGCCGCATCATCGTTCACTCCAATATAATCACTTATACTCTGATCAATGGTCTCACCAATCATTATCTGCTGGAGGAAATATAAACCATCTACAACAGCCGTTTTTCCTGAACCATTCTGTCCATAGATACCAAGAATCTCTGCACCGCCAACATTAAGTGATTTTTCATTAGCCATAGGCATAAAAACAGTACCTTTTTTTACATTTTTGATATTTTGCAATGTCAATGAAGACAAACGGACAATAAATTCTCCCATTTTGTCACCTCCACAATTCGTCTATGTACAAAACCATAATAACATATTCTCTGTTTTTAGTCAACGCAATCTCTTTTCTGATACATTTTGTTCTTTTTTCCAAATTTCGATATTATTTTACATTACTACATCTCTTTTTTCTGTTCATTTGGATCTTCACAAGAATTACTTTGTTTAGCATATATCGAGCCTACGCACATTCGACTTTCCCTATCCAGCTGCAACTGCCCTTACCAAGTCTCCAATAAAATCTTTTTCTTTGGGATCTGACTCTGCACTCATCAATGTTATTGCCACTAAAGCACCTTCGCTTATCCTCTTTTGTCCCTTTTCATAAAGCACATTATTAGCCCATTGTCTAAATTCTACGCCCCGATTAGATTTCACTCTATAACCTACAGAAATAATTACCTCCAAACAATAAAACTGAACCGGCCTGTCAGAATTTGGAATGTGCATTTTTTGCACATTTCTTTGTTTAATGCATTATTAATATGTTTACCGATTGCCTTTACATCTCTTCTATAAATCTCATTTTGTCAAATTCATATCCGAATTATACCATAAAAATAACGGTACTGTATATCTTTATTCATATACAGCACCGCTATCTTTTTCGATACACCAAACAACTTCGGACATACTCTACATATGTCGTCAGAACTCCTCCCAACTTCGTTGGGTCCCTCCTTAGTACAAATAATGGACCTGGCGGGAGTCGAACCCGCGTCCAAAACAGAATCCCACGTTCTTCTACTATCATAGTCAGTTCTTTTGTTTTCTTGCGAAAACCATTCCCTCCAAATAGTGGGAACTAACACCCACTAAATATCAGTAGCTTCATGTTTCTCTTACCGATTCAAAGCTTTACCGGCAAGGTTCCCTACAAAGGAATGATGCTGTAACCTAGGTTGTAGGACGCCTAAGCACAACAGCCGCCATAATTAGGCAGCGTAAGCTAATTTATTATTATCAGCGTTTAAATTTAAGTCTGCGTTTTAACGTGGTCACAGTCCACGGATAGCTTCACCGTCTTCAGCTGGCCTGTCGAAACCAGTACAAGCCCGTACTGATAGATAACGTCAGGATCACAAAACACCCTAACTGTTATACATATACTATCACACACACATTTACGTGTCAACACCAATTTATCATGAAGATACAAAAACAACTCTTTCGCTAAAATCTACGAAACAGAGTTGCCTTAATGGCTGCCGGCACAAAAAAATATCCGTATTGAAAAGCCAGCGGATTTTTAACTCACTACAAGTGCAAAAATCCGCTGGCAAATATTTGTATTTTAGACTTTCTGCTTACGTTTAGGCATTCCCTACCACGTCAAACTCTTGTACTCACTGACTTTATCACGCATCAGCAAGTCTGCCACTGCCTGCTCTGCCGTTTTATCGGAGAACAAAATTGCATTAATCTGTTCTACAATTGGCATTGTTACGTGATTTTTATTGGCAAGTGCCATCGCAGCTTTTGCACAGTTTACGCCCTCGATAACCTGCTTGATTTCTTTCTTTGCCTCCTCTAACGTCTTGCCCTGCCCTAACATATAACCGCAGTTATGATTCCGGCTGTGGGTACTGATACAGGTTACAATCAAATCACCAATACCTGATAAACCGCAGAATGTTTCCATTTTTCCGCCAAGTTCCACACCAAGTCTGGAAATCTCAGCAATTCCGCGTGTCATCAAAGCAGCTTTCGTATTATCGCCAAGTCCCATACCGTCCAGAATACCGGCAGCCAGTGCAATCACGTTTTTCAGTGCACCGCCAAGTTCAATACCAATCATATCCGGACTTGTATATACACGGAAGCGGTCACTCATAAACACATCCTGTACAAACATTGCCGTCTTTTCCGTCTTTGCTCCGACAACAACCGTTGTTGGTACTCCATGGGAAACTTCTTCCGCATGGCTTGGTCCGGAAAGCACACAGACATCGGCCATCGGCAGCTCATCCTCAAGGATTCCACATAATGTCATCAATGTGTTTTCCTCGATTCCCTTGCCGACATTTACAATAATCTGATTATCTTTGATAAAAGGCTTTGCTTCCTGTGCCGTCGAACGGACAAACGGAGAAGCGACTGACCATACAATAACATCCTGATTGGTACATGCCTTTTCCAAATCTTCTTCAATCACAATACTATC
>OKRU01002514.1_pt1 | contig 16309 bp, 15 predicted proteins | sample 1601131 | NCBI WGS metagenome assembly OKRU01 (sample SAMEA3541558, study PRJEB24748) | human gut metagenome | biome: human gut; feature: human-associated habitat; material: faeces | place: China | collected 2012 | reverse complement strand
CTTGCAAGAAGATATGCGCTGTCGTTGTCACCGAGCGCAGAATAATAGGTGGTGTTCACCTGATATATGTCAAGATTGTTGTACGCTTCGGAGCTGTATATCATCTTAACGTTTGCGCCTTTCGAGTACATCTGCTCCTTTACCTTTTCTATCTCCTCGTCGGGAAGCAGGTCTTTCACGTCTACAATGCCTATACCGTCGTGTGTGTCAAGTGTGGTGAACTGCTTCATCGGGCATTTCAGCAGCCAGTTTTTGAGATATTCTCCGGTGTGATTATACAGAGCGTGGAGAGTGAGAACAGGCAGTGCAAAATCGTATATCCAGAAGCCCTTATCAGCTATTTTCATCGGGATAGTGTAATGCTCGTGGATTTCCGGGAGTATTTCCGCGCCGCCCTCGGAAGCGATTTTTTCTATATCATAAAGCAGCTCCCATATATCCGGCTCGATAAAAAAGCAGCTTGTTCCCGCTTTTTTTACTGCATAAGCAAAAGCGTCAAGCCTTATTACGGAAGCTCCTCTGCTACACATCTCCCTGACTGTTGTCTTTATGAAATCCTTTGTTCTGTCCTTTGATATATCTAAATCTATCTGTTCCTCGCAGAAGGTACACCAAACCTTCTCTGTTGTTCCGTCAGCAAACTTTGCCTCAATATACGGCGCACGGGGCTTGCGTTTATAAATAATGTCGGTCTGCTCGGGAGTCGGCTCTCCGTTTTCCCAGAAATCCTTGTAGCGAATAAACATATCCTTGTATTCGGAATTGTCCTTTTTTAGCAGAAAATCCTTGAAATACTCCGAGCTTGCCGAGATGTGATTTACCATAAAATCAAACATCAGATAGTATTCTTTTCCAAGCCCCTCAATATCATCGAACGTGCCGAAGCGCTCGTCAACAACGTCATATCTCATCGGAGCAAATCCTCTGTCTGCCGATGACGGGAAAAACGGAAGAATATGAACTCCGCCAACCGCCTTTTTGTAGTGCTTGTTGAGCACGCCGTGAAGCTCTTTGATGTTTTTACCCATACTGTCAGCGTAGGTTATCAGCATTATCTTGTTTTGAATTTTCATATTGATTCCCTTTCTTTTAGTGCTTTCCCCCGCCGTGCGGCAGGGGAAAAGTGTATATCAATCAACCCTTTACCGCTCCATTTGCAACGCCGCCGATTATCTGCTTCTGGCAGAAGATATACAGTATCAGAATAGGCAGCAATGCAAGTAAATACGAAGCAAATGCAAGGTTGTAATTCGTGCCGAACTGGGTCTGGAAATTAAGCTGTGCAAGGGGAAGAGTGGTGTTCTCGCTGCCCGACATAATAACGAGAGGTGTCATAACATCATTCCACGTTCCGAGGGCGGTGAGAATGGCTACTGTTGCGTGCATAGGCTTCATCATCGGGAAGATTATCGTCCAGTAGGTGCGCCATGTGGAAGCACCGTCAATGCTTGCCGCTTCTTCCATAGCCTGCGGAACGTTCTTCATATATCCGCTGTAAAGCATAACATTCATCGGCATAAAGAATACCGTGTATAGCAGAATAACTCCGAGCATATTGTCAAGACCGAGAATTGCAGTCTGCTTGACGAGCGGCATCATAAGTATCGCGAAGGGTACGAACATACCGCTGACGATATAGAAATATATCAGCTTGAAGCCTTTTTTGCGGTTCATATTTCTGCCGATAGCGTAGCCCGCCATTGAGTGGATAATTACTGAAAGGACAATGGAAGCGCCGGTTATCAGTATGCTGTTTCCGAGGGAGTGCCAGAAATCGGTCACACGCATCGCTTCGGCGAAATTGTCAAGGCTAAACGTCTGCGGCAGGGCTAATGCGCCCGCAATATCGTTAGTCATCTCGGAGGGAGATTTCAGCGCTATGATAATTGTCATGTACAGTGGGAAGAAGATAGCCGCACAGCCGATTATCAGCAGGATTGTTATGATTATTGACGAAACCTTGCTCTTGTTGATTCTGTGCTTTCGGGAAGGCTTGTTTTCGGACACTTCGGGTTCGGCGATATTTATCAGCTTCTCACTCATAACTGCTCCTCCTTCTTATTTGTAATTACCATCTGGAATATGGATATAGCTACAATGACAATGAAGAATACAACTGCGTTGGCACTCTGGAAGCCGAACTGACCTCCGTCCATACCGTTTTTGTAGATAAGGTAGGAAATCGACTCTGTGCTTTGTGCAGGACCGCCCTTTGTCAATGCCATAATCTGGTCGAATACCATAAGCATATTCTTTGTGCTGAGAACAAGGTTCGTTGTAACAAAGGGCATAAGCATGGGAAGCGTGAGGTGTCTGAACTTCTGCCACGGGGTTACACCGTCAATCATTCCTGCCTCATAAATATCCGTTGGAATAGTCTGAAGTCCCGAAATGTAGATGATCGTGTTCATTGCCACCGCCTGCCATACACCGACGATAAGAACGCCAATCCAGGCAGTTTCCTCTCCGGCAAGAATACTGTTTTCAAGGAAGTTTATGTGCAGTGCCGAGCCTATAGTGGGGATAATATAGGTGAAGATAAAGCTGAAAATATAGCCTACTACAAGTCCTCCAAGGACATTCGGGAGGAAATATACTCCCCTTAATGCGCTCTTGAATTTTATCTTGCTGTTAAGTCCCAGCGCAAGAAGCAGGCTGATTACATTTACAAGTACTGTTCCGACGATTGCGTATTTGAAGGTGAACAGGTAGGAATTTCCGACTCTTGCGTCGCTGAACAGGTCTATGTAATTGCGCAGTCCCACAAACTCAAAGCTGCCGTAGCCCTTGTAATTCGTGAAGCTGTAAAACGCGCCGGTTATCAGCGGAATTGTGTTGAATGCGATAAAAAGGATAAGTGCGGGAGCTACCATTAGTATAAAGGTCATTCGCTTGGATAATACCTTCTTGCTTTTCATTGCTGTCCCTCCTCGTATTTCTTAACCCGTGCGATAAGGTCGCGGTTGTATCTTGCCCATTCCTTGTCAAAGCGCTCAAGGAACTGCTGCGCCGAGTTATCGTTATTGTCCATAAGATAGGTCTGTATCATTGCGTCAACGCTCATTTCGCTTGGATAATGGTGGTCGTGGTAATCTGACATTCTTCCATCCTTGATATACTGCTGCATTCCGTTTAAGAACTCCGGAAGCTTAAAGTCACCCTCCTTGCAGGGTATTCCGCCCTGGTCGTCAAGATATATCTGAACGGTTTCATCATAGAAAAGGAAACGCAGAACCTCGTATACAGCTTCCTTATTCTTTGTGCCCTTCATTACCGAGAAATGAAGGTCTATTCCTGAGTTGAGCACATTGTCCTGTTCGTTTTCATTTGCAGGGAATGTAAAGGAATCAATGTTCATATCGGGATTTACCGAGAGTATCTGCGGTACTGCGTAGCTTCCGATAGGATACATTGCAGACTGCCCTCTCGCAAAGGCTGTGCAGGCGTCGTTGTAGCTGTATGCGCAGGGGTTTGGCTCGGCGTAATCAAGCAGTACCTTTATCTTATCGGCTACCTCAGCGTATTCCGCCGCAAAGGTTGTCCTGCCTGCGTTTACGCTGCTGCACACATCGGAAGGAGCAAGTCCTACGGCTAGTGCGTTCCATGGTGCTAAACAGGTCCAGGTGTCCTTATATCCAAGATAGAGCGGGTCGGTGCCGCTTGCCTTTATTTCATCGCAAAGCGATATAAACTCGCTCCATGTTTCGGGAATTTCCCAGCCGTTCTGCTCAAACATATCCTTGTTGTAGAGTATTCCCGCCGCATTTGCCGCATAAGGCAGAGCGTAAGTTCCATCTTTTGGGAGAAGTTCCAGCTCCTTTTCCATTTTCAGATATGCGGGGTTTATCTCGTTGATTATCTCAAGGTCGGAAATATCCTCAAACAGGTCTGCATCAAGGAAGTTGGAGTAGTTCATATCTCCGCCGATACCCACAATATCGGGATACTCCTCTCTGATGAGGCGGGTTTTTAGAACAGTCATAGCCTCGTTGGGGGATTCGATTTTAAGCTGAATATCGTCGTGAGTTTCGTTAAACAGCTTCTCGATTTTTTCAAACGCCTTGACTGCTTCGGGCTTGTACTGGAGCATTGTAACGGTTGTTACTCCATCCTTTCCGCTGTCGCCGGAACAGCCCGACAGCAAAACCGAAGCGGATATTGCCGTAGCTGTTAAAAGTGATATTGCTGCTCTGCTTTTTTTCATGTTGAATTACCTCCTTTTGTGTGGGGCTTTATCTTGATATTATTATATCATACCGTTATGCAATCAGTAAATCCCATATTTACCGTACATTTATACCAAATTGCTATTTTTTATTCGATATATGAAAGTATGCTTGCATTATGGTATATTTTGTGATATACTGATAATAAAGCTTTATGAAATTCCGTGTATTCTGTTGGAGGTGCACTATGAGCGATTTACTCTTTTCCGTATTCCCCAGCGATAATTTTGTTGACCTCAGTCTGTTTCAATTCGGACGTGAAAAATGCTCGCCTGCCCATTCCTTCGGACCTGCCGCAAGAAATCACTTTCTTTTTCATTATGTCATTTCCGGAACAGGCAGATTTTTCGCATACGACAGCAGCAGAACTACCAAGGAATACAGTATCAGGAGTATGCAGGGATTTATGATATTCCCCGGTCAGATAACAACCTATGTTGCCGATAAGGATTTACCATGGGAATATGTATGGATAGAATTTGACGGGCTTCGTGCAAAGGCAATAGTTGAAGCTTCTGGATTTTCGCTTGATAATCCTGTCTATAAGGCGCGCTCAAAAGATTTACGTGAGGAAATGATGAAGGAGATGAATTATATTGCAGAAAACGGCTTGTCTTCTCCCCTGCACCTTATGGGGCATTTGTATCTGTTCATAGATTATCTCGCGCGTTCTACAGAAGGAATAAAGGTTAATAACGGCAGTAAACTTCGGGACTATTATATCCACGAAGCCTTGGAATATATCAGCCACAATTTCCAGAATGATATTTCGGTAGAACAAATAGCGGATATATGCGGTCTTAACAGGAGCTATTTCGGCAAGATATTCAAGGAAGCTGTCGGAGAAACGCCGCAGGAATTTCTTTTGAAGTACCGTATGACAAAGGCAGCTGAGCTTCTGAAGCTCACACAGCTTTCAGTTGGCGAAATAAGCTCTGCGGTAGGCTATGAAAATCAGCTTCATTTTTCCCGTGCTTTCAAAAGCGTTTACGGAGCATCGCCGAAGAAATGGAGAGCGGAGCTATTCTTGGATAGTTGATTATTACTTACCGGCATTAAAAAACCGCCCATAGAGGGCGGCTCCGTCGCAGAAATATCCAATGGAAAATCAAATCTATGGGTCTTATTTGGGTATTATTATTACAAAAAGATACGGGAATTTATGAAATTAGTGTTTTGTGCAAGACGCTGTAAACCGCATAACAGAGCCGTTTTTCGCAGATTGCAATAAATTGTAAAAAGCGTGGGACTTGTTTCGTAGTGCAGACTGCCTTAAAATTTGTAACCGCTTTCGGAGCTATTTTGAATGTAGCTGTCGCAGTGCCGGAGTATTCTCCTTTACCCTTTACTGTAACTGTTGCAAGTCCAGGCTTTTTATTATTTTTATACGAAACAGTATAGTCCTTGCCGTTTTTAAGAGTTTTGCCATCATACTTTACTGGTAGAGCAGGTTTCAGAGCTTTTCCGGTGTAAGTTTTCTCGTCATACGCAAGCTCAACATTTGCTTCCTTGAACACATCACTGCTTACAGAGGAAGTGTCAAGCTGGTAAATATCCGCATCCTTTCCATTGCCATCTGCGTATACCCAAAGAGCGGTACCTCCTTTGACTTTAAGTTCCTCGGCGCCGTTCAGCTTTGCGTGCTGCATGGGCACAGAATCCACCAATGTCCTACCATCGGACGAAATTATAGAATAATATGAGGTAACCTCTAAAAACCCACAAAAATACAGGCAAATAGAGGCATTTAGCATAATCGGTCAAATATTGACCAGCAAATAATGTTTCGGAACAGGAACTTTACCTTGATCGTTACCTTTTAGTTGAAAAAGGGCACAGTTATCCCATATCAGGCAGAGGCTCGTTTTAAGTAACTGTACCTGCAAAAGTTATATCATCTATCGGAGAATAGTATCCGTTTTCATAATAATACATAACTCCCTTATATTTTCTTAACGGTTCAACACTTGCAACATACATTGCATAGTCGTTCGGGGTCGGCGTATACTGGTCCGTTTTAAAAGGCTTTTTCACAAACGGTCGTCCTATAACTGTGTTATTGGTCATTCTCATGTAACCGTAAATCTGGCTTGGGTCACAATAGATCATAGGAGTGTCAGGCAGTAGTCTGATTTCCTTTGTCAATCCCGGATCCTTATAGTAGTACTTTCTTCCTCCAATTTCCTTTTCGTAAACAAGCATATGGATCGGGTTCTGTTCCTCTAAACAATAACCATAAAAGCAAGGAATGGATATTACATTCACGTCGTCCATTTTTTAATCCTCCATTAATTTATTATCTCATTTGAGATTATGGTGCTGTTGGTCACTTTGTAATTTATAATTTTCAAAAAATAAATGCCCTGATTCCACGAACGGAATCAGGGCAAAACGCTACCCGGAATTATGAACAGCCAAAGACCCCAAGACAGTTCTTACCACGTACTCCCTCTCTTCAGGAGTAAGGTCGCACCTTGATAGCTTCTTCTCAATTATGTAAGCGTAAAGGTCATTAGTTGCCTCCTGGATTTCGTCTATTGATTGCTGGTCTTCCGGCGGGTGTATTATGATATTTATGTACTGTGATTTTCTACCCATGTTCTCATCTCCCTCTATGTTGCTATAATATGTAATCAAAAAGGTAGATTATTACATCCTGTGTCAAGAGAAAAAGATGGTATACACTGACCAGTGTTATTGGTCACTGGTAATGTCCCTAGCATGAATCCAGGGACATCAGGCATACCAAAGCGTTTTAAATCGTTCGTTTCGCTTACTTCCTTGTCAGTAGTTTTTTCAGCGCTACTTTTTGTTCATCGTATGTAAGTCCACTCGCACTCAATCTGTCAACTATAATTTTCATATACTGCGCATCGACTGCCTGCTGTACATTTTCACGCACGGCAGAATCCTCCAATCCGCGTACAATGACCTTTATATTCTGAGTTTTTCTTCCCATGGAAACATCTCCTTATTTTCTTTTTATTTCCATGTAACGAGAAGCGTATTTTTTCACTACAGTTGTTTAAAGCGTGCCTATTCTCCCCAACGGACAGATTATCTAGTATGCCAATATCCCATTTTTATCCACATTTACACACTACCTCAAAATCATCATATGTGTATTATAACACAGGTGAGTAAGTAAAATTTTTGAAGGTACAATATGGATTTCAGATCAAAACAGGCGTCTAAGCATTGTCTTTTTTGCAGGGATTTACATATTATCATGTCATCACAAATTCACTTTTCAAAAAAGAAACGCACGAAGATTATATAAGAATATTGCAATAAAAGCATTAAAATTTTATATCGATATTTGTTTTTCCGAAAAGGTGGTCATTTTTTAAGATGGTTTTTTGACTTTTTACAAAATGGAGTTTATTATTATAGGAACATAATACAAAATATGTATTTTATAAGAGCATGGATTGTCTGAAAATGAATTACTATATTCACAATTTCTTCATAGTTAAGTACTCATAAACAACGGACGTGGCTTACCTGTAAGACATTTTGTTCGTTCCGGTATTGACTTTATACATGTATAGATATATAATTTATACAGGTGCATTATAGACTACTAAAACTGGAGGAACTCAAAATGAGTGATCAGAACAACAGGCTTGTTCCATTTCGAATAGGCTCTGCCCCTGAATCAGAAATGATTGAATATAATATGAACCATCAGCAGCAATTTTCTGGCATTACTGGCAATTCTCCTTCGATGCTAAATTCTCAGCAAATATCCCCGGGAGTCACTCAGTATCCAAATCCATACCCTGGTGGACCTGCTTTTCCGCCACCGCAGATTTTTACAATACCCAGACCCATTGCAGTTGACCATAATACCACTACCGTGTCTGGAACCAGATTAAGTGTAAATCATCAGGAGAATACAATTGAAATCATCACACCGAAATACAAAGAAAAAAGTACTTTATACAACACAGGAGCAATACAAACAGTCCCTCAAAACAGCTGACACATCAAAATAATTTGTCACGGTGTTTTTATAGTAGAAAGCGTAATTGAAAACGAAAACAGCGTGCAACAGGTGAATATCAAAGTGAACAACGAAACTACGTTCACTATTCCGATGGAATTGATAGACCAGCAAAGCAATAAGGTGATCATTGCGTTCAGTTCAGCCGGGCTGGCGATAAACAAAAAATACGAGCATGAATTGTGTGAATATATCAAGTATATGTGCATACAGTTCATGCCGAAAAAAATACACCAGGGGTTCTACTTTGACCAGGAAGGAACACTACATCACCAGAATGAAAATCAGATTCTCCGTGAGGAGTATGACATCAATAAAGCAATCAGGGATGTTTCCTTGCATCTCAGTTTATGTCGTATGAAAACGGAGCGAAAGTTCCGAACGTGATAAGTCAATGCGATACCAAAATCATTTTTAATACGACGGATTCAAAATTCATCAACAATCTGTTGCAGCTTAATCAGGAGAACAAAAAGGCAGTAAACGATGAGCTTGCTTCTTTACATACTGGTGAAGCACTGATATGCAATTATGAGGGAACTACCATCGCTTCTGCAAGGGACTATCTCAGTCATATCATACGTGTATCGCTATCAAACTTTTCTGCTGATGATTACCCGGAACTTTTCGGTACAACATTATAATTTTCTGTCAGATACTCTCCATAAAATCTTGACGATATAGTTTTCGCACACTATAATAGTAAGTAGAACCAAAGAAAGGAGCCGCTCATGAAGATCGCAATATATTCCCGAAAATCAAAATTCACCGGCAAGGGCGAGAGTATCGAAAACCAGGTAGTACTCTGCCGGGAGTACATTCAGCGGAATATCCCTGATGCAAAGGACAGCGATATTCTGGTGTACGAGGACGAGGGATTCTCTGCGAAAAACCTTGACCGTCCGCAGTTCCGGATGATGATGCAGAGCGCACGGAAACAGCCATTCGACTATATCGTGGTCTATCGGCTTGACCGTATCAGCAGAAATGTCGGAGATTTCGCAACGCTCATCGAAGAACTGAACGGCATGAATACCGCGTTTATATGCATAAAGGAACAGTTCGACACCTCCACGCCAATGGGCAGGGCTATGATGAATATTGCCGCAGTTTTCGCTCAGCTTGAACGTGAAACCATCGCTGAACGTGTGCGGGATAATCTGGTACTTCTGGCACGAACCGGCCGCTGGCTGGGTGGAGTAACTCCCTTGGGATTTGTCGGAGAAAAGACCGCTGTTACGGACGCCGAGGGCAAAAGCCGCTCCGCTTACAAACTGTCCGTAGTTGACGATGAGATGAGCAGAGTACGCACGATTTACGCTAAGTTTCTTGAATTTCAGTCGCTTACAAAGGTCGCAACATGGTGTATTCAGAACAACATAAAGACCCACGAGGGCAGCGAATTCCGCATGAGAACGGTCCGGGATATTCTCACAAATCCGGTGTACTGCACTGCGGACGAAGCCGCGTTCGACTACTTCACAAAGCTTGGCAGCGACGTCTGCTTTGAACGTGAAAAAGCAGACGGAAAGCACGGTCTTATGCCATTCCACAGAACTGAACAGAATGGAAAGAAACAGCTTCGACTTCCCCCGGAGGAATGGATAATCTCCCTCGGAAAGCACAAGCCGATAATCCCCTCGGAAGAGTGGATAAAAGCGCAGGAAATAATCAGCGGCAACGCCGGAAAGAGTTTCTACCGTCCTGTCAGAAATCAGGTTTCGGTATTTTCCGGGCTTGTACGCTGTGCCAACTGCGGTTCCATAATGCGTCCCCGGATAAACAGCAACGCACGCCGTGAAGCTGACGGTTCACAGACTTTCTACTATATGTGCGAATTAAAGGAACGTTCCCGTTTAAAGAACTGCCAGATGTGCAACGTCAACGGAAATGTACTTGACAAGCTTCTCTGCGATGAGATAATGAATTTCAACAAGCCTAGTTCAAATGTGGGAAAACAGCTTGATTCTATCCTCCGGCAAATCGAAAAAAAGACCGGTGGAAACCGTGAACAGACCGAGGAACTCACAAAGCAGCTTTCCGAAAAGAAACGCATGATAGCAAATCTCATGAAAACCCTCGCAATGAACGAACCGACTTCCACGCTGTTTGAATACACGAAAAACGAAGTCGAACGCCTGGATTCGGAAATCAAGAACACCGAGAACGAACTCGCAAAGCTAAGCTACATCAGCGAACAGGACGACAAGCGTTCCGAACACGTTGATATGCTGGTGAGATCCCTCGGTGAATTCCGGGAGCGTTTCGCGGAACTCTCCGTTGTGGATAAGCGCGATTTCATGCGGAAGATAATCGACCGTATTGAATGGGACGGAGAGAATGCACATATTTTTCTCAGGCGCACAGCAGGCTGACAATACTTTTCTCCGGCGCTTCGACAACTATGGGAAAGAAAAAACTCCGCAGCATGATGACTGCGGAGCGAATATGAACCTTTCCGGAATTTCAAGAAAGGTGCAGATCCTAGGAAGCAGCTCCATGGTCAGGCTTTGTGCCTGCCATGGAGTTGCTGACGACGGAGATGTGCCTTTATTGGAATTCCCGGATGTGTTTCCGTTGGTGGGTAATTGCATTATCTATGCACCTTGAAGCATAAGTAGAAAAGTGGTTTCCCTTATTGTAGTCAAAGGTTTCAGCGGCGCGGATAAGTCCAATCGTGCCGATGGAAATAAGATCGTCCACGTCCTGCTGCCCTCCGCGGACATACTCCGGGTAGTTCTTGTTGACGATATACGCCACCAGGCGCAGATTATGCTCTATGAGAGTATTCCGCGCCTGGGCGTCGCCGGCGGCTATCTTCTGTATACACTCCTGCTCCTCGGCTTTGCTCAGTTGCTTCGGGAACGAACTCCTGGAATCCAGGTGCAGCCCGATGAACAGAAGATTCTGTAACGCAAACTCAAGTAATGTAAGCATATGATCCCCTCCTGTCGTATACTGTATTCCTACCGGCTTGTATATTATTCATCGCTTGCATATCCGCGGAATTTGTGGTACAATAGTAATCAGCAATAAAGGAGAGCGATATATGAACTACATAAAATTCTATTCCCACACCGACCCAATGCCACGGGAGAAATTCTCACGGCTGTACAGCATTATGGAATACTCGTTCCCTGCCACGGAGCGCGGCAGCGAGGCATTCCACTACTCCGAGTACAAGCGCCCGGAATTCCGCTGCATGAGCTACGAACCGCAGGGCGTTCCGGCAGGATTCCTGAACTACTACGACATGGAGGATGCCGCAACGATTTTCGTCGAGCACTTCGCCATGGAACCCTCCCTCCGCGGCAGAGGGACCGGCTCCGATATGCTGCGGTGCTTTCTGGACTACGCGTCGGATTCCCTGGTGGTGCTTGAAGTCGAGCCGCCGGAGGGCGACATGGAAAAGCGCCGGATCGCATTCTATCAGCGTATCGGGCTTATCCTGAATCCCGGAGAGTATTTCCAGCCGGAGTTCTACGGGAAATCCCCGGCAATACCACTTATGCTGATGACAAACAAGCCGATATCCGACTCAGAATTTGAGGACATAAAGCAGCTTATCCACAAAAGGATATATCTCAAATAACCCTCAAACGCTCCGGATTCCAGGAGCCTGACGCCAAGATGTATGAATCCAAAAAAATCAGCAAGGCTGAACGCGTACCGTGGAATGAACATAAAACAAGGCAAAGTGCGGTGTATTGCCGCATTTTTTGTATTCAGCAGCACATAAGGGCGCACGGGATATGCGCCCCTGCAGCTATTCTGTGACACATGCTTCACTGTCGGTTCAGGCATTATCCCGGCGCTTTCCTGTGAGCAGGAGTCCGGCGGCGACTGCCGTTACGGGAGCGACCGCGACTATGCCGAAGCTTCCGGCTACCGTGTGGATTATCTCCGCGGCGATGTACTTGTAGTTCAGTATACAGTCCAGCGGAGTCCCCTGCGCCATGAATACCATGAGCTGCGCTATGCAGCTGCCGGAATATGCCAGCAGCAGCGTCGTGGTTATCGTGCCCATCGCAGCGCGGCCTACCGTAAGTCCGGATTTAACCGCCTCCCAGGGCTTGATATCCGGCTTCTTGTGTATTACCTCATCGACCGCAGAGGTGATGTCCACCGCCAGGTCCATCATAGCACCGGAGGAGCCGATAAATATCGCCGCCATGAATATTTCAGTGAGGTTCAGATCCTGATATCCACTGTACAGCAGGCTCTCAGAGCCTGTCATTATCGCGCCGTGAATATTCATCAGCCGGGTGAATACCGCGCCCAGGACCGCTGTGAAAGCAAGTCCGATGATTATGCCCAGCGAGGAGGAAAGCGCCCGGCGGTCAAATCCGTACACCAGCGAAACTATGAGCACAGACAGAACCGAAATTATCACAATGCCGGAAAGTATCGGGGAAATGCTGTTCAGGTACAGCGGCACGACTACCTTCCAGATAAGCAGTATCGTCAGTATAAACGACAGCACCGCGCGCAGTCCCGTCTGCCCTGCGAAGAATATCAGCACCGCAATGAATATTGCCACCAGCACTATCTCCCAGGGAAGCCGGTAGTGGTCGGTCATGGAAACCGAAAGTATCTCGCCGTCCCGGTGGCTGATACGGACATACGCCGTGTCGCCGGGCTGGAATATCTTGTCTATCTCCAGCGAGCCGGTGAGCATGTTCACGGCGGTGTATTCCTGTCCGGCGAACTGACCCTCCAGAAACTCAATATCGCAGTTCTGGTCGCCGGAGCGCACCAGTCCGGTGTCGATTATCATGCTGTTGTCCACCGCGAGCACCTTCGCCGGAACGCGCTCAGTTCCCTGGTAGATCAGCTTGTTCTCAAAGCCGGTGGGAATGAATATAAGGACGATTATTGCAACAAGTGTAACTATCACGGGAGAATAGTAGCGTATCCTCTCCGGAGTGAAGAATGTTCTCAGTCTGTTCATAAGTGCCTTTCTGTACCCGAAAAAGCTCCGCTTCCGCACATGGCAGAAACGGAGCCGGGAGGATTTCGTGAAGTTTACTTTACGCCGGTGAGCGCTGCGAGCTTGTCGTAGATCTTTGTGTTGTCATAGTAGCCGTTGAAGAGGGTTGCTCCTGCGCCCTTCGCATATACGGCTACCGGAAGTCCGGTGTGCGCATAGGAAGCGAAGTTCACGCCGCTCTTGTTGTTCAGCAGGTGGGTAATGGTTACGGTCAGCGGCTCATAGCTTCCGTAGAGCAGGTACTCTTCCTGGCTCTCTACCTTTTCGCCGCTCATGGTCTTGTCGTATGCCGCCTTGAGCTTGTTGTACTCATAGTCTGTGAGCACGAGGTTCGGATTCTTCTCAGCGTCCTTGTCGTCTGCGGTCATCAGTCCGAACAGACGCTTTACGTCCTTGAGCACTGCGGTGAAGGAAGTCTTATTCTCCTTGTACTTTGATACATAGTCGCTGTCGAACTTCGCGTAGGAGAGCTTCTGGTTCTTGAGGTTGGTGAGGTAGGTGTCGTAGTCAGTACCTGCGTAACCGATTGTAAGTCCGCCGGTTTCGTGGTCGCCGGTCACGATGATGAGTGTTTCGTCCGGGTGCTGCTTGTAGAACTCCAGAGCCTTGTCAACGCCCTTAGAGAGAGCCAGAGTATCGGCAATGGTGGACTTGGCGTCATTTGCGTGGCATGCCCAGTCGATCTTTCCGCCCTCTACCATCATGAAGAACCCGTTATCGTTGTCGAGCATCTCTATGCCCTTGTCAACGTAGTCCGCCAGGCTCCACTCGCCCTTCTTGCGGTCATTGCTGTAGGACATCGCGTCGCTGTCCGCGAGAGTTTCAGCGATGAGAATGGACTTGCCGTCCTTTGCGGTGAGCTTTTCCGCCTCGGCGTAAGTGGTTATTACGTTATAGCCTGCTTCCTCCGCGAGGTCATATACGCTGGTCTGGTCCTTGTTGTTGCCGGTGGGCTTCTTCAGCGCGCCGCCTGCGAAGTAGTCAAAATCGCTTTCCACCATCTCAACGCCGATCTCGTAGTAATTATTTCTGCTTGCCTGGTGCGCATAATATGCAGCAGGAGTTGCATGGTTGAGGTTTACGGTGGACACAACGCCTATCTTGTAGCCCATCTGGGACTTGAGCTTCTCGGCGATGGTTTCGTACTCTGTCGTCATGGATTCGTCCATGTTGATGGTGCCGCTGTAGGTCTTGTGACCAGTGGAAAGAGAGGTCGCAGTAGACGCGGAATCCGGGCAGAAGGAGGAGCTGTCATAGGTGTTGGCAGAACCTACTACCGGGAACTTCATGAAGTTCAGGCGTCTGTTTGCCTCGAGAATATCGTTGTTGTTGGTATCTGCAAGGGCGCTGTAGTAATCGGAAGTGATCTGGGTCTGGGGGAAGCTCATTCCGTCGCCGATAAACATGAATATGTACTTCGGCATGGTCCCGGTGTACTTCTGTGCCCCGGAAGTAACGGTAGCCTTGGCGCTGTTCGCCGCAGATACCGCAAGCGTGCCTGCCCCTGTTGTGATGAGCGCTGCCGCCGCACATACGGAGGCGATGATCTTCTTTGCTCTTGTCATTGTTGTTCTCCTTTTTAGTCGTTTGTCGTTCCGTTTCTCGGTACATGTATATTATACAGCAGATTTATTAAATCCAAAAGCGTATGCGTGTCAAATCGTTGTAAAATCAAGCGACATATTCAAGCGACGTGGTCTGGCTGCACCGCAATGTACTTACTGATCAGAACTCAAGACACGGATAAAGCGCAAAAACCGATAATCGGAAAGCGCAGGCAAACCGCCAAAATATTCGGATATGCCTTGAATTTTACCGCATTGTGTGATACAATATACATTATAATGAGATTGCTGCACACAAGCGGCAAAATGGAGGAAAAAATGGAACCACATGACTACAAAGTGACAAAGATAGAGGGCGAATACGCCACGCTCACCGACCTTGCAAGCGGCGACGAAATTTTCATCGCACTATTTCTGCTGCCGGAGGGCACCGACATCGGAATGACGCTGCACTATGAGAATCTCTGTTATGAGATAACAGAGGAATGACAGGAAGGCACAGCATTTCACACAAATAGAGAATAGAACAAAAGAAATAAGGAACAAAAGACATGAAAGACTTAACAAAAGGCAGCCCTGTCAGGCTGATAATAGGCTTCGCGCTCCCGGTGCTGCTGGGACTTGCATTCCAGCAGGCGTACACGCTGACAGATACTATAATCGTGGGTCAGCAGCTTGGTCAGAATTCTCTGGCGGCGATCGGCTCCACATCGGCGGTAGTGTCGCTGATGTTCAATATCATAAACGGACTCGTCACCGGATTCGCAATACTCATCGCAAAGAACTTCGGCGCCGGAGATCATGCAGAAATGCGCCGTACCATCGCGCGCACCATCACCTTTTCCGGTATAGCTGCGGCGCTGATAATCCTCGGGATTGCTTTTTTCATTGATCCGCTACTGCACGCGCTGGACACCCCTGCCGGGATATTCGACGAGGCGCGTACATACCTCTTCATTGTTGATCTGGGGCTTGCAGCAACGCTGTTCTACAATCTGGAGTCCGCAATACTCCGTGCAGTAGGCGACAGCGTGATCCCACTGGTTATCCTGGTCATCTCCACAATACTCAACATCGGACTCGACGTGCTGATGGTGATCGTATTCCCGATGGGAGTTGCCGGAGCTGCGCTTGCCACGGTGATCGCACAGCTGGTTTCCGCAGTGGTCTGCCTGATCTACCTAATAAAGAAGCGTCCCTTCCTCATCGTGAAGCCCGGTGACTTCAGATTCACGGCCTCCTCCACGGCGGAGCTTCTCAGCGCCGGCTGCGGCATGGCTCTGATGTATTCCATCGTGGACATCGGCTCGATAGTCCTACAGAACGGAATAAACGGCTTCGGCGAGGACATAATCGCCGCCCACACCGCCGCACGCAAGCTCTTCGGGTTCACCATCATGCCTTTTTCTTCACTCAGCGCGACCCTGGTGACTTACGCAAGCCAGAACCGCGGCGCCGGAAAGTATTCTCGAATCGGCAGTGGTGTGCGCGCCGGACTGCTTATCGGAATGATATGCGCCGC
>OKRU01002511.1_pt1 | contig 16319 bp, 14 predicted proteins | sample 1601131 | NCBI WGS metagenome assembly OKRU01 (sample SAMEA3541558, study PRJEB24748) | human gut metagenome | biome: human gut; feature: human-associated habitat; material: faeces | place: China | collected 2012 | reverse complement strand
GTAACATTATCACCCGTTGCCCATAAATACTCTTCAAAATCCATGGGATACATTTTGATTCGGTATTCCTCCGATGGAATCAATATATCGGTAACATTCTTGCGTATGGATATCAAGGATCCGGTTTCTATATATTCATATCTGCCATCCGCCACAAGATATTTGATTGCCTGACGCGCCTGCGGAAACAGCTGTACTTCATCAAATATAATTACACAATGATTCCCCTTCAGGCTTCTTCCTTTTAGTAAAAAAAGGTTTCTGAAAAAAGTCTCCAGGTCATTCATGTTCTCCAGGAAATTGTTTTTGACATTTTTTCCTTCTTTTGCAAAATCCAATATCATATAATCATCATATTCGTTTTTAGCAAATTCTTCTACGATCGTACTTTTCCCTATTCGTCTGGCACCTTCCAGCAAAACAGCAGAAGAACCTCCGGAAAGTTCTTTCCATTGTTTTAATTTATCATACATTTTTCTTTTAAATACCATGTTTTTATATCCTCTTAATAACTTTTAACGTTGCCTACGCTCATTATTTCACGATTCGCATCTTCGATGCTCTACGCTGCTTCGCAGCTATCGTGAACAAATTCGTCGTTCGTCAATCACGCAAGCGTGTTGACTCCCTTGCACTCATTATATCACGAAAATCAAAAATGTATGTATACTATTTTTCACGAAAATCAAAAATGTTTTTGTATTCTTTTTCACGAAATCCAAAAATGTTTTTGCATAGTTTTTCACGAAAATCAAAAATGTTTCTATATAAAATCATCCCGGACACTATGTCTGTCTCACAAACACAGTGTCCGGGATGTCAAATTTCTTCTTATATGTCCACCCTATAATGTAATATTGATCACCGGCATGGGAGCCGCCGGTACGCCTACGCCGACAGCATCTGCGGAAAATGAAGTCCCGGTGGGAATGACTGCATTGTCTTTCATTTTCTCCAGGTGGTTGAAAACTGCTTTCAGGTACTCCGCATCGGCCTTGACGATGTCTTTCATCTCTTTGTTGCGGTGTTTGATCTTCATCATCTTGAGGTCTGCGGAATCCATCTCCCTATTCACAGAGACCGCAGTATCTGATAATCCATCCAGCCCCATCTCTTCCATCAGGTCACGTAAGCTATCGGACATTTCCTGTATCATCTCCGAGGTGAAATCGCTCATTTCCGACATAAAGTCTCCTGTCTGCGCATAGAATGCATCCATGCCAAGATCAATATAGTCGGATATATCATAGCTATCCCCTGCATACGCCTCATTGCCTGCATACTCATACGCAGAGAAGTCCCCGGACACTTCATCCGCAGAACCTTCCGCAGACATTTCTTCCTCATTCTGCGCGTTTTCCGCCTCTGCGTCCTGCACATCCCTCGTCTCTTCTTCGCTGATCCGGTCTCCCTGGCAGATTCCGCCCGCGGCCTTCACCATTTCCTCTTCTTCGAGATGTTTTGCTTTCTTCTTCGCCACACGTTCCATAGCCTGTGCATGAGCGATTGCTGCGTCGATCTCTTCACTGTCGCTGTCACTGTTCTGCTTCTGACGCTTCAGGCGCATGATCTCTCTTCTCGCCTGTCCGGCTGCCTGCTTCGCCGCCTGGGAGGTCTTGCTCCGCAGTATCTTCGACGAAATACTTTTAAACTGGTACTTCAGCTTTTTCAGCGCCAGCGTTGTATTTTTTGTCTGCTGTCTCTGATCGCGCAGCGATTCACTGTAACTTAAAGTACTCGTCACAATAGAATCCTGTCCCCAACTGTTCGCCGCCTGTGTCTGTGCGCTCTGACTGTCTCTGGACAGCATTCTACGAATGTCGGTGACAGAACTTTTATTTTTTGCTCCGAAGATACTCTTCTGATTGTTCTGCGTCTTTCTTCCTCCGGAAAATACCTGCGGCAAACCGGTATTGCCGCTTCCGTAAGCACCTCCGGACTTCCCCATAGAAATCATGCAACCTCACCTTACCCTCTGAAGTCAAAGTTCTGGCCGACCTGCCGTTCGCCTGCGGTCTGCACACTGTCACTCCGTGTGTTGAAATTGTAGGTTTCTATCTTAGACAACAGTTCTTCTATGGAACCGGCGCTGATCGTTACCGTATCCTCTGTGCCGGCTTCCTCCTTGCTGTCTGCTACCTTATCCGACTTCTTGTCTTTTAGCCGTTCTTCCTTTTCTTTCTTAGCAGCCTTCTTCTCCGCAGCTTTTTTCTCTGCTCTCTTCTGCTCTCCTTTTTTCTCGATTCTTGCCTTCTGATCTGCGCTTGACTTCTTCAGCACTGCAAAAAATGACAATGTACCGCCATCATTTACCTGCATTCCAAAGCCCTTGACATTCGCACCGGAACTCTGCAGGCTGGTCTTTAACTGTTGTATCTGTGCAGCGGCACCGCTTAAGATTCCCTCATACTGCTTCCGGAATTTCTCATCTGTCGCCATCCGCTCGATCTTGTCTTCATCGATCAGTACCACAGTCTTAAAGCTGTTGGCATACTGCGCGGCATTTGCCTTTGCATTTTCCTTCTGGTCACGGCTGACCAGAATAAAATCATAGTTGCCGTACTTCTTTTTCAGCTGTTCGTAGTATTTCGCAGCCTTCTCCGACAGCTCCGGCTGACCGATGATTCTGCCGTAATCCGCAGTCTTTCCCCTGGTCTGTGCCGTTTCGGAAGGCTTTCCCGCACTTGTTGTGCCAGCTGTCTTATCCGATGTTCCGAATACCTCCGGCTTCTTCGTACTCTTGCTGTAATCACTCTGCGCAGCATACGCACCTATGCTGCCGGTTGCTCCGATTCCTGCCATAATTATTTCCTCCTTGAAAATAAATGCCAAATCCGTTTGTTTACCTGGTTCCTCTATTGAGAATATCGGACAGTTTCTCCGACTTTTTTATACACATCAAAAGGAAACAGGCAAAATGTGCAAAAAAACCGCCTTTCTGCGCCTTTGCGGATCAGAAAAACGGTTTTCCTGTAAACTTTATTCTAAATTACTATTGATTCAAATGGTTGATCGTAACATGCAGCTCTCCCAACAGCTTCTTAATGTCCGCACTGGAGGTTGCCATATCTCTTGCTAACTTCTGTACTTCCGTTGCCACCACGGCAAAGCCCTTGCCCTGATCTCCGGCTCTTGCTGCCTCAATCGAAGCATTCAGTGCCAGAATCTGCTGTCTCTTGCTGTAACCATCGATTTCCTTGGTCTTGTCCGTTGCTTCCTCGATCTGTTCCGCAGCTTTCGTGATGCCACCCTTTAACTCACCTACCAGATTCTCGTTTTTCCAGTTGGCGTAGCTGGCTCTCACAAACATGTTGATCACATCACCCAGCAGATTTGCAGAAGCGTCGATCTGCTCCTTAGTCTTCACATTTACCTTTTTCAGAGCCTTAATATATTTATCCTCATCAATCCCCAGCTCTCTCGCTGTCTGACGAAACTTCTCCTCATCCGGATTCTCCGGCAGCACCTGTCCTCCGATAATACTGCCCAGCACGGTTCCATCCTCCAGCGTGATCGGAATACCGAAATCCACCAGTCCCGCATGGCAGGGATATACACCATGACCTTCTCTGTCACACTGCTCGCAGCGCTTTTTCCCCTCTGCGCTTCCTCTCGTCAGATCAATACAGAACTCTGTAAAATTATAACAGTCACTGATGTATTTTCCGTCTGCACCCACAGCCACGGTTGCCAGTCCCGTGCTGCTTGCCCAGTTCTTCATGATCTGTTCAAATTTGTTCATGTCACAAAAATCCTGAATCTTCATATAACTCCCTACTTTCCCGGTTATCTTAACCGCTGAACGTATCAAATCCGGAAATTTTTGATCCCGGCATCATCTTACATTTACATAAAAATTATACCACAAATTGCAATATTTTTCGCCTTTTTTGCCATTTTTACCGATATTTTCACAACATTTTCTATCTATGCTTCATTCCCTCCAGCCACTTCAAAATAGATGAAATACTATGTCATCTATAGTATAATTATGATGTCGGGGTCAAAAGCCCCCGCCTTTGGATTCGGATATTAAGGCTGATCACGGCAAAAGGAGGTACCGTTAATTGAGGAAAAAGAAGCTATTCTTAAGAAAAATATGCGTTCTTGTTCTGATATTATCTACAGCCCTGCTCAGTGCCTGCTCCGATGATTCTTCCGATGGAGCAGAAAAATACGTTGTCCTGATCGGCGAAGATTCTGACATCACAGATAAACTTTCTGACATTGATCTGCTTGTCATAGATGCGGAATATTTTTCCCAAAATGACATTGCCCGTTTAAGAGAAAATGGTATCCGTGAAATCTTCTCCTATATCAATATCGGATCGATCGAGAGCTTCCGATCCTATGATACAGACTTTGAGAAATATACTCTGGGTGCCTATGAGAACTGGCCGGAGGAAAAATGGATCGATGTCTCGGCTCCGGAATGGCAGGCATGTACAGCTTCCAGAGTAGACTCCCTGGTACAGAAAGGTGTGGACGGCTTTTTTGTCGATAACACGGATGTATACTATAATTATCCGCAGGAATGCATCTATGACGGAATCCTTACGATTCTGGACTATATGGACCATACCGGCGGAAAGATCCTGATCAACGGTGGAGACAGTTTTGTAAAAAAATATCTTACAACAGAAAAAAACGTTCTCATCGATGGGGTAAACCAGGAGAACGTTTTTACTGCGTATGATTTTTCAAAGGATGTCTATACCAAAAGTGACCAAAGCACGCGTGAATACTATACTGAGTATCTGGATCTGGCTATGTCACACGGCTGTACCGCTTACACCCTGGAATACGCAACGAATCCTGCCATCCGCAGACAGGCAGCCGCCTACGCCGGGAAGCATGGGTACATCTGTTACATTTCTGATAATATCGGGTTATGTCTGGGAAGATAACATATTCCTCTCAAGCGCCATCACAGAAATGTTGTCGCACAGGTATCCAGATGCTTATTTTTCACACTAGCATTATCACTTAGGCACTCATCACAATAATAATAGATATTGTATCCCCCCTTCCCTCGTGTGTCCTCTGTCACCGAGAAATATCCGGCCTGCATTTTGGCTGTCGATCCGTTCAGAAAATGAATTTCACGCTGCTTCAGCGAATCCGGTCTATCCGAAGACATGCTATAGACCGCCGGGTTATACTTTCCTGTAGTAATATAATCCAGCTGGATCTCCGTAAAATAGTTCTTCAGATTCGCCTGATCTGCAGCGACCTTTGCCTTATGTATATAAGCCAGATACTGCGGTGCCAATACTCCCACCAGCACTGCCATGATAGCTATTACAATGATCAGCTCTACTAATGAAAATCCCCCGTTTCCCCTCTTTCCTGTTGATTTTTTCATGACTTTTCTCTCCATTACATTACAATACATCCCGCAGGCATCGGGCCTGCGTATAAGAAAGACCCGCATGGTCTTCCCAAGCAGGTCTTTCTTCCGGTCACATATTCAGTTTTATCAGTGCTTTATTATTCGCAAAGCTTGGAAAAGGCATCCGCTACGAACTGAACCTTAGGTCCAATGATTACCTGAACGGAGGTCTTACCGGGTTTCATGACACCGGCTACGCCTGCAGATTTGATCACCTTATCATTCACTGCGGTAATGTCTTTTACTTCCAGTCTCAGTCTTGTGATGCAGTTGTCAATGCTTGCAATGTTGTCCTTGCCGCCGCAGCCTTCCAGAATGGTTGCTGCGATTGCTGCGAAATCATCATTTGCCAGCTCGATCTTCTTCTCTGCTTCTACATCATCATCTTCTCTACCGGGGGTCTTCAGATCCCATTTCTTGATAGCGAAGAGGAATACGAAGTAGAATACAGCAAATGCTGCGATACCCAGAGGGATGATCAGCCAGATTCTAGCTGCTGCAGGCAGGGAGGATGAGAACAGCAGATCCATCGCACCTGCGGAGAAGCTGAAGCCTGCACGGAAGCCAAGAGCAACAGTGATCATGGTGAAGATGCCGTACAGTGCTGCGTAGATCACATACAGTCCGGGAGCTAAGAACATGAATGCAAACTCAAAGGGTTCTGTAACGCCGCAGATGAAGGAACAGATTGCTGCGGAAGCTACCAGACCGATCGCTGCCTTTTTCTTTGCGGGCTTTGCACATCTTACCATTGCCAAAGCTGCACCGGGGATACCGAACATCATACAAGGGAAGAAGCCGGACATATACATTCCAAGGCTCCAGGATACATCAGCGCTTGTCTCACCTTTCCAGAAGTGCTGCAGATCTCCAAGTCCAATGGTATCGAACCAGAATACGTTGTTCAGTGCGTGATGTAATCCGGTAGGGATCAGCAGACGATTCAGGAAAGCATAAATACCTGCGCCGACTACATCCAGACCTTCGATAGCTTCACCGAGAGCTACCAGACCGCCGAACAGTAAAGGCCATACGAACAGCAGTACAACAGATGCCAGAATAGATACCACACCTGCTACGATAGCTACGCAGCGCTTACCACTGAAGAAGGACAGCCAGTCAGGAAGCTTGGTATCCTTGAACTTGTTGTAGCACATGGAACCGATAATACCGGCAATAATACCGATAAAGGGATTCGCAATCTTATTGAATGCCAGTGTCTTGGTAGCATCCTCAGCGATGGAGGGCATAATGGTCGTAACAAATCCGGTAGACAGAAGTGTTGTGAGCATCAGCCAGGAAGCCAGAGCTGCGATGCCTCCGGTACCGTCATTTTTCTCTGACATACCAACACCTACACCAATTGCGAACAGGATCGCCATGTTGTCGATCAAAGCACCACCTGCTTTTACGAGGAACAGACCGATCAGATTTGCTGCACCCTGGATCTCACCACCCTGCATCGTTGCCGGGCACAACCAGTAACCAATACCCATGAGGATACCGCAGATCGGCAGAACCGCTACGGGAAGCATTAACGCTTTACCCAGTTTTTGAAGAAACTTCATACATTTCTCCTCCTTTACATTATACTAAACCGGAACAGTTCCGGTCAGTTTCATTAGTTGATACGGACGTACCGCTCTTAAGAGATCTGGAGCACGTCCTCGCCGGGAGATACCTCTCCCTCTTTCAGAATACTGATCTTGTTATATTCATCGGTATTGCAGACCAGAACCGGAGTGATGATATGCAGTCCGGCTTCCTGAATCTTCTCCAGATCCGCATCCAGCAGAAGATCGCCCTTTTTGACATGGTCTCCGGCAGCAACATGTGCCGTGAAGGGGGCTCCCTTGAGTGTCACGGTGTCCAGTCCGATGTGGATCAGAAGCTCCGCTCCCTGATCCGTTGTCATGGTGATCGCATGGAGCGTATCAAATACCACGGTCACCTCTCCGTCTGCGGGAGCATATATTTTTCCCTCAGAGGGGATCACTGCAAATCCGTCTCCCAGTATCTTCTCGGAAAATGTAGGATCCGGTACCTCCGTAAGAGCAACTGCCTTCCCCTTACAGGGAGATCCGATACAATTCCCTTTTCGCTTACCTTTCAGAAAATCTAACATGTGAACTCCTTTCCGTCGATATATACCGCTGCAATGTTCAGTTCCTGATCCAGGAGTACGAAATCTGCCCTCTTACCAACGGATATACTGCCCACTTCATTGAAAATGCCGATCTCCTTCGCCGGATTCTCCGTGGCACACATCACTGCCGTCTCTAACGGCAGACCGACTGTTTTTACTACAAACCGCATACAATCCATCAGATTCGTCGCCGATCCGGCGATCGTGCCGTCATGCAGGGTAGCCAGATTGCCTCTGACGGTAACCGGCTGTCCTCCCAGCGTATATTCACCATCCTCCAGTCCCGTTGCACGCATACTGTCACTGATCAGGATCATGCGGTCAGCGCCAAACATCGCAAACGTTGCACGGATCACTGACGGATGAATGTGTACACCATCACAGATCAGCTCCGGATGACATTTCTCTGAATCTCTCACTGCTCCGATCACGCCGGGCTCCCTGTGGTTCATCGGCGGCATTGCATTATACAAATGCGTCGCATGAGATGCTCCATGTTCTATGGCTTTCTTGGCTGTATCATAGCCGGAAGCTGTATGCGCCAGTGAAATAACCACTTCTCCTTTGGCTCTGTCGATAAATTCCATCGCTCCCGGCTCCTCCGGTGCGATATCTACCAGCTTGATCAGCCCTTTCGCCGCTTTCTGCAGCCGGCTGAAATATTCATAATCGCAGTGCATGATATTTTCTGCAGCCTGAGCACCCTTTTTCGCCGGACTGATAAAAGGTCCTTCCATATTGATGCCCACCAGGTGGGATCCACCGGAATACTCATAGCTGCCGGCATTTTTCATGACCTCCAGCAGTTCATCCTTAGGTATCGTCATGGTAGCCGGGCAAATGCTTGTCACACCGACAGAGGCTTCATATGATGTGATGACATCCAGTGCTTCCTTCGTACCGTCACACATATCTGCGCCCTTACAACCATGGAAATGAATATCCACCAGTCCCGGTATCAGATACATGCCTTTGGCATCCACAACAGCTTCCTCACCCGCCGGATCCCCGGTACAGCTTACGAACCTGCCGTTCTCCACGGCTGCATCCCCTCTGACAAACCGATGCTCCTCTGTATATATATTTGCATTTCTGATTCTCATGACCTATCAGCTTCCCCTTTCTTATTCAGAAAGCTTACTGAGTGCTGCTTCGTCTGCCACCAGCGTTACATCATTATGAAGCTGTAATACCGATGCCGGCACCTGAGGTGTAATGGGTCCGAAGAAAGCTTTCTGTACGATCTCCGCCTTGTCTTCGCCGCTGGCTACGATCAATATTTTCTTCGCCTGCATAATGGTCTTGATCCCCATGGTATATGCCTGCTTCGGGACATCCTCAGCCGATGCGAAGAATCTCTTGTTGGCTTCGATCGTAGACTCTGTCAGGTTCACGCAATGTACCTGCTTTTCAAAACTCTCTCCCGGTTCGTTGAAGCCGATGTGTCCGTTATGTCCAATTCCCAACAGCTGCAGATCCACACCGCCCATCGACTGGATCAGTTTCGTATATCTCTGACATTCTTTCTCCGAATCCGGTTCCATTCCGTTCGGCAGATGTGTATTTTCCACCGGGATATTCACATGGTCAAACAGATTCTGGTGCATAAAATAATAATAACTCTGATCGTTTTCCCGGCTCAGCCCCTTATATTCATCCAGGTTCACCGTCATAACCTCAGAAAAGTCCAGGTCTCCCTTGCGGAACCATTCCACCAGCTGTTTATACAGACCGATGGGTGTGGATCCCGTAGCCAGTCCGAGAACACAGTTCGGTTTCATGATAACCTGTGCCGATACAATATTTGCAGCCTTTCTGCTCATATCTGCATAATCTTTCGCTTTGTATATTCTCATGAATCTCTCACTCCATTTCGCATATTTTACTACGAACATTCAGTACCATGGACGGTGCCACACTGAGTTCATCAATTCCCATCTGTACAAATCGTGTGGTCAGTGTCGTATCCGCTCCCAGCTCTCCGCAGATGCCGACCCATTTTCCATGCTTATGTGCTCCGTCAACAGTCATCTGTATCATACGCAGGACTGCCTCATGATGTGGATTATAGAATCTGTCCAGTCTGTTGTTCTGCCTGTCGATAGCCAAAGTATACTGTGTCAGATCATTCGTGCCGATACTGAAGAAATCAACATGCTCCGCCAGCTCCTCACTCATCATGACAGCCGCAGGCGTCTCGATCATAATTCCCTGTTCCGGAATTGCGTAAGGAAGCTTTTCTTCCTCCAGCTCCTTGGCCACCTCAGCCACGATTTTCTGAATATCCAGCACTTCCTCCACGGAAATGATCATCGGATACATAATGGCCAGTGTTCCGTATTTTGCCGCCCTGAGAAGTGCTCTCAGCTGCGTCTTGAAGATCTCCGGCTGCTCCAGGCAGATCCGGATCGCACGGTATCCCATGGCAGGATTATCTTCCTTGCCTAGTCCGAGATAATCTACATTTTTGTCCGCGCCAATATCAAGAGTGCGGATAATGACCTTTTTCCCTGCCATCATCTGCAGCACCTGACGGTAAGCATTGAACTGTTCTGTCTCATCCGGAAGGGAATTCCTTCCGAGATATAAGAATTCACTGCGGAACAGGCCGATCCCCTCCGCATCATTCTCCAGTACATATGCCACATCCGATACACTGCCGATATTGGCATATACATTGACCTTGCGTCCGCTCTTTGTCACGGATTCGCGTCCCTTGTAATCCGCCAGCAGGCTTCTTAGTCTCTGTTCCGTCTGCTGTGCCGCTTCTGCCTGCCGGAGCTGCTCTTCCTCCGGATCCAGGTAAAATACTGCTTCCCTGCCGTCCACAATGGCGCGGGTCCCGTTATGGATTTTCTCCAGTTCCAATGGTACCCCGATCAGTGCCGGAATATTCATCATACGTGCCAGGATCGCAGTATGGGAATTCGTTGATCCATGTACTGTGACAAAGGCCAGGATCTTGCTCTTATCCATCTGTACCGTCTCACTGGGTGTCAGATCATCTGCCACAATGATCGACGGCTCCATGGTACTCCAGTCAATCTGCTCCTCCCCGGACAGATTGCGGACGAGCCGGTTGGAGATATCCCTGACATCCGCAGAGCGGGCCTGCATATATTCATCATCCATGTTGGCGAACATCTCTGCAAAATTATCACCGGTCACTGCCACCGCATACTCTGCATTCACTTCTTCGTTCTGAATCATGCTGTGAATGGCATCCTGATAATCATCATCCTCGAGCATCATCTGATGTACCTCGAAAATGGCTGCATTGACTTCTCCGACCTCCTGAAGAGCCTTCTCGTATAACTGCCCCAGCTGCGTCATTGTACGTTCCTTAGCCGCATCCAGCCGTTTCAGTTCTTCCGCTGTGTTGTCGATATGGATTCTCTTAACGAGACTGTCCTTTTTCTTCAAAACACTGACAGGTCCGATTGCTGTTCCCTTATATACGGATTTTCCAATATATTTTTCCATTTTCTACCTTCCAAACTCTGTCGTGCAGGTCTTCTCCTAGAGGTTCTCACGGAAAAACTTCTGAAGCTCTGCTGCGGCGGTATCTTCATCCGCTCCTTCTATCGTGACTTCCACGTTGTCTCCGTGCTTCACACCCATTCCCATGATCGCCATCAGCTTGCTTGCTGCAGCTGATTTCCCCTTACAGGAAAGTGTCACTGTACTCTGATACTTTTTCGCTTCCTTGGCGAGCAGTCCCGCAGGACGTGCATGCAGACCGATTTCATCCTTAATGATATAGCTGAACTGTTTCATCGGTAACATTCCTCCCTATTTTATATTTCTTGCTTTAATTATGTGGCATATTGTACATACTTTTTGCCTATCGAGCTTATTATATATACATATTACCCACTTTTTTATTGTTTGTCTACATCACTTTTGATAAATTGTATATTTTTGAACATTATCGTAAAATTTTGTAAACTTTTTAATAAAAAATTTGCTTAAAACAGGCACATCAGCTGAGCTGATGTGCCTTCTCATATTGATATGCCATATTAGGTCCGTTTCCTATTCAACCGCTACTTCCACGTTTTTCCCACTGAAGGCGACTCCATACTTATAGATTGTCTGAATCCCGGCATTCTTCATCTCTGTGTCATATTTTTTATCCGTAATCTGCTTCAATGCGGCCTCAGACATATTTTTCAATTCTTCATCACTGCAGTTTTTCCCGGCTTTCAGTTCAATCAATATACCCGGCAACCCCTTGCGGATAGGTTTTAACTGAATATCATACCGGCCATCACCGGATTCCCTGTTAGAAGTCACAAAAGTTCCACTCATCAATGCGCACAGTCCCAGCATAAACCCATGATAAAAATTCTCTCCGACAGTATCGAAAAAACTCACTGACTGCGTCAGCATCATTTGAAGCTGCGATTTCAGTCGTTTATGATCACCTGAAAAAGCGGCCTCCTGAATCGAAATAGCTGTGGCCTGTGGAATCATATTTTCCATACGTTGTAAAATCTCTTTGTTATATACCAGAGAAATCTCACGGTTTGGCAATGCAACCTCACATAGAAAATCCCCATTGAAAGAAAGGGATGTATTCAACACTTTTAAATATCCTGTCATAAGCAGAAAGCTATAAATAGTCGAAGGATTGCTTTTGATCTGTGGATAGATCACATCCGTGTCAATAAATGTGGTAAACGTTTCACCATTGACCAGAGAAGTAAGTCGGTCATATATCTCATTATCTGCCACTGCAAGTACTTCACCAATGACATCGTTACTTCCCGTAGATACCCAGAAGGGTCTCGGTTCACATTTGTTACTGAAATAACTGACCACCGACCAGGGATTGAAAATTTCTGTCTTTCCGAAGAGATAGCCATCATACCACTGACATATTTCGTCGTATTTATCAGCCGCACCGTAATATGCTGCCATCTCCCGGACCTCGTCTGCCGTAAACCCGAAGTAAGCGCTGTATTTGTTGTCCAGCACAGAATTAATAGACAGGTTGTTCATTCCACTAAAAATACTCTCTTTGGCTACCCGCAAAATGCCGGTGAGGAACCCAAATGACAGATGACTGTTGTCCTTAAAACCTCCGGAAAAAAGATTCCGCATAAACCGGATAATCTTATCGTAATAGTCCTCACTGTGCCCTTGTTGAATGGGAGTATCATACTCATCAATGATGATAACCGGCGCAACATCATAATGGCTGTGAAGCATTGCAGACAGATCAAGGAGTGCCGAAGATAATTCCACTTCTGTTGCGCTGCCGTTGACCAGCCTTTCATAGACTTTTCTGCTGTATCCGTCACATTTTTCACTGCTCTGTAACTCTTTGTGCCGCTGTGCCTCTTTTGCAAAAATGTCACGAAGTGCCGCAAATGTCTCTTCCCATGTGTCAAACTTCACATCCTTGAAAGTCAGAAAGATCACCGGATATCTGCCCTGGTAATCTCTATACTTTTGTCCGCAGGACCATATTTTTTTATCCCGGAAATACACAGAAGTATCTTTATCACTTCTTTCAAAATAAGTGCGCAGCATATCCATATTGAGTGTCTTGCCAAAACGCCGGGGACGGGTGAATAGTGTTACCATGGGGCGTTCATCAATAAAGTCTTTTATCATCATCGTCTTGTCGATGTAATAGTACTCTGAAGCTGCAAGACTATAATTAGACACACCGATAGGCAGCGGAAGCTTCTGTTCACACTCCTGTATTTGTCCTGGATTCATTTCAGCCATAATGCGATACCTCCACGTATCATTTTACAAATATAGCTTACCTATTTTACAGGACTTTGTCAATTAAGGAAGTAGCAGCCCGGATCTCCTCCAACTCCGGCATAGAACATAACGCACCTTTTCTGGTAACAACGATAGACGCGGCAGCATTTGCAAATAAAAGCATCTCACGGATATCCTTCTCTGTCAGGGCATCTGTCCCTAATTCCAGAATCCGGCTTAAGACTGCCCCACAGAAGGTATCTCCGGCTCCCGTCGTATCAACGACATGCTCCTGATGGATCCCCCCGCAATATATTTTCTCATCCTTATAATATGCTATACTGCCTTTATTCCCCAATGTAACAAACAGTATTTTTATGTCAGAGTTGTCCCGGATAAAGGAAACACCTTTCTCCAGGCTTTCCTGTTCCGATACAAAGGCAACTTCCTCTTCCGATATCTTCATGATATCACATTGCTTCATCCCATACAGGATTCTTTTTCTGGCTTCTTCCGGTGTCTTCCACAAGGAAAGCCGCAGATTGGGATCAAAGGAGATCAGGCAGCCATTGTCTTTTGCCACCTGAATGGCATACTGTGTTGCTTCATAATTTTTATCATGAGTCATGGACAAGGAACCATAATGGAAAATTCTGGACCTTTTTATCAGTTCTCCGTCCACTTCTTCTTTTCCAAGCATCATGTCAGCACCGGGATTACGATAAAAGGAGAATTCCCTCTCTCCATCTGCTGCTGTATGTACAAAGGCAAGCGTTGTAGGGATACAGTTATCCTTCACCAATCCGTCAGTTAATATTCCTTTGCTCCGGATCGTATTTTCCAGGAAATCCCCAAACATATCTTTCCCGACTTTGCCGATAAATGCAACGTGTTTATCCAGTTTTCTTAACATAGCCAGCACATTGCAGGGTGCCCCTCCCGGATTGGCTTCGAACAGCATATGATTCTGTCCGGAAGTCCCTGCCGTAGTAAAATCAATTAATACTTCTCCAAGTGCTGCTACATCCAGATCTTTCTTCATAACTATGGTCTCCTCTTAATTAAGCATCAAGAAGTGTCTGAAATTTAAGCTTAAATTTCAGACACTTCATATTGTCAGGCTTCTGTTTCAGGGAACAAATCCGGTCTTAAATGTGTCATATCGGTAGGATTCTTCTCTATGCGTTCAATAGGATTCGGGCAATAAACATTATATGTTTCCCTTGAGTTCATTTTAATAAACGTTCCGGGATCATTCAATGCTTCTTCCTCTTCCTTTGTAGGTCTGTGCGGTCTCGTATATACATACGCAATGTGGGGATACAGACTGTCTCCCGGGGTCTTTCCGAAGACACTCTGTTTTGCATGGAAATACAAAGCCGAATAACCACCTGCATCAACATGTGCAAGTCCTCTCGGCAGAATAACCAGATCCCCTGCCTTAAATTCATAGTATTCTTCCTCACAGGTTTCATCACCTACACCAATAGTAACACTGCCCGACCCGGATAAGATGAATTTATACTCTTCTATATCCGGATGTGAATGAGAATCGAACGGTCTCTCTTCATCTGAGGATGCTAATTTTTCTGCCAGATTACAGATAGCAATATCGTCTGTCCATGTCAATGGATAACTGGATTGCCTAAGTCCTGCATTTGCATTATAAACAGGTGGTGCATCTTTACGTTTCAGCACTCTTGCTCCCAATACTGTGGCATTCTTTTTTGCCTCTTTTATATTGCTGATGATATGTGTCTGCTCATCTATAGGTGTTACTTCAGCATACAGATCATTAATATCATAAGTTCCGCTTTTCTCTGTATAATCGCTCCTGACATTCTCAAGGTTAATGTATTCTGATCTTTTGCCCGACACATTTCCAAAATCCAGTTGCCGCGTCATTGTCTGATCATAACAGGTATAATTTCCCGGTTCTTTCTGATTATTACTTTCAGCTTCCGTTGGTCTGGAAGGTTTATTTACAGTAACCACCGGATGAGGGTAACGATTCGTTCCGGCTACCGTTCCAAACACTCCCGTCCTGGCATGGAAACAGATTGCTTTCCATTCTCCCTCCATATAGTAAGGCACTTCTCTGGGAATGATTACCACTTCCTGCTCGGTGAAATCATATACTTCAGTTTCAAAGCTTTTATTATCATCTCCAAAGATTACTTTTCCACTTCCCTCCAGAATGTAATAATATAAATTTACATCCGGATGATATTGGATTGTCCATGCTCTGTCATTATCTGTCTTTGCTTCTTTTTCAATATAAGTGAACATTCCCAGGTCATTGACCTCAGATAATGGATAAAACCACTGTCTGCATGCTGATTCATTGACATATACCGATACCGCATCTGCACCACGAATAATTCTGGCTCCGGGAACAAGCGGATTTTTTGCTGCCTCTTTCATATCCTTAGCACATTGTAAAATATCTTTTTCTTCTCTGATTTTTTTCATATCTATTTTGTACATATCTTATTTCCTCCATGATAATAGATTTACGGCATTTCAATTTCATAATACCCATAACTTATGATTTGACTCCTCCTGCCATAATTCCATCCATGATTTTTTCTTCAAAAATCATGACAAATACTATAATAGGCAATAAAATAACACAACCCATTGCGCTTAACAAATCCCATGGTACATCATATGCATTTGCTCTTGGCAATGTTGAAATGCCCACTGTTAAAACACTGATCTTCTGCGAAAAGAAGAGCGGAATGAAAAATTCATTTAAACAATTTATAAAATTGATGATGCATATCGTAGCAATTGCCGGTTTCAACAAGGGAATAATAACATAAAATATTTTCTGTCCGAGATCTGCTCCATCTATTTCTGCTGCCTCCTCTATATCAACCGGTATTCCGCTCAAATAATTTCTCAATATGAGAATGGAAAACGGAATCAAAGCGCTGGTATATAGAATGATCAGTCCAGGATAAGTATCCACTAGCTTTAATTTCTTGAAGAAATCATATAACGGTCTCGCTGTAACTATTGCAGGGATCAATGCCGAAAATACAATCATTCCATATG